>Ga0126335_1000783_pt1 | contig 16282 bp, 6 predicted proteins | sample OlaspJWI45metaG_FD_108409 | JGI IMG/M metagenome (GOLD analysis project Ga0126335, IMG submission 108409) | Marine gutless worms symbiont microbial communities from Oahu, Hawaii - Olavius sp. 1 OAHU.JWI-45 metaG | ecosystem: Host-associated > Annelida > Digestive system > Unclassified | place... | reverse complement strand
CTCAGCCTTCTACCCTCCGTGGGACGGTAAAATGAGTATCAGCCTTCTGGCTGAGTAATAATAAATGGCGATGGTGGGTGTGGCGAATGGCAGCCATATACAGGCGGACTCACGGCCCAAGTCAACTGGCTTGGTCTAAGGGTTGGCGGCCATCTGGCGCCGAACCACATTCATCAGATAAACCAAGTGAACTCTCGCAATGACTTTAAGTCATGATGGCAGCACTATAAACATTGACCTGAGTTATTATTATTATTATTATTATTAAGTGTTTGTCTGCAGAACTGATGACTCATCTCAAGTGATTGTGCCGTTTGTTGGGGCAAGTATATTTTCATTGTTTTTTGTTCATACACTCACTAACAATCTGATGTAGCTGATGGCTTGTTGTCTCAGTAGTACAATTTGTCTCTCTGCTTGGTGGCATCTTCTCCGCAAAGACCAATGCATTTGGTGTGACTTAATAGTAATGCATCACTGATGATGATTGGAAGTAGATGTACACTAGAAGTGGGATGATAACAACAACCCACACCAACACCACCAGTGGTGCTGGAAGCAAAATAGGATTGCTATGGCAGCTGATTGCTATGGCAGCTGATTGCTATGGCAGCTTCCCCTTTTTTTTCCCTTTTCCCTTCCGCTCGTTCTCCTCTTCTTTCCATCTCCCGCCATTTCCCTTCCCAACCCCAATCCCCTTCCAATTCCCTAAATCCAGCTAGGGAGTCTGGGGGAGCGCTGTAAGCTCCCCCGGCAGGTTCAGGCAGAGCCCAGCTGCCGAACACTTTTTGGTGCATTTTGAGCCTAAAATGGGGCACTTAAAACACGAGTGTTATTGAATTTGTAACCTTGAAACTGCATCACCTTCGTAGTATTGTTGAAGAATATAACCAGTAAATGCAAAGTCAATGACAACATTGAACAAAGTTTGGTGTAAGCCTGTGTACAAAAAAAACAGACAACCTCCAGAATAGGATAAGTATGCCAAAATATTTCCATTCCCAACAGACAACACCACAGTGTGATATCATAGTGTCAGCACCTTAATGCATCATAGCGAGAGTGTTTGGTTTTTTATCTCCACACAGTAGACCCTATAAACTTGTTTACAATAGCCCTCATGTCCAGTTTGGCCACCTCATCCTTGTGTAGCTGATGTTGTGTATAGGTGATTTATTTTCCTCTGTGATAAGGAATTAGGTATGTCTTCCGCCATTTCACTGATTGATCGCTGTTGTTGCAGTTGTAGCCAGATTGATTAGATACAATTTGCACAGTTTCACAACCAGAGTGGAGAAAGGTGGCGTGATTTTTGGTACGGCAGTTCCATACCACATTTCAGATTGGTATGGCGGCTGCCAGACCTTTCGTACCGCTTCCGGCGCCACTGATGACCGTCCATACATAACTACACACAGTGAATACTGCTAGTGGTTATAGTTGCTGCTAGGGAAGAAATGAAGAGTCCTGTGTAACAGTAGGCTCTGTTACCAGCTGGCATTCTGGCATGATTGAGTAAAAGCGATTGTTCACTTAGCCATTCTTCCATCAGAGCTGGATCATGTTCTAGCTTTTTGGATTTAATCGTTGCTGGCTGAAAGTCCTACTGATGAATTGAACTTTCATTCAACTGGTCTTGCTGACTATGTGGAAACTTCTGACAATTTGTAGTGGAGATCTGTAAGTTTGTTTTTCTGTGACAGTGTTGTACATGCATGGCATTATAATGTTTCTGTGGTGTGTGAGATTGCTGTCATGTAACTTGATATTTGGTTAACAGGAGGTTCGCTTGGGTCCCGTTGCAATGTCCAATTCGTCAACAATGCCATCATTGTCTGGTAAGAAGATTTAATTAAGCAGCTGCTTTGACAGACCTTGCTCGTTATTCCAGTGTAGTATACAGCTGGTGCATGCTGCAGTTTTTCTTAAAAATTGTAGTTTATACTACATTGTAAAATGATGTAATTTGTATTAGGTTGACATTTGTTACATTGTATAGTTGTAATTTTGGCATAGTTATAAGACTTTTGGAGTACACATTAAATAGTACACATATATGTACAGTTGTGCATGGTGCAGGTAGAAATATACCACAAGGAAAAATGCAGTTTCCCAAAAAAATTCTTTGCAGAATTTTAAGGATTATTTTTGTAAGCTTGTATGCATTATGCAGCATTTAGTTGAGATGCGTATGTCCCAGTGTAAACGATGCTGTAATTGTGCAATTTTTAGGTAAATTCTGTTCTGTTGAAGATTATTGTACAAGTAGTTAGATAGTGAGTGCCAGCAGTTTGTGGTAGAAAGGATGAATTGTTTAGAATTTGTTTTGATAGTCTTAAATTAATTATGTGTTATCGTTGTGGTGATGTGTTGGTGTAGATCCTGAAGAGCAATCATTGTCGCTGTCAGGCAGTCCCCCTCCCACAAGTCATACGATTTTGGGTGACAGAATGAAAGAACCAACAAGTGTTCACGTAGCAGTGACAGCTTCAGCTGCTGGTGCCAATAGCAGCACTGTGCAGTCTCCACCGGCTACTTCCAGGTCAGTGTACACCATGTACCAAATAAAACGTCCACATGCTTATGTTATTGTAGTTACTACAAACATTAACTGATTTCAGTAATATTTGGCAGACACTATAGTACTGAAGAAATTTGCGATTATTGACGATTACTGACGTGTCCACCTCACCTGCATACTGCTGCTACACTACCTCGGAAAAATTAATTCTTGGTTTTAGGACATTTTGACTGATTTGATCCAGTCCATCAAAACGTTGCTAAAACAATTTTAAAACTTAGGCTTAGCTGGACAATGATTGTGGGAAAGACTGGATATTTTTGCCTTGTGCAGTGGTAGTGTGGAACTTTGGTTGACAGAGCTGTCATTACAAAATTTAAATTTTCCCAAGATAGTGTGGCACCATTATGTAGGTGAGGTGGACAAATCAGTAACTGTTGTGTTGCAGATTATCTCAGTATACTGCATGCCAAATTTTATAGAAATCAGTTACAGTTTGTAGAAAATGTATACATTTTTATTGGAACACAGTGTAGTGGTCAGATTTGGATAGCATTTTTCAGGGTGGCTGACCAAATGGAAGTCTGGAAATATAGGAAAATAGTCAGGGAAAACTTGAGGAAAATGTGTTCTTGCCTGTGATGTGTTAAATGTGGACACAAATAAGCGGTTGAAATTCGTAAAATTCATATAGTTTAATTGGAAAAGTCAGGGAATTTGACAGAGACTGGAGAGTGGGAAAGCTGTTTCCAGATTCGTTGGTGTGCAATTTTATACATCAAAGACATTTTTTGTAGGCATATCTGTTTAATGTTGAGATTGTGGCACGTAGTGACTTTTTGTTTTTCTGCTTGTTATTGATATAAGTTGCTGATTGTCTTGTGATGTGTGTATGTGGTGTTCAGCAACGCCAATGCCGTGGCAATGAGTGCGGAAGCTATGGTGCCATCAGATATGGTCGATCTCCAGGTTGACTACTGGATGTCACCACCGCGTTCTGAGCCACAGGAACGAGGCGATCGCTCTCTGCGCAAGGAAGTGAAGTGTTCACTAAAGACAATGTTTCGCTCCATGCGCGTGTTTCGCATGTCATCAACGAGTGCCATATTACCGGCAGTGATGGCTGATGCTTCCTCACCAGCTGCTCTGTCGATGATTGTGGTCACTCGCGAGAAGAAACAGAAAAGTATGGCTACAACAACAGTACTTTTATTGGATTATTATTTTTGGTTAATTTATAATAATAATCATCTACTACACTAAACAGCAGCATACAATCACAGTAAAACACATAAAACTACTGAAACTATTATCTAAAACATTACATAAGACTGAAAATAAACATTTAGAAAGATGAAATATTAAAATCTGACATATTCGCATAGATCTCTTGATGCATTCAATAGAATATTATGGGTAAAAATATTTATTCTGCTAGATGGAAGCATACAAAAGCATACACAAAAATACAAAGCAAAATACAACTACTGTATGCTGGAAAAATCTAAAATCGTAAAAACGTGAAACACAAGTCGATCATTAAAAATGTACTTTGCATTTGTGACATGTGCTGTCAATAAAATGTCTCATGTTAGTTTTAATATCGTTAATTTTCATGTCAATAGATGTTATAAAGTACTTAGTTAATAACATGCCACAGAGCAAGGGTGGGCAAACTTTTTCTATGGAGGGCCACATTGAAAATTTTATTGCTGTCGGAGGGCTGCATATGTATTTTGTCTGCTTAAATTACAATTTTCAACGTACGAAAATATGAATTAATGATAATAACCATGTGTTTTGTCAACTGAATTTACATACAATTTGACCACAGTGTTCAATTAAAATCAATGAGACGAATGTAACTGTTCACAGTTTTGGATAATGTTCTTGTTCTCGGAATAAAACTTCAAAAATCTTGCGAACATGTACGTGCCTACGGGCCGCATAATATACTCTGGTGGGCCGCATGCGGCCCGTGGGCTGTAGTTTGCCCACCCCTGCCACAGAGCATAGAGTAAGTGAGTAAGTGACTGGATAATTTATTTGTCTAACTATAAATTAGAAGAAAGCTTACAGTCTGTTATGAGTTTGCTAAAGTTATGTAAAAACTTTGGCACACTGAAAATAGTACATTAGCAGTGTTTGGAGTTGTTGTTAAACACTTGTTGATGTTGTCGTCACCATTATTTTGTAGTTAACTGAACTGAATATGTGTTGTCAAGTAATGAGACTGAAGAAGTCAAAGGAGTCGGATGCAAAGAAGAGCCAACAGATAGACTGCATCAGTCGACTTATCTGCACGTCCAAAACTCAGACTCACCCTCTGTCGGGTCTGTAGCCACATAATGATGATGCTGAACAACATTTGTATGGCACACAGTGTCAGCAGTTGGACTGAGTCGGCTGTCGCTTTGGATTATATGAGTAGCAAGTTTTCAGATGGCGTTAAAAAGTATCCGTTCTACGCTTCCGTAAGATAAGAGTCACTTGACTGAGTGATCATTTACAGAATTTATGGCGGCATTTTGTGAGCTTAATTCCTGCTGGTTTGAGCGTGTGAATATTTTTGTTGTGCCCGCTAGCAAAAAGTCTGTAGGCATGAATATTGGAGCAAAGCAATGTATAGTGTTTTGTAAGGGGACCTCTGTGAAGTGCCATGCTTAGGGCTGGAATAAATTATTATTATTGTCTTCACCAGACAAAGCACACATGAACATGAAATACAAATGACAAAAGATGAAAAGAACTAAGCGTATTACTTGCAAGTGGCCAAAGTAATTTGGTGGAGGCTACGTCAAATCTGTGGGGGATTGGGACCTTTTCTGACACAGTGTTCCAGTTGGCCACTACATTCTCCACCCCAAACAAGATGTTGATATGTTCAACCATTTTGCAGGGCAGAGGCAGGTGACAGACTCACAGACAAACACACTATGCCACAAGAACATCGGTCGTAGTAGTCTGCATTTCATGCTTTCGATATTGCCTAATAATTAAACCAGTCTTGATTTTACAATGCATAATATCAGTTAGAAAGCCGACAACATGTGAACGATGTGTATTGTAGTGATGATAGATGGAGTGGAGTGGACCGGAGTCAAGTTCTTCCAGTTATCTGCTCAGTGGCAGACTCACGTCAAACATTTTCCAGTGCTCACATTCGGCAGCAGTGGCAGTGCCCAGGCGACAGCCTCGGGGTCGGCTTCTGACAGTGGTCTGACGACACCGATGACTGGCTAGACTACTGTGGATACGGAGGCAGGAGTGGTTAGTTTGGTCGGCATCGTGTTCTAGTGCTAGAAAATTGATAGTGGGCGCTGTTATGCTGGCGTAGCTGTGCCACCATTGATGTCAGTCTCAGACAGATCTCTGAGTCATTTCTCCAGCATGAGTCTTCATCAGCTATGGCTTAAAACAGTTGCTGAACTGTTATCATTTGTTTTTATAATGGTACATATTCTCACTGTTGTTAAATGTTTCCTGTCCTGAAATTGACATTAAATCTCAAACTGATCTCTCGGTCATTTCTTTTGCACGAGTCTTTATCCAGAATGGTTTAGAATCAATTGCTGAGGTGTTATTGGTTGTTTTATGACGGTGATACGTAGATATATCTGCAAGTGTTGAATCTTGATATTATCTGTTGTTGTTTTCTCCTGCATCGATGTTTTGTCACACAACATCCAAAAACAACAGTGTAATCTGTGTTATGTAATAGTAGTTGTAAACAAATTCTTTCAAGCACTTTTAATTCATGAAAATTTGTAGTTTTAGGCAGAACCGAGTGAAAGTGACACAGTTAAGGATTAGGAGTAGCTGGATGCTGAATTTGCTGATGTATTGGCAGAAGTATGTGTCTGTGTTAGTTTCTAGTTAGGCATATTTTAGAAGAGCATTGCTCTCATTGGTGCAGACTGGAGTGTTCACCTTTGTAATCAGTAGCATTTTTGCTTTATGATGTGGCAGTTGATATGTTAATGTTCTCGACAGTGAAAGTTTTGCAGTAATTATATGGGCATCGTAATGTTATTTATCATACTTAGCACAGACTTGATAAAGTTAAAATTATTTTTCTTCGCAGTTGTTCTCAAAAAGACTTAAGATTGATTTTGATGGTACGTGTTGGTTTCTTTGCAGTTGACTGGTTCTTCCAAGTCTTGTACCATTTTACAGTTTATCATCAATTTTGGTTAATTTTAGTTTTTAAATTTCTCGTAATACGTCACTTTTGAATTAAGTCATATTGAGTGTCCAGTTTCTCTGTGAGACCTGGACTTATCTTTGTAATGCCAAGCCATGGAGAAAATCAGTGTTAAAGTATTTGGAATGAAAACGTTTTAGTTTGGAGTTAGTAAAACTGAACGTAGTTATCGATGTTCAGCTGGTAAAAGTGTTCACTGATCAGCAGTATTTTCTTTTTTGTTGAGTTGTATTTGGTTAACCGAATTTGTTTCCATTATCTATTTGTCTGTGAATTTGTGTGAACCATGTTTGATGCTACAACAGCAAGGCGTTTTTGTTACTAGTTTTGCATCAGCACAAAAGACTTATTGCTGATTTGTTTTTCCATAGAGTCGTGATTGCAACATTATCATAATAATAATAATAATAATACAAAATTTGTAAAGCGCCGTGTTGCCGTGGCTTCAGAGGTGCTGGCGAACAGGACAGTTAAGAAGCATAGATGGAGGAGAACAATTGTGCTTTAAGTCTAGATTTAAATAATGTGAGCGTGTCACAGTTCTGAAGAGAGACAGGGAGAGAGTTCCAGACAGATGGTGCTGCAGTGCTGAAAGAGCGTTTGCCAAAAGAAGTTTATCTGAATGGGACATGCAGCAGTGGCACAGAAGACAATCGCAATGACCACGTGCTACTTCATGTCGTGATGTGTCGACTGTCGACTGAGATATTCCGGCACTGACGTCTGACGTGTCTTGTAGGTCAGGATGGCCAGTTTGTAGGTGATGCGCTGCTCCACTGGTAGCCAATGCAGCTCCTGCAGCAGCGAGTTGGTGTGAGATCGCCGCGGCACCTGCAGTATGACTCGCGGCGTTGTTCTGCACTCACTGTAGCTTCTGAATGGTGCCGGATGGAGCACTGTGAAGCACAGCGTTGCAGTAGTCGATTCTAGAGAGAATCAGACTACATGCAAGCATCTGTGCTAGGTCCACTGTCATGTACAGAACTGGTATTGTTGCAGTTGTAAGCAGTAAGTAGTTTTAGTTGTGAATGATCCCGTGTTATGCTAGTAAATCGGCCAAAGACTTTAAATGGGCTTGAATGTGAAATGTTAACCATGTAAGTGTTACGTCTTTATTTTGCTAGTATGGTACAAAAAAATAATAGAAAAGTTAATGGCGTTTTTTTCATTGTGAAATATTTTGTACTCTTTGTTGTTTTGTTTGCCATTAACTGACCTGGACAACATTATGTACATAATATCATTTAATGACAGTTTTCTTTTTGTGAAGTTTGGAATTATTCAGTTCAAACGTAATTGTTTTTCTATGGTTGTCTGCAGATATATTTCAGCCGTAACAGAACATCAAAGTCAAACTGTGGAATGAGAAAGCTGATGTTGAACATGTCTTTGTGTAGTATTTGCCAGTGCATATTGAATTGTCTCGATGAAATTTGGTGTAGCAGGTAAATGGGCTGAAGTTCTATGCAGTTGTAGTTCATGTATCAGAATTGCAAGGATTCATCATTCTCTTGGTATCACTCTCATAGTAGAAATCTTTATCTGTGAATAAGACAATTAATTTCCGATACAGTGGGGTGAGTCTGATCTGACGAGTAGCCAGTAGTTTTGTATTGAAGCTAGTCGATGCAGTCTGTTATGCTGCGTTTCAGAAATTTGTCTTCACTGGGTGGGTGTGTCGTAGGTCTATGTGGTGTGAGTGATTGTGCTTATCTAGAGAGTGTTAGAATGAGTGTTAGTGCAGTACTGAATATTTTGCTCCAGTCTGCTTCCAGTTGCGGTATCGACTCCATCGTTTTGTGACGTCCGTTCCAGAACATATCATCTGTGCAGCAGAATGCTGGTCATTTCACTTTTTATTTCATTTCTGAAACTATTTTATTACCTGTGCGTATGCTGCGAACAGGTATTGTTTTTGGTGGCATCTGTGTGTCTGTCTGCACAAAACCTCAAAAACTACTGGTCGGAAATCAATGTAACTTGGTAGGAGTATGTCCCATAGGGAACACTAGAAGTGGTTAAAAGTTGGTAACATTTGACCTTGACCTTTGACCTTGAGAGTTATTTTCGTATTTTTTTTATTTGCCATGCATATGTCAGCTTCTATTAGGAGTTTCAAATGCCTTAACATAGCAATTTCATTTTCGGTGTGAAGGTACATATTCAGAATATCTAGGTCACCTTTGAGTTTCTAGGTCATCGGGTTAATATCAAGGTCACAACAGCAAAAAAGCGGCCACACACAGGTTTCTGCTCCCCTCGGACACAGTTTGATTATTATTGCATTTGAAATTTGTGCCAATGAAAGGTTGTAGTTTTTAGACAGTAGTTGAAGTTTCGACTTTCTTGGATTTAACAGAGGTGTAGTGAAAGAGATTAGAATGAATGTGGAAACTGGCTGCATAGAATAGATGCATTGACTGCAGTTATGTAACTGGTTTTGTTCAAAACTGCTGTTTCATTGTTTTCTGTTTCATCTGATTATAGGTTATAGGTTATAGGTTATATGGTGGTGTTGGCATAATATGGCGAAATCAGAGGTACATTTGTGTTTGTGTTTTGATCGTCGATTACTGATCTACAACTTTGAACATGTTTGGTGAAAGAGCTTAACAGGAGTGTACGTGAAGCAGAGTGTTTTGTGTTATGATATGATGGCACGGCGGTATATTGATCTTGTGGTTTTATGTGGATTTTGCATGAAAGGAGACGTGTTAATATCTAACATCATGGGTATATAGCCAGGCAAGACCAACAGCAAAATCCTGTAAACCTGTTGTGGCGATTTACTCTTTTCACCAGTGCATGCAGCAAAAAGTTTTTGTTATTCTGGCTGTTCTAGTTTTGTGTTCATTATAAGAAAATGATGGACATGTGAAACAAACTACAGTTGTAGAAGGCTAAAGCTAGTGAGTTTGAATTTCGGAGTAATTCAGCTTGCATTTTGCCATTTTCATAGAATTTTGGATTTATTTCTAGCGCAGGCCAACTGCATGGCTGTCCAGGTGGCAGCAGGAACCTTGAGCATTAAGACATATCAACACAGCCGACTGGTCGGCTGTGTTCTAGCCATTGTGATGTTTTGAAAGGAAATTAGGTCTCGACTGACGACGTATATAATTTGTAATGCTTACGTTTTCTAGCCACTAGCTAACTTTTGTAAATTGTTGTCCATGCAGTCGCTGTGTGTGTATTAGTCTAGACTTAGCTGATGCTTCGTTAGTGGTGTTTCTAATGTGTAGGTGTGATATTGTGTGATAAGTAGACAAATGTCTTCTGTGATGTGTGATGTAGCTTTAGTCTTGAACTTCCATTGTTCCGTATTAACAGTTAATCGTTATCTACACTGAATAGTAATACCTATCCTCAGCATTGTTACCTAATGAGATTTGTTCAACATACCGTGCAGTTAGAGTGTCACCCTGTATGAAGTTGCTTTGCACTTGGAGTATTATTGCTACTGTTGTTATTTTGTGGTAGTTGAACAGTTGGCACTACTTTGTTAAGATGCAAAGAGATTTTTGTTGGTCACCATTTGCAATGACGTCGTGATGGTGTTGTGCTGTTGCTGTTCAGTGGTTATTGATGCGATAGTTGTATCTGCGTGCTGATAGCCAATGTAGCTGCAAGTGCGTTCAGTCGTGATCATATTGGTGTTCGTCAGTGCGTCATATGTGTATATATTGTATTGTATTGTTATTGTATTGTGTACTGCTGTTGTTTTTAGTGACGTTGAGCAGACTGCTGATCGTTGGTGGAAATATGTCTAGCCGTTGAAATGTGCAGTGTAGTAGCTTCGAAACTGGACTGGCATTTCTGTCAGTCTTCGCTCATATCAAGTGCCAGATGTATGATGTTTTCTAGCATAGTGCCACAAATTTTGCCGCCAAAATTCTACAAATTTCGTTCCGATTCTGTAGTTCTGTTTTAAAAACTCTACAATTAAGTGGGTAAAATTTGAACTTGTTTGCTCAAGGGCAGAGACTTTTGTATGCTTTGCACATTATGTGAGTTACATTTACTTTGTCTTGACTGTTGGCATTGAATTGGCAATATGTTGCTGCACGATTGTTGTACACACAACTGTGACTTGTTTTGCTTGCTGTTCATGGACCATGTACAGTCAGCTCTGTGTAGTTGTTCATGTAGGCGTTTTTCTGATACACCTGATACTGTAGCAAGTCACTTAGCCACCTATAAGTAATGTGCAAGATTTCTGTGTTTTGTAATACTGTATCAACTGCGTCTGATCATTTTTTATGTCTGTTGAAGTTGAAGGTCTTGACTTGAGAAAAAGACATCCTTGCTGTGTAATCAACGTCTTGTCACACTATACACGCATACTTAATGCACATTGCTCAAGTATTTGGTGTTCAAATTAGACAGTTTAATTGGTGCTACTTTGCATAATGATAACATCTTGATTTGCTTGACTAAAGCTTTTCCGTGCGTCTTTACCTTGTGCGTCTGTTTCATCTCATTCCAACTTCCGAAACCAGCTGTTGACACTGACACTTCTCTTGTTGATCTGTCTTTGTGGTTTCCATTGAGGAGCTTGCTTTTCAATGCTGTTTTTGATCCTCTAACTCTGCACTTTAACTAGTTTTTGCTATCAGTTAGATCTTTTTTTGTCTTTTCTCACAACCATGTTACTGGTAGTCTGAAGTCTCATCCCTTCCTCTGCTTCTTCTTTTTTTCTGTCTGGTAGTTGATGAGGAGATTTTAACAAGATTTCTCCAGTTTGTGTCCTTCCTGTATTAGTCCAAATTTAGGTTGGCACATTCCACTTCTGTCAGTCTGCTTCCTTTGTTTTTTCCTGTCCCCTGAACATTCGATAATTTGCCGTCATTTCTCTTCAGTCTATTTATTTGGAATCCTGTCTGACACCTAGTAATAATGATGATGATTTAATTTGCAATATTAAATTTGCTTTCACTGTTCATCGTAACTGAAGTGAAGTTTTCTTTACGATCTGTCATCGTTTGAAGCATTAACAGATTTTAATGAGACTTTTTGGTTGGACCGGTGCATAGTGTTTTGTGTGTCAGTAAAGCTAGGAAGCAGTGCAGATGTTGTGAGTTCGATGTATGCTAGGTAGGTAGGTAATGAAGTAGATAGGTAACTAGTAACTGTCGTGGCCTGTGCAGTAGCAGTGTATATGTGTGTGGTAGAAGAGAATGTATTTGATTGCGTTGTTGTTCTCACATCTGCAGAGATTGTGTTTTGTGAAGCTTTTGTGTGGTATCAGATAATGGTGTTGTTTGTTATGAATACTAGTAATACTACTACTACTACTACTGTTATTAAGAATAGTAATGACAATGATAATAATTGTCATAGGCAGAATCATAATGGTAATGTTTGTCAAGTATTATATGCTGATTGCTGTTGTTCCTATTTAGCTTACATATTCCTTCATAAATTTTGCGCTTTGGGCCTGATAAAGTGGCCTTGTTTTGCTTGCTGTTCATGGACCATGTATACCATAAAAACTCGGTCGTCAACCCAGATAAACACACAATACTTTAGTTACTACATATTATTGTCATTTCCGCTGATACTGATTAACAGTTTGTCATTCATTTGTATACTAGTTTGCTAGATGAATTATTTTGTGTTCGAAACATGCATTGTTTACCTGGGTTGGCAGATGGTACTTGCTTAAGGTCCTTGGTAAAGTTGCTATTTTTACTTCATTTAATGGAGGTGAGTTCCAAATAATGGTTTACTGTTGGCAGACTCTTTAGCTTGTACACGAGTGACGAATGCACCAGCTTTTCGCCAAATTTGCACCAAGTTTTTATCATCTTGAATATGGTGACTTAGCCTTTGTCTTTGTCTTATGCCTTCAGTGCTTTGACGCTGTTGGTTGGGTGGCAGGAAGGCCATCCGGCCTGTAAAAAACCTTGGGGGGTTGTGGGGGTGGGGGTGCCGTTAGTCCATTTGAGGTGGTGCCCACCCGGACTGTCGGTACCTCTGCCTCCATTATGTTCCCCTGCTCCATAAAAATTCGGAAGACAGGAGGTGGGGAAACCCAGCCTGCAGCACAGCCCTATGCTAAGGCAGAAGGCAGAGTGTTTCTTCTGGTACTGGCCTACCCGGGTTGTCCCGGAACGAAGGCCGTTAAACGGTTGTTGTTGTTGTAGCCTTTGTCTTTGAGCTTATTTGGTACATTTACTAATAGATGATTGTGTCATAATGAATGAGCATTACAGGTTGGTTAAGTCTGTATGCCCAGCAGTCAGTACAATGCATGTGACTGGCTAATTCGTCTAACACAGAGAATGGGTGTCGAGTCTTTGTGAAATGGACTGAGGCATACTGCTGCACTATAATGCAGGTCTTGTTAATCTGTGCTGCTTGCTGCCTTTGGTCAGCATATATCAAATTTAGTGGAGTAACATAGTGATTGCTGAATGACAACAGTTTCTGGATGACAGCAGTTTGTCGGCCGAATCTGAAGTACTGGTGTCTGTGAAAAGAGATTGAGCTTTGAGTGTTCAACAGATTGTATGTTAAATCAAGTTTGTACATGTAATTTTGCTGCAATGTGACTACTGTATCTTCCCAGTTGTTAGATGCTTCAATGTGTCGCTTGAGTTTGTGTATTATACTGTTGTTGTTGTTGTTGTTGCTGCTGTTGATTATTAAGGCTGCGACAAATGTTTTGTTCGCTTTCTGTTCATACGGAACACTGGGACCGGTAGGTACAGTATATAATATTTTTAATGTTGCTGCTGTTTTGGTTCAGTGCCATGCAGATGCTGGGAACAAAATTTTTGTACCATAATATTTTGGCAAAGCTGTCGTGTTTGTTGAAACATGAGTTTTTTTTATCGTTGTTTGTATTCTGTTGCATAGTATTCTTGAATGCTGACAATAGTGTCTCAGGTACATGGACATTATTTTGTTGTGAGGCAGGTTCACTAAAAAGATGGTAAAACCTGTGGGTCTGGGAAGATTTAGAACATTTTAAAAGTACTTGCATCTAGGGATAGTTTATTAAGCCATGTGAGTAATTTTGGCAAATATTTTGGGCATTTGTAAGGTAAATTTGTGACAATGTGGGGCTAGAGGCCTGGGCAATCCAGCCCTTTGGTAGATTGTGATATTCAGTAATTGTTGCATTTCATGTCAATTTTAAATTTGTATTGTAATGTCTGACATTTAATTTTTGTAATACCATGATATTGTATTAACACTACATTTTGAACATCAGCTAACAAGTTAACAGACCACTAACAAATTGACAAGTCTGTCAGGTCGTTGCGTGATTGTACAGATATATACATAGTATCAGAAGATGTTTGTTCAGTTTTGTATACAAAGATCTGGTTAATGGCATATAGTAGTCATTTGCACTTATATTGATTAATGGTTTGTCGTTCAGTTGTATACTAGTTCGGTAATTAAATTATTGTTGCATTGAAACATGCATTGTCTTTGGGTTGGCAATCGTTTTTTTTTCTAGAAACTTGGTAAAGTAAGTCGGTGTACATGTCTTTTTGAATCCGTTTTATTCAGAACATTTCAGCTGTTTTGTTTTTATTCCCAAAACTGCCAAGAAAAATGAAAGTACTTGATTACAAGCTGCATATTATCGGCAATGTGTAGTCTAATTTTACGTAATAGATTACCTGGTTCTACTTACTATAAACTAGGTGATTGGTGAAGGTTAAACTACATAGTTGGCCAAATTAAACGATGCCATCTTTACTTTTGCCTGCAACGAATGAATGTATCTACAAAATGTAAAGAGTTTAGCTCACGTTAGCTGGAATACCCGTATGGTTAATTAACATGTGGATTGTAGCGGGATGATATATCAAATGAAGTGCCAAATATATGTTACTGAAAGCCTAACATCGTGCAACATGGCGCCATTCGCCGTACCTCATCACTGGTAAAGTGAAATTATCTGTCAATCACTTTCACATATCAGCATGTAATGTATAAGAGATGGTGTCCGCCAATTTTCTGGCATAGAACTTGGCACGCTTATAGACAACGATAAGGGATCGATGCCCCCAATACTGGGGTCGGAGGTTGGGCGCTGCAATACAAAAGATCAGTTACTGACCGAACAGCTAACAGTAAAAAAGTAGTGCCGGCGAAGAATGGAAAGAATGCATTCATATTTACTTATTTAATGGCACCGTTTCCTGTGTGAACTGTGAAGTGAGTTCTTTACGGTAGAGCTGGGTCGATATATCGAAATATCGCCGATATCGATATTATTGGTATCGTATCAATATCGGCGTTTTGGATATCGATTTTTCTATCGATGTTGAATTGGTGGCTGTTAAATATCGGCAATTTTCTATATTTTCTTGTATTTTTCCGACTGTTTGATAAGAAAAACAAGTATATGAGTAAAACTGAGTATTTTATTTGACAATGTGATACATCGTTATGTCTCTGCTGGTCCAAACTGTAAGTTGACGATTCGGTTTGATACTTCGACGTCATTGACTATGTAGTATTTAACGTAAAATGACAGGATTGTCCTATACTGAAAATACTAAGACTGAGAATTCCACATCATGGACGTCGTTGATTATACTGACGACCTCGTCTGGTGTCCCGAGTGAAAAGCAAAAAACTTCGGTAACGTACTTTTTTTCAACGTTTTCGAGTATGAGTAGGCCAAAAAGTGCTGCAGTAACTTGCCAGTAAGGCATATTCGTAGCGATATCGATGTCGTCGATATTTTTGGCTCAGAAATATCGGTAAATATCGATATCGGCAAAGGCGACATTGACCCAACTCTAGTTCATGGTTGCTTGTCGCGCTGTGGAATAAGTGAACTGTATATACTGGATGTAGTTGTTACTATCGTAACAAAATGTTGTGGTCGTCAATTTATGTAACGTTCAACTAGTTGCCACCGAAAGCGAACCAGTGCTGTGTTGGAGGAAGGCACTCTGCGACGAAAGGTGTCGACTTTCGAAAGTGAAAGTAACGCGGAATTTTTGCGTGGACATTGCCGAGTAGCCAGTGCGTACTGCGTAGCGGAAATTGTGGATCGTCAATGGAAGGCAGTCAACTTGAACAGAACAACGAACATCATACTGCAGGTGCAGTGTGTACAACGACGACGGACGAAACAGACTCACAAGCGGACACCAGCTACCGATCGCCTTACTTACTGAGAGATCATAAACCCGTGAATCAGCCACAGCCATCACATCCACAGACAGGAGCTTCGGTACTGGATCATGTGCTGTTGTGCTGTTCAGAGGATGTGGTGATACACAGTATAGGCAACAGATGTGGGAGGTTTTGGGTCAGGGCTGGCCGCTTTTGTTTCAGGGTCAGGTGATCTTACCATGAGGCTCACAACATAAAAAAGAAATAGGCAGTTAGGTCCAGTTTTAGAGTTATAGGGCCAGGCTTACCATGGTATACAGCTATATTGTCACCATGTGGTGATCTTCGAACATGCCGGATGAGAACTTTGTCCAGAGTGAAAATTTCTGCTTTCCACCAAATTATTTCTTCATATTTACGTGTTTTATTATATTTGGTGACATTTGTAAGTCGCTAAATGGGGTTTT
>Ga0126335_1000782_pt1 | contig 16284 bp, 10 predicted proteins | sample OlaspJWI45metaG_FD_108409 | JGI IMG/M metagenome (GOLD analysis project Ga0126335, IMG submission 108409) | Marine gutless worms symbiont microbial communities from Oahu, Hawaii - Olavius sp. 1 OAHU.JWI-45 metaG | ecosystem: Host-associated > Annelida > Digestive system > Unclassified | place... | reverse complement strand
CTGCTCCAGTAGTTCATTCTGAAAGAGTACGCGGCACGCTATGCTGTCGCTCGCCATTACCTTGGTCTTGTCGACGTTGATGAGTAGGCTGTATTTGCGGCTGACTCAGTCTAGGCGATCAACCAACTCCTGTAGTTCTGCCTCCGAAGTGGCTAACAAGATGATGTTATCAGCATAGCGAAGGTTCGTGATCATTGCCTTGTCAAACTCTGTTACTAAGATTTTAGAGTCGCTGCTATATCAGTTAATTGAATCTCGGAGGGGTGGGGCAGCTGATGAATACCAGTTTGGGTTTAAAAGGAACCACTCGACTGCTGTGTGTATTCACATCTTCAAGAAAATTGTTAGTCACTATTGACAAAATGGCAGTCATGTATTTGCTAGTTTTGTTGACTTCAATAAAGCGTTTGACAACGTAGACTATTGGTTGCTGTTTCGTAAATTGATTGACAATTATCCGAGTGACACGTCATGTTGCTACTCGATTACTTGCATATTGGTATTGTAAGCAACAGATGTCTGTCTGTTGGCAGAACTATTCATTAGTATATCATAATATTTTTTGTTCGTCGGGCTGGTATCCTATCACCATTTTTATTCTGATTTTAGTCTACATTCGTGATCTAATTGATCAGGTAACTGCTTTGAACTTGGTTGCAATGACGCTGGCGCAATCTACTTGCTTATGCAGACGACATGGTTGTTTGTGCACTATCTTCGCATGTATTGCAGTCTATTTTAGGGGGCGACTGAAAATGCGAGACATGAATTTGCGGGACATGATTATGCGGCACCACTTTGCAGGGGTGGAAAATGCGAGACACGAATTTGCGGCAGCAGTTTGCAAGGGTGGAATTTGCGGGACATGAAAATGCGGGACCAATTAGCAGGGGTGAAAAATGAGGGAAAAGTTAGTATGAAAAGCCAATTTGTGAAAAACTCTCGTATAGTTGATTCCCGTGTGCGTACACGGAATCTTTCTGAATCGCCGTGTACTTCATTTTTTCGGTTGTGTCGGTATGATACCGTAGACAGACTGATACGGACGCAGCACTCCTTCTTTGCTTTTATAGACGAATTGCTTTGCTGGTTTGCTTAACGTTTGATTTCTACGTAGGCAGTCGGCGGCGAAATCTGGTGCTTTAGTTGCTTACTCATGCAGTCCTGCTCGGCAATAGACAGACATATGCAACACTCGGTGTTCCATACAATCGCGTTTCCCTCATTTTCATGTCCTGCATTTTCCACCCCTACAAGTTGGTCCTGCATTTTCATGTCCCACAATTTCCACCCTTGCAAACTGGTGCCGCAAATTCGTGTCTCGCATTTTCCACCCCTGCAAAGTGGTGCGCATAATCATGTCCCGCAAATTCATGTCTGGCATTTTAAGCCTCCCCTATTTTAGTAGTACTCGAAAATGCTGCTAGCATAATTAACATGTCATTTAATACCAAAAAACACTGTGTATGGTGTTTAATTCATATAGGCTGACAGATGCCAGATAATCTGTGCTGTTTTCCTTCAGTTTACTCTTGATGGTTGCAAGCCACGGTACTTAACGTCATTTAGTGGACGTTGTACAAAAAGTAGCCTTAAAAGTATTATGTTGCGGCAAGTACACACTGCATGTGTGTTATTAGTAGAATTGTAGTCTTTTCAGCAAGTGTGAACAGCAGCTATCGCTCTGAGAGAGCTAGGAACTGTGGAGTGAAAGTACCAGTTTAGAGCAGTAGGCGACAAGACGTGAGAGTAGAACGCCTTCTTCTACTGTCGGTGAGTTAAGTTTGAGTTCGCTGAGCGCCGCGTGACGAGCAACCAACATGCTGATCAGTACACACTCACTCGCCGAACCCTGATGTACAATGCATAACAAGTGGCCACAACTAACTTGGCGAAAGCCGCATCGAAGCTCGAACCCTCTTCGCCGTGAGCGGATGGCGACCCCCATTTAATACAATGTTTCTTGGGTTTTCAGGAGTTTCCAACCCAGACAGGACCTCGATCCGTTCAGCCATGTTTACACTGCGAAATCGCGTAAAGCCGCATGACAGACAGACTTACAGATTTACAAACTGACAGACGTCCTGGATCATCGATCGCAATAGTTCGCATCATGTATTCGATGCAGCCTAACAACACGTACATCAGAACGTAATTTGCACATTACGTGTGAACATTTTCTTATTATGGTCATGTTGCTTGTTTGCAATGCATCAACAGTCCAAACTCTGCAAAGATTATTTGTGCTACATGAACGATTAGCCTAATAAAATGACTTTGTAGCTATTGTAGCTATATACATGTAAGTACCGTAGTGTAAGAAATGTATCAGACCTGAAGTACGCCGCCGCCAAGACCATGCTCGTGCCAGAACACGGGAGGCAAACCGATCATCTTGGCTACAACATCACAACGAACAGCAGATCATAGCGGACATATAGCAGGACTTAAGTGTTGGAATGAATGACATGAACATGTCATATGCTTTAGTTTTGTTATGAATACCATGACACTGTTGCTAGAATATGCAAACACGTATTGTAGCCTATAACAGAAATTTTAATAATAATGTTTAGAATAGCAACAAGTTGGTATTTGTTAATCATGCGTAGCAGCGTAACACTAAACATCTATTCAATCTATATTGTGATGTCCTGATTTATTTTACATCAATGATTATTCATTATTGGTGAATAAATGTAAAGTCATGTATAAACGACATATGCAGTTAAAAGTTAATAACAAAGTTTGCAAGAAAAAACAATACGAAATAAAAAAAAGTTTAGAGTTCACTCAACGTTTTAAAATTGTGAGGGAAAAGTGCAGCATATAAAAGCAGTGCGATATTACCAGATCATGAGTCTGTTAAACATAATAAGTATATAACGCAAGACGTATTTAAGTTTCTCACCGAGCCAATCCAACACAACGATCTCTAGTTCTGTACAAGCTGGACTCGCAGCCTACAACACACAGCGCAGCGCAGCCATCAGTTGCTGAATCAGGTTGATGACGATGATGATCGCAAGTTTGTCCGTCGCACGTCAGCGGCAAAAATTATCCCTAATTGCTATTTGTGACGTTTGTATTCCGAGTATTTATTAAAAGTTTGATGCAAGATAAACTAAAAAAGTTGTAAATTAATTGCGAATACAAACGAGAACCGAGGGGAGCACAAATCTGGGCTGCTTTTTTGCTGCCGTGACCTTGACCTGTAACCCGTGACCTTAAAACTGGACCTTGACCTAGATATTCTAAAGATGTATCCCCGCACCGAAAACGAAGTTGCTAGGTCAAGCCATTGTAAAGGTATAGCCTGAATTGAAAAGTACGAAAGTAGCTCTAAAGGTCAAAAGTCAAGGTCAAATGTCACCGACTTTGAAACACTTCTAGCGTTCACCAATGGGCATATACCTATCAAGTTACATCAATTTCTGATTGGTAGTTTTCGAGGTTTTGTGCTGACAGACAGACAAACGGACAGACAAACGCATGGACAGACAGCCAGACACCGCCAAAACAATACCCGTTCGCAGCATAGCTGGCACGCAGGTAATAACGCGCGATAGCCTACAAGAAACCACTTCGACAAACTTTGGCAAGATAAAATGCATCCTCTCTACTGTAGGCCTAATTATATGGTTTTTGAAATGAATTGGGCATAGAGTTCTCTGCTTTGCTTTGCTTTGCTTTATGCTGGAACTATTTCGTGCTAAACTTTTAGACGCAGGCATAATGGCTTAGATATCATCAGGTATATGCATTTCACGCAGTCTGTACAAGACTGAACATTATGATCTATGGAATGTTACGAAATACTTATCTGAAATGCAAACACAAACGAAAGTAAAGGTGGTTAACTGACCCAAGAAAATCCGACACATCCGATGGCGTCTGACAACATGTCTCCGAGAATGGAAGGATAAGAGTTGCCAGCTGGAAAATACGCGTGGAACCGCGGATGCTGCCAGTGTGTTATCTGTGCGAGCAAGCATTCAAACCATTATAAGATAGTTTCAGTAATGATGGAACAAATATTGTACTACTATGCCTATCTAACGGTCAACACCGATGATTTTCGGGTTAACGCTGATGCGTTGACTTACAAAATTCGTGATACAACCGTACACAGCTTGGAAGCAAACTAAGCGACGTTTATGAACAATCTTAAACATTCTTGCAATCATAAGAAAATTAATATGTACTCTGGTCGACAAAATGTGCGCTACACAAAATTTCTTAGATAACGATACTTGGACTTGATACTACTACAACAACTACTACCACGGACATTACATCATCGCTATCATAATCACTAGTCATCACCATTGTGCGCAAACACAGCTTTTAAAGTTTTAACTTTTCATTGTGAATACTGTGCAACGAAAAGACTGCATGAGAGAGGAATGGGTTTACGCACTCCGGGCATGATAGCGTGTTCGACATCGGCCATAATATCTTCCCATCGTTCAGCATGAGTCGGAGCATTGTTAGGCAGCATGTCACGTAGATAGCCCGGTTGTACCTCGGGCAACACTCGTCTTTGCTCTATAGTCTCCATGTAGTCGGCGATGTAGTCGACCATCTGCTTTCCTCGCTCACGAAATGACAGAGAGTCCATTGCTACACGCCACCAGCAGACGCCGAGCTACAACAGAACATATTTTTAGGCTGCATCGAATGCATGAGACGCAAACTATAGCGATCGATGATCCCGCGGGCGTCAGTCTGTCTGTCATGCGGCTTCGCTGTGCAAACACGGTTGAACTGATCGAGGTGCTGCTTGGGTTGAAGACTCTTGGGGACCCAAGAAACATTGCTTTAGACGGGAGTCCCGATTTCCACTACAGATTCGCAGCGGCCTTCGCCAAATACGTTGGCCACCTGTCAAAGTTGCATAGTTATCGTCGCGTATACATTTTTGCGTTATAACGCTTGAATCGAATGTCTTTAAATTGAGCAAGTATATTAATTATTAGAAAGTGCTGGCAAAGCAGTTACTGTTTTTGGTGGTGTCTGTGTGTTTGTGTGTTTGTGTGTCTGTTACAGTTTGATCATTTTCGACTTTGCGTAAGCTTACTGTCTTCTTTTGTACTTTGTTTGGTTTTATAAAATATAAAATAAAGAAATAAAGATTGATTCAAAGACGCTACATGTACTACAAACAACAATTAGTTTTGAAAACCAGTAACGACGTACTGAGATGAGACTTTTGTTTGGCATTTGCGTTAACAACTTGTTAATTCATTGAGTTGCACCTCATCATTAATTCGTGTTAAGAGAGTTATCTCGGCGAAAATCGAAAGTCTAATACAATAAAATGTTTATATATCTTACCTATTGCACAAAGCCCATAATAAATCTATAGTGCGAATGATCTCGCGGGCGTGTTGTGCCCCTTGCTGATCATATCTGACATCTGTTGCTGCAGCAGCTTATGTCCCATAGACTCGCCCACTCATAACGACAAGTGATGCGCGACGCGGCATCAGTCACCACCGAACATTTTCGTCTTAATCTACCATCAACAGACTTTAGCGCTCCCAATAATATACTCTGATACGCTGTCTGTTTGGAGTAAAAATACATAGATAAAACATTAAATACATTTAATATATAATAGTTAAATTTTTAAAAATAAGACATAGTAATTTTATAGACTAAAAATGTTGTAGTCAGCTGAGCTAAAAATAAAAAAATCCTCGCTTAGAGGCATAGCTCCAGCTCCTCCCAAGAAGTAAAAGGCTTTCTTAGATCCTACCACTCGCGGCCCTTTAAATGATTTTTGCTCGACTGTCCACTTTTCTGTCGTGGATACCCTATGACAATTTATTTGTCTATTGGTTAAGTAATGAGTAAATATTATTTCGCTCGAACAAGACTTCAGTAAAAGCATTGTTGCATCAATGAGATTTCATCACACATGTTTGGGCCGCCCTGCGTCAGTCTGTCACGCGGGTGGACTGTACAAAAACGGCTGAACGGATCGACGTCCTGTTTTGGGTGGAGACTCATGGGGATGCAAGAAACATCCTTCACATCGAGGGGAGGGGGTTCGATGCAGCCTTTGCGAAATTACTCTGTCCACTTGTTTTATTTTGTATATATAAGAGACCTAGAGTGAATTAGAACATTATTTGGTTGGTCTAACGTTTGAGAGACAGCTGGCGTGTTTTTGTGTCTAAAAACAGCAATTATAAAACAAAGACGTTCAACATTTAATGAGACACGTATTGTGAATGGCGAACGCAGATAATCTTATTCTACGACGTATTATACTAATTATAGTATTGTCTGTCGATAATTCTCCGTCACCAGCAGACGCAGAACTCAAAGACCACCGTAGGCCTAATCGTCTCTCCGTCACTCTGATGCTGGCGGTTAGTTGGCGATGGCAGAGCGGAAATTACGCCATTAGCGATTGATCACACGTGTAGTCGCGTCGCGTGGTGGTGGCGCCGGGCGTCAATGAAGAAATTAAAACGATGACATCACGACCGGAGATAGATGATGTTCTAGTGTTCGGCTGTGCGTATGAGAAAGGTAGAGAGAGGGGGGGGGGTACAAAGTCTGACGTTGAGAAGTGACGGCCATTCACAGACCACTTACCGGCTCCATCCTGTCTCGCCCGCCCCCGGTCCAACTTCCAACCAAGTCATTGCTGCAACCAGACCACACACAGTGTAGGATATGTTTTTGTGCCGTAAAGTAAAGAAAATAATTTTACTGGGCCATTCTGTCATTAATATAAGCAGTAGAGAATACATTGAATAACTTGTTAATTGTCAAAACAGATAAAATTTCTAGAATTTTTTTTGTCAGTAACAATTGCTAATTTGATACGACCGATCTGTGATAAGTTTACCCCGTGTGGGTTCCGGAGCTTAGAATAGGCCCACTCTGTCTCCTGGCCGAAATGACCTATAAAGTGTCGAGTGGGACGTTAAACCTTTGCTCACTCACTCTGTGATAAGTTACTGTGCATGCACATCAGTTTGCACTTTGCAATAACATGTGATTTCCACCACACCAGCCTCACTTACTCACTTACATTGCAGAGTACCCGTTACGCATTTTGTCTAAGTTCAACGGTGTCCGTCCGACAAGAACGACTTGAGAGAATTTGTAAAAGCGTTCATACACTGTAGGTTGTTGGCTGAAGCAGTTAATATCCAAACAAAACGCGAGAAGAACCTGGTCCCGCCGGGTCTAAGACAGGCTACCTTACATACACTAGACCAGTTACGTTAAAGCTTAATTATTGACTGCATTGCAGGCTGGTGGACTATCCACATTAATCCTGTGGCGGGCACCCACGTGGAAGTCGCCACCCTCTCACAGCTGCCGTCCATAGATGAAGCTATAAGTCGGAGGAGACACTCTCTCTTTGGCCACGTCAGGCGTATGGATCAGGCTGCTTCTGTTCACCAAGCCCTACATCTCTCAGTCACGACACGACAGAGCTCAGGACAGTTTGGCACCTGGAGGATACAACCAGGTCGTCCGTGAAAATGGTGGAGCAGGTCACGAGCACAGGACTCTCTCCTTCTGATGCTTGGAGTCTTGCAGCGGATCTGTCTGTACAGAGGGTGCTACGACCCGTCGACGGTCAAGCATAGAGAGAGAGAGAGAGAGAGAGAGAGAGAGGCACCCATTAGGCCTACACTGCGAAACCTGAGTGTAATGATTTGTCATATTCTAAAAACAACAAGGGCCCTCTGTACATGTAAGTCCAGTGTATGTTAGACCACTGTTTCTGGCCACCGACACAGGTCAAGGTCAAGGTAGCAAAATCCACAGTCAGTTCAATGGTTCTGCATATTGGTAAGAAAGATGCACGCTATGTCTACCACCGTTGCCGGTAGTTACATCTGTAATTTACTTACTGAAATTTCATGGTGTCTGGAGCCAAGCTGTGTATGATTCACTCAGTGTTGTTATTGTAGGTCATTTTGTTGTAACGTATTAGTTAAAATGTCGTTTGTGCGGGTTGGACGATTAGTGCCGCGGATTGCCCAACATAGTGCACGTGTCTTATCGGCTCAGATGACAAGAGGATATGCACAAATGGCATTCACATTTGCTAGCTCGTCCAATGTAAGACGTTCACCCTGGTACTGGGCTATATCTCAGTCGTTATTTTCGGTCTCGTTCTATGCTAACAGAACTTGAGTTGCTGAGACTGAGTGTCAAATTTATGCACATTATTTTGGGGCTTTCCTGGACTCACGTGGTGATAATATGCTGTGTATCATAATTCTAAGCCTGACTCAAACCCTAAACCTGAACCCAACGATATACCTAACCGAAACGTGCCCTACTTTGAAAATTTGGAGGCAATCGTCCTACCCGTTCCCAAGTTATAAGCTAACATACACACAAAGCGCTTTATATGTAGAATTGTGAACTCCAGGAAAGCTATTGTTTGTACAGTATGATTAATGCAGGTAGCTACATGTGTATGCTGCGCAGGTTTTCTACAACAACTCTGACGTAAAACAAGTTGATGTTCCATCATTCAGTGGTAGCTTCGGCATTCTGCCCAGCCACGTACCTTTGATTGCTGTCCTCAAGCCTGGTGTAGTCACTGTGCATGAGCAAGATGGAAGCAATAAAAGATATTTTGGTACATGCATTTGTATTACTTAGTATTGCAGTAACTTCTCAGCTTGGCATTGGTGTAATGGTCAAAATGACATTTAGAAAACCACACTGTTAACTGATATTAGAGTTATCTGAAGGCTGTTTTTAAAGTAACATCTGAAGCTCTATACTACATTTCATAACAAAATAGTGCATTATGGACAGTTTGTGGTCACATTGTGATAGCCGCTGATAGGCGCTTTATACTGTTAGTGGTCTTGAAGTGAAATTAAGATTCTTTCACAGAGAAATGAAATATAATCATATTTTTATAAAGAGGTATTTATTTTGTATGTCCAGCTTAATCTTTTCATGATGACACATTGTGCATGTAGTAAGCAGTGGTTCCATTACCATCAACGAGGACTCGTCAGTTCAGATTCTCGCTGAAGAAGCATGCTCTGTTGACCAATTGGATACACAGGTAATCCACTGTTGCTTTAGTTGAATGTGAGAACCAGCTATAACCAAAGAATGACAATTTCTACACACTGCATTATATAACCCGTCAACATTTTGCAGTTTCAGTAGTAGAACAGTGCGTAAATGGTGAAGCTCAGTCACTCAGATATATTAATACTCATGCAAACTAACCATTCTGCTGAGAATTTTGTAAATAAACATACTCATTTTGGCAAAATTGCTTTTATTGGTCTGCCGGGGTACATTATTACGTGTACCCTGTATATGTATGGAGGAAGGCATTGATATTTTAGCTGAATTGGGCGTAAGTTATGATCGATAACACGATTCATCATTGTTTATGTACAGTGTGTCAGCAGTGAGCAGTATTGTGGTAATCTTCAGCTGTATTTGTTGATGCAGGCTATACGTGATGGTGCAACCAAAGCAGCACAGGATTTGCTCTCGGCAGGATCAGAAGCAGCGAAGGCTGAGGCACAGATTGCATTGGATTGCTACGAGGCTTTGCAGAAGGCAACTGAATCATCACACTAACATTATCATTGCATTCTGCTGACAAATGTTTGGGAGTTTAATTGTTGAGCTGTTGCTATGTGCTGTATTGCATCTTTGGTTCCACAACAGCATCTGTATAATAGAAACTGACAAGAATATTTGTTGTCTAGATCGGACGTCACTAGTAATTTAACTGTCAGTACTATAGTGGACCAAATGCAACGCAATTCTGTTTGCATTCTGTGGGTATTTTGTTAGTGGCAAAATAATGCATGAAGTTAAAAATGACCTCTGAGACATAGGCAAGACTACATGTATTATTACAAGACAGTCTGAATGCATGTTACCACTAGAAGTGAGGTGTGGGCATAAAAATGTGAAGTTGGTCTCTTTCTGAGTGACTGATGTGTTTTATAAGATTTGGGAGATATCCAATAGTCTGTATCGAGCCTGAACAGAGATATCAACTTAGGAGTAAGCAGGTGTAGTACTGAAAACTTTTAATGCACGTGATTAATCTTTTTCTTGCACTTTTGACTGTGTGACATAAAATGCTACAAGAATTTTGTCATCATTAGACATGAATACAAACTATGAACGTTAACTGTGATCCCATTCTTACTTTAGGTGCAAGCACAAAGCATAGGGCTGACAGAGCAATGCTCGATGCTTATGGTGTCGTGCAGGGCATAGTTATGTGCACACAAATTTGTTTAGACATTGTCTGTATTCAGAACATTCTAAAGCAAATCATTTGCATGTGACATTATTCCATGTGTATACAACATTTCACCAAAAAACAGCAGACTAGTAAAAACAAGTGCAAGAAGCATTGGTGCTGAACACATAATTTGATCAAAACTATACAACATTCAGATATGTTAACACAGATGAATCACTTTGCTTACAATCAAAATGCTGTAAAAATGGGAGACACTGCAAAGATAGTGGTACAGTGTTTGTTGATACTGCTGCAAAAATACATACACTATTCAACATACTAACAAGACGAACTAGACTAGCACTGGCACAATCACTTAAATACTGCCTATGACGAGATATGACCAGACTAGAACTACGAAGCAGTAGATGACAACCAGACCACAGTATACGACAACAGTAATTAGTCACTTGGCAAACAATCGATGCACCAATCATTGTAAATAGCAGTGTACATGGAAATGAGCAAAAACGCCAAGCGTTTGTGCACAACTGGCAAAAGGAGTTTAAGTAACAACAGATGTGCAGTGTGTGGAGTGCTCACAATATCACTGCAGCAGTTAACAAAACAGCAGTCTAACTATAGATAACTCAGACACATCGGCACAAAAATTCACTAATATATAACAAACACTAATGCAAAAGGACGAAATTCATATAACAAACTTAACTAAACACAGCCTTGCCATTCAATAAAAACAGAAAACAAAGCTCAACAGCAGTGTGCAACAGCCACAAGACCTCACACAATTGTACTTTTTTGCTAACTGAATTATAGTTTAGCATAACAAGGTAAGATTTCACAATTACGCAAAATCACATAATTATAATGTAATCTTAAATCAACCGGAAGAAGCAAAAGCTAATGTTACGACAAAAATATAATTTGTATCAAATATATCTCTGTTATAATATAAATGACAGACCAGAAAGTGATCTGTGATATGTGGTATATATAAAACGACACGAACTGTGCAATGCCTGATCATATGCTCCTGTGTGTGGGCTACTGTGATGAGTTAATGGGGTATAATCTCGACGTAGTTGTCTGGATAGAGTCCCATTCGTCCATTAATGCAGCCACCGCACCAGCCCTGCTCATCACGATCACGCACTTTCACAAACATGTCGCCTGCAGCACATATAACATGTGTTATTGCATATCAGATTTAACATCACGAAAATATGCATACAGTCTTCTGTAATCAATGTGCTGGAATACAACGCTGTAATTATGTATCAGTACAGACTAAATAATTACTAGCCTATAATGTGCTGATGTGCCGTTAAGAAACTACTCACTCACTTGCAATACTACCGCTGTTTTTGTTTGACGTTGGCATATACTAGCACATTTGTGGCTTTGATATTTGGGCCATACAAGTGGAATTATGCATTACTATTACCCTCACAACTGAAGAGTGTATTACATAATCATAAAAATTCTACCCATTGCACTAAAACATCAACAGACTTCAAATAAATCCAGACAGTGTTGTTCCATCTGAAAACTAATTTGACAATTCATTTGCCAACAACCACAAGCAAGCACTGATGTTAAGACAGAAAACAGTATATGAACTATACAATACTCTGTTCTATTGCATATTAACTACTGTGTACTGTAGACTGTCCATTAAACACAAATGAATTCAGATGTGAAATAAAAAAATGTTGCTTTATGCATACAGATGCACTGCCAGACAGACGAGATATATAAAGGAAGTGAAAGTATCTGACCAGCTTTGAAAGACAACTCGTCAGGTTCCTGTGCTTCATAGTCATACAATGCACGCACTACGAGCGTGTCATTCTGTTTTGTTGATGACGGCTGTATGGCATCTTTTGTCAGTAACTGCGTGGATGTAAGACCATGTGAGTAAGATCCATTCTGTGTATGTGGCTGTGAGTTGGCAGTCTGCTGGGGCTGAGTGTGCGAGTACTGTGGTGGTTCTGGTCTGCCTGATGCAATGTTCTCATAGTCGTCCCACTCGTCATACAGTTCCACACTATGATGCCTACAGCACACAGTCACAGCGGCACTTCAGCTATTACTGTGTAGAATTAAATGCACAATTGCTGACCAGAATTTCTCGTGGCAAAACACCAGAAAAACTTCACTTCTCCTGATCCCTGTTGTGTCATGACTGAGAGACGTAGGGCTTGGTGGGCAGGAGCAGCCTGATCTATACGCCTGACGTAGCCAAAGAGAGTGTCTCCTCCGACTTATAGCTTCATTTATGGACGGCAGCTGTGAGAGGGTGGCGACTTCCCTTCCACGTTCGTAACAAATTCATACCAGAGGATGCCAAGTATTCGCCTTTGATTCGTCATATGAAAGGCCTCCAGTTTCACTATATCAGCTTTCAATAGTGTCCATGTTTCAGAAGCATATAGCAGTGATGACAGGACACACGAATTGTAGATGCAAAACTTAGTAGTGTTACTCAGACGACTCTGCCTCCAGACACGATCCAGCTGGGACATAATGGATGAGGCTAAGCCAATCCTCCTGAGAACTTCTGGTGTACAGTAGCCCGATGAGTCAACATCACTGCCGAGATATGCAAACCTATTGACCGCTTCCACTTGATGTCCTGATATGACACAGGAAGGTGGTGAAGGTCCAGAGGCAACATTTTGAACTTAAGTTTTTGCCCAGTAAGTGTGGAGGCCCATAGTGTTCACAGCTGTATTGAATGATTCAAGGATGGACATCCACTGAGCGTGGTCCTCAGCAAACAGGACCGCATCATCTGCATAGTCAATGTCTGTGAACAGGGACTGTCCGATGCTGACACCTGCCTTGTCTGCACATATGGACATGATCCAGTCAATGGCAATGCGGAACAGGGTGGGCGCCAGGACACAACCTTGTCGGACCCCTGAAGACGTAGGGAACGGGGCCATGCAACTTCTGCCAACTCGGACGCATGACTTCGTTTCAGTGTGCAGGTCCTTGATCAACAATATGGCAACTAAATATGAACATTTATGACAAACTGCACATTCAAAGAACAACGTAAAGAAGGTCTGCATGGGCACAGCACTCAGTCATAATTTACTATAGCTGAACAACTGCACTTACTACACATTAATAAGCATTTTATTACTGCTACAGCTACAACCCACAAATAAAGCATCAAGATCTGAGCATGCTTGTGGCTCAAGTGTCTTTCCACTTACTGCTTAGCAGTTTCTTCCTAATTCATAATTCCCACACTACAAATAGCATTCTACTATACAGTATATGGTATATAAGTTTCAACTTAACTACTAACTGTGTTATATGTACAGCCTCAAATTGCCTGCCAGTTGCCCCTCATTCCACGTCACACCCACACTACTGTAAACTGCATTGCAAATCATTAATTAGTATCTGGTAATTTACGAATATGCACTTATTAAATGCACCACTTTGGAATATTGTCAAGCAGTGCTTTCTAAACTGAAACTAGAAACACAGGTTCAGCGCTTTCCAAACCCAAAATAAATATGGTAAGACTACTTCCAGTACTCTGCATATATTTCAACATAGTCGTCAGCTGTACCGTGCAAAGCTGGCAGTATCCTGCGAGTGAGCTGAAGCTGATGTGCTATGGCTAACAGTATCATCAGTGCGTTGAACAGACTTGAGTGTCACTCCATCCGATGCACCACCAACAGCAGACCGTATACCACGTTCTTTCCTTGAGATTGCACGAAACTCATCAGTGTACTCCTGCAGATGTCATGCCACATACAACAATAACTGTGTAGAATACATTCCACATTTCATCCATCACACTGTGTTCAAGAACTAGAAGACACTGTACTCGGCTTTCCATCTCAAACTCCTCAACGCCTCGACACGGAAACTTCACATTATTTCACATACAGGTACATATTCATAATATCGAGAAATTTCAGCTATCAAGGTCAAGACAGCAAAGAAACAAGCAGGTGGTCTGGCTTTCTGTCCAACTGCACTGTGGAATGACAACACACAAACTAAATAATAGTAAAAAAAGTCATGGAAACAGAAGATGCTAAACTACAATGATTTCATAGACACAGTTTGGTAAGAGAAATTCTACATCTGTTTCTGCATGTAATAACTGAATATGTGTCAGAAGACCATATCTAAATGCACCTATAATTGTGTGCCATAAACTGAGAAAAGCATTCAATGACGCTTTGCAGATGCAAAATTCCCCAACTATTCCTAGTGTGGGAAGGCAAAAGGGCAACTGACCGTGAAAGCCCTCACCAATTGAGTGAAAAGGGCCAGCATTTAAAGCTTTACCTCCCAGGCCCAAGTTGTCATTTACCATAGTCATAATGGTAAGGCCAAGACTCAAAGAGTCAATAACTCGGTCATTATAAGGCCTAGCAAGGTGACGATAGCATATTCAGAATCCTCGATCAAAAGTAGGGTGCGGACCCCCCCCCCCCACTGTCTACAACGGCAGTATATAACAGCAGTTCCAGCCAACTCGGGGGGGCTCTCTCTTCCTCTGGTGGTGGTGCAGTGCACACATGCTTTGTTGTCGTCTGTGTTTTGATCATCGTTTGCTGTTTTGTGCGAGACTGTTGACAGTTTCGGTGAAGATACCATGTTCGATGACACTTGGAGACTTCAGTCGTGATATTCTATCTCTCCCAAAACTTTAGGCATTTTATTTATTAGATATTTCTTCTATTCGGTTAGTTGCAAGCTGTAACTCCTCTTTAGTCTATCACTTAAGCCTTGGGGTTAGCTTGAGCTAGGATCAGTCAGCTATAGGTCTGTTTACAGACTTGTAGTAAGTTTGTAAGCCAATAAATAAAAATTAGGTCAATTCTCTACGGAGATGGTGGCACATAACACACCCTAAAACAAAGTAGGTGTAGCTACAAATTGGTAAATAAATTAAATATGTAGGCCTAGCTAAAGCACTACATATACACACTACCTGTCTATCACATAACGCTGAGCTTGGGGTCCTTCAAAGGCACGAGAACCCGTCACGACGGAACGCGGCTATTCCCTCCAGTGTGGGTTCCAACCACTTCCGGCCCGGGACCTGTTAAGCATGACTCAGCCAGCCCAGTCAGTCCCCTCCCTCCTGTCAACTGTGGGAGGACCGGGAGTGCCCGGGGCTGACTCAGCTGAGATGAGCCGGACTAAACAGCAGGCCTTCAGGCCTCCCATCACCAAGGAGTATGGGCCTCCATCTCATCTGGAACCCTACTTTCCATCAGCAGTCCTGCCCAACAGCAAACAGACCTAGGTAAGGGTCATGAATACCAGGCAGGTGGCCACGTCCAGCCTTGACTTGAACCCATACCAAGCTCCGCCACAGGCCGTCAGCCACCACACACTCACCCAGCAGCACCAGACATCCACCCAGTCTACTCATACACCACTGGAAACACTCAACTCCCCTTCCACACTGGTACTGGCTCCACAACAACAACTACAAAACCCCCTCCCACACTAGACATTAAATTCATCAACTTGAGAGCAAAAAATGTAAATATAAAACTTAATCCATATGTGTCAGTGTCAGCACAAGATGAAACACGATTACACAACTACATGTAGGCTTTGCTTGCCATGGCATGAAGGTCTACCTCGTACTGTGGCCAAGCCATTGACATACTAGCACCATAGTTATCAGACCACCACTTCAGATCAACAGTAGCATCTGACTGGTCAACGGCCTGATGAAAACAAGCGTAGATGTCAGGAAGCCTACACGACAAACACATGCAGAAGTAACTGAAGTACAACCAATCATAACCAATACTTCACAACTTGAAGCACGTAGTACAGATTACAAGTACAATTCAACATCATATTATCGCATTCTTGGATTGCGTTCAACGGATGACACTAGGGATGTTAAACGGTAGCCGGAAAACTGGTAATCGGTTTTTAATCCGGTGGCCGGTTTGCAAAGTGAGAAACCGATTATCGAAAAGTTTTATCAATGTATTGTGCATTTATATATTGATAATTTTGATAAATGACTTTTACTG
>Ga0126335_1000781_pt1 | contig 16285 bp, 14 predicted proteins | sample OlaspJWI45metaG_FD_108409 | JGI IMG/M metagenome (GOLD analysis project Ga0126335, IMG submission 108409) | Marine gutless worms symbiont microbial communities from Oahu, Hawaii - Olavius sp. 1 OAHU.JWI-45 metaG | ecosystem: Host-associated > Annelida > Digestive system > Unclassified | place... | reverse complement strand
CAAGCTGTTCACACGTGTGTCTCTGACGACAGCAGTACTAGTGCGATAGTGGCCGAGGACGGTGATGCTGTGCAACTGGGAAGGTAAGCGCAGTCTTGCAGAAAGTAAAGGCAGCCTACATTAATGTTAAGTCAACTGCAGACTAACCGCCAAGAAATCGAATCATCTCAAGACCACAGCTTATACTGACCTCTACATTTTCTTTCTAATAAAACAATTCTATTTGTGTGTATGTCTGTTTGTTCCCTTATAAGTCGGGAACGGCTGCTCCAAAGCGCTCCGGTGATAGTTTTAGGCTCGAATATCTCGCGTCATCTGCTAGCCAGGCGCCAGGTGAGTGGGCAGTGGGTGCAGGCCTACCACTGCGGCGGTAGGCCTGGGCCTGGGAGGCGTTGGTGCTGACGCGCCGGCACTCATACACATGGTGTGAGGGTTCTGCTGCGATTGAATCGAGTAATACCCCAGGTTGTTTTTAGTTAACTATTTTTCTACCGATAATAATCCTAGAAACTAGAAGCAGACAAGCCAAGTATTTTCTGTAAAATATATGAACAATATTCATATACAACACAATGCAAAATAACAAATGAAATGTGCTAGATACTGCTAACTTGCAAATGTCCAGTTTACTAGTCAGTGTCCAATTTCAGCTTTAGACTGACAGCTGAATTACAACAATAATGGCCAACGGGCCCACTCAGAACTCCACAAATACAAGAAGCCAAACTATAAGCTAAACTCTTATAGTTCACAGCTATGGCTCTAAGAAGCCAATTAACATTGCAGACTCACAGTCAGAGCCTTTACAATATAAACACTTTGTACCCAACCTCTTAACTCAACAAGTTAAGCGACAATGTCAATGTCTTAACTCACAGACAACGGCCAACAATAACAGCCTTCACAGCGCTATTCAGTTAGCTACTTCACCGCAACTAACAACGCTACACGAAATTCAGTCACATCAGACTAAACTCGCAATACATACACGGACTAAACTGCACGTTCGTAGTAAAACGACCAGCACGGTCTGATACCCAAACAACCCTCAACTATCTCAGAATCTCTCTATATCTATACTGAGAAGTACGTTCAATTTATACCAAAAAAACTCGCGCGCACCTGAACCGGCCTGCTACGTGGTTGTATACCCACGTGACCCAACATGTGAACACCAACTGTCTAAATCTCAGGATCAACTCAGCACGCACCAAATCACAGGAGCAGATCCTGACACACGGGTACGGGAAGCGGGGTATTGGGCTGGCGAAAGGCGGAGACTACGTAATGCCCGACTGGGCTGGCAGAACATCAAGTAGAAAATATGCTTTTACACAATCAATTACGCACGATCGTAAGTAAAACCGTTTGGCGAAAAGAAAAAGTATGTGACATGATATGGCACGTTGCTGCAGGCGACATCAATATCCGTGCGATAAATTACATACTGCGTGTGATCTGCGGCACAGAAAACAGTTGAAAAGTGACCCGCACGCACTTGCTGTTGAAATGCGAATTCGTTACTACTGAACGGTAAAGTCTGTAGCAACTGCAGATCATCGCAACGCATTGAACACCGAATAAATACGCGACCATTTCGATGTTTTCTTCCACGTTGTATTTTGTGGAGTGTTCACTGTTCAGTGTGTTGTAACTTCCGATTTTGAGCAGTAAAACAACATCAACAGTAACAACAACATGCAGCCACGACCTGGCATGAAATACTTTACGAGACCCTTCCGCGATTATGGAAAACATTGATAAGTTATTACCCAACTATTATCTGCATCGTAGCGAGCTTCGCTTGCATCAACAAAAGACAGGTCAAAGGTGTGCCAGTAAACATTGTTCAGTTTCCGATGCGCTAAGCTTGCGTTGTTAAGCGTTGTTTACACGGCATAGGCCTATCAGAACGTACACGCCTGTATCCTGTGCTCGCGTCCCAGCGTAGGCGCACACTTATCACACGCATAGATACAGTGAGTGGTCATTCATTATCCACCATTTCCTACTATAGTCAAACATAACGTGTGTTTGCATGCATCGTATCGTATCGGCACTGTGGGTGCAGGCTGATGCCTCTATGCCAACATCTATATACATAACATAATAAACGATACAATCGCACTAAGAATAACTTCTACTCCCGGTTCCCAAAAATGGTGCTTTAAAGTTATACAAAACATCTTGGTTAGACCAAAACTTATCTAATCGCATCTTAAAACAGTTAATTGATGGTGCTTCAACAACCAAGGATGCATGATGCTGCACTGATTAGCTTACCTCAGAGATGCGTTTCTGCTGTTGGTACATGTCGTCAAGCGCCGTTCAGTGACGGTTTCTGTCGCTGCAGCTAATGCAGCAGCTGCCGTTGTGTGTCGACCTACTCTATAGCGCCTGCAGTAGAGAGACAGTGCTGTTGTCTTGCACTGCCGCAACTGCCACCTTGCCGGCCGATCACCGTCTCAACCGGCCCTGCCATACAGAGGTAGATAAAGAGAAAGGTAAGAGTCACTTGCTATAGCACCTCTTTATGAGGCGATTTGCGTCCGCCATTTCCGGGTTCTCATTAATTCTAAGACTGGCATAACCCTACAACTCACCCTAATCCTAAACCCTAATTCTATAAGTCAGACCCTGACCATAACCATACCCTGGAACGGCTGCCCCTGGAATAGCGGGCATTTACCCACGAGGCAACCTCATCACAGAAGCGCTCGGGTATGACACACGTTAGCAAGGGATCACACAGTTTTACCTGCTACCCACACGTTTATCCACGAATGGAATGGACCATATCTGCCCTTGCCTTTCTAGGTGAAGTCGGTCGTCATTTACTTAGCCCGGAGGGATGAAAGGCTGAGTTGGCCGACGCACCACACTACAGCGGTGAGTAAACAGTCTGCCCAGGTCCGCTACGTGACGAATATCGCAGTTGTTAGCTGAGAGGAGCGTCTTGCTCGCTGAATGCTCCCGATCGTCGCCGCTGGTCGTGGGCAGCGCGCTGACAGAGTTGACCCAGCTGTCGCTGACAGTCACACACCTGTCTCCGCAGCTCACACAGTCGATTTCTGTCGTCACTTACCGCAACCGCTGATCTAGCTGCCGTGACGTCACCGTCTGTGCCAACGCCAGCACTCTCTACCTTGGGAACGAAACAGTCAAATACAACAAAACAGAAATGATACGGACAGAGCCAGTGTATGGGCAAATAGGCCTACATGTATTGAGTGATGTGTCATTCACTGAAGACGCATTGTAGACGCTGTCGTGTTTTTGTCATCAGTCGTTTACCGTCGTTTTGCATAAATTGATCGATCACACAGCGCACCAAGCGTCCGTCAAGACAGCAGCGTAATAGAAAACTTCACGATGGGAGTAATGCAGTTGCACGGTTTAGTACTTTGTCCAGTGATTACTTGATTACTTGTAATGAATGTGACGTACAGATATTTCTTCAGACACAGCTATTGGTAGATAGCACACACGTTGCAGCAGCTGTTCTGGTGATAGTTTCTACTACTACGCGAATTACAAGTCACTCGCAGTCTCCTGCCAGCGTCAAACAAATTCGACAAAATGTAACAATTTCAGTGATTACTGCCGCTACTGATGACCGTGTAATTTGCTTGCGGGCGATTGCTAATGCACACGGACGGTCGAACGCCTGTCTGTCCACCATGCTTCCGGCATGTCTGCTGTCGATCGCTCGACGCTCAGCACATAGGACCGTATACGTAATGTACGTTCCATCGCGGTCTGCCGGCCGACATCGTCAGAGATCTGGTCGGCTGGCCAGTACCGGTGCTAATTCGCGCTAGTCACGACAATGAGCCCAAGGTGGAAGTAATTAGATCTAACTAGCGACGGAAGTCAGTACAGCCGGTGATTTCCCGGAATCTCATTCGACTGTCTGTCGAGTTTGCAGAGGAGCTCTTGACAGTTTGACAGTCTCTCTCTCTCTCTCTCTCTCTCTCTCTCTCTCTCTCTCTCTCTCTCAACCAAGTGTAACTTTGGTGCACTCACACTCACCTGTATGATGAGTCAACTGCATCACAAGCCACATGTGTTATATCAGAAGGTGTCGATCGATGGCTGATCTTGAAGGCGTTCTGTGATAAATCAACGAACTGTTATGTTAGAAATGTTTGTTGACATTCCATTTTCTGCCGACGTCGTTAACTTCGTATGTACGAAACCTTGAGAAAACAATGTTGTTGCAGCACATTTTTTCTTTAAAAAATTATATTATTATTATGATATTAACGTTTTAATTTTTTTCTCAGTGAAAATTGTGGCGATAATTGTCACTGTACGTATACGTTTTTAACGAATTTGCACTGAATTTACATTGGTTTTAATCATGAGTCAACGTATGAAAAACTTTAGATCATTTAACACGGAGAAACTTCGCGCCACATTTGACGTGAAATTTCAGACTACGGAAGTTGCAGAAGAACTCAGTGACTGTTAATTAGAACAATCCTGCAGTATTCTGACATAGTCATGTTTTTTGGAAGCTGACTATACCGTGACATTATATTCCCAAATACAACTACACCTTCGGCTTGGTAAGTTGGTCTAATAGACTGCAATGATGTCTAAGGCACAATTGCAATCTCTGTAGAAAATATTATTCCCGAATAGTGTATACAATCGGCAATACACTATTCTTCTATTCTTCCTTGTATAGACAGTATCTGCATTAAGAAACGCGCAGTCTGATGTTTGTATACTTCTATGTAGGCCCTATTCGTGATAGACTAGCAATAGCATTTTCATCAATGCAGCCTATGAATCCCCTATTGGCTTGCATCTTCCTTCGTAGGCCTATAACGTTATTGAGATATTGGAAAACTGAGTTGTTGTGAGAGTCGTTTCATTCATTTAGTCGTCATATACATTTTCTCGTTGAAAGAAGCAATCGGCGTCTATTCTCACGTCGCCGCTGTACTTTTAGCTGCGATCTATTTAGAACTGTTAGACCTATACTCGCCTCAATCGCATCTGCTGCTGCTGCAGCTGCTCAAATGATGTCGTAAGACATGTGTTACGTGTATTTGCAAAACATGATAAAACTGGCAACAGAACAGAATCAAGTAAATTGCAATAACACTAAGACACATTCGCAACAACAGGAAAATGTAACTCTGTTCGTCCACTTCTTATTACCGACCTACCATTGAGACAGTACAAGATAGACAAACCGACAGAAGCGCTGTGACGCCTCCTATGGGACATACAGATAATAAATTATTTCACCGCGACCTAGACGCGCAGAACACGAAAGAGTTACAGCATCACTATAGCAGTGGTAGTAGCAAGTCGTGTTATAGCCAGTCAACTCAAGACCTGGGGGTATGGCAAACCGCGAAGTCGTCGTCGTTGTCCCGGACAAACGTACCGACAGAAGCCACTGACGGGCGGGAGATGTGGCACTGCCCGCCGCCGCCGAAGTGCCTCGGGGACTGGCACCACCACAGCAAGTTGGTGATGGCGGAGATGCATTACAATGCCTGCGCGTCCGTCGAGAAATTACGACGCGCTTCATCGGAAGCGAGAACAGCTGCGCCGGATCTGTCGTGCCGTCGGCAATGAGCACCTTGCCTCTCGTGCGATACTCGCCATGGCAAGTCGCAATTAAGCGTTGCGATTGTCGTCGGTCGGTTGAAACGCATGCCGACTTACACGCACACAGCTTATTAACACTCGGCGCTAACTATGAGGGTTGGTTTGTCGAAGAAAAGTAGCCACGTAAATACACGCGTGGCTAAACTGGTTACACGAGCAGACTGTGAGAAGTGAAGCTGTTTTGCATTATAAACCGCAGCAATCAGGCGTTCATCGGCCATCAAGTCAATCAACGATGAGTCCAGTGCTGGGACAATAGGAACTGGCAATTGGACAATCTCACACCGACGATAAACTCGTGTCCAGAGTGAATAGCGGAATTCGTTCAGTGCGTTTCTTATGCTTACTAAGCTAGTTGAAAAAGACGATGGATTCCGTAGACAGGCGAGTCTGTTTGTCGAGTCGCACCAAATTACAAAAGTGAAAATATCTACTGAAATTTCTTGCAGGCCATTCACATATGCTACGCCTACAGAGGAGTATAAATGTGCGCATTTTTGACCACTCGCGAAGCGGAGTACTTCGGTGGCCACTGTATTGCTGGCGTCATACGATGACTTTCGAAATCCTTGACCTAGTATAGGCTAGTACGTTCATTTTTTTGGTTTGCGGGTACATCTTCCTAACCAAAACCTTGTTGAGTTCGTTTATCAAGGTGACTGGGTCAAAATCACGGCCGGCAGTAAAAAAGCCCAAAACGCTGCTGGAAGGCAAAATAGTTACATGTAAGTATCTACGCCAAAAAGTGGAACACCGTTGTGAAGAGGACTGGCCTAGTTTGAACCCAATAGCGGGACATTATGGTCAGTGCTCGAAGTGGGACGGTATGTTAGACGGTCTATGCCACACCGGCACTTCCCTGGACGAGTCGAAATGGTACCGCTACTAAGTTACTTCCTAAGAAATGCCATACCGGGATATTCCCAGACCTTCATGATAGGCAACTGCACTCGCTAAACAGTCTGACTCCTTAAAATGGGTTTCAAGCCACGTCCATTCTAAATTTTCACGAGTATAGGTAGCAGCCGACGCGTCACAAGCCGACACATTTTGAGAAGCTTCAGCATGCAGTGGACACTTAATGTCGTTTCAACTGCTGAGTGTGAGCAGTTTTCATTGTAGTGAATGATATTTTGCCTCCAGAAGGCAACAGTTTCACCGTCAAACATTTATCAGAACTGGTGTTTTTCAAGTGTGTCGCAATTTAATCCAAACAGTTACGTTTCATCTTGGCTTAAGAAAGGCCGAGGATCGGCGAACGAAACAAGCTGTCCACTGCAGATTGCCAAGAAAACGATCATGCATACTCTGAGTCTTGGAAACTTCTTTAATGTTAACGCTGAACAGTGACCATTACTATGATTTGATTTCCATAAGTGCACCTGCAGTATCCATAAGCCCATATTTCGGTGAAATGTAGATGAAGGCCCATAAGGTTATATATGCTATTATAACAGGTTCACACTGAATCACTGTTCATTATGACATCACAAATGGGTTTAATGATCTCTTATTTGGGGTTATAGCGCTTTCATCAGTTATGGCAATATCTGACGAATGAGTTCAAAAGTACACTTTTTATGTCTCCGCCCACCTCTATAGCCGAAGGAGGCAATATTCAATTCAGTGGTGATGTCTGTGATTCTGTCTGTCGGCAATTCTATAATTCTGTCCGTGATAACCCTCGTATCTCAGTAACGGCTGAAGCTAGAGACTACAAATTTTGTACGCATATAGTGGGCTAGCGGCCCCCAGACAACCCCCATCCCCGGAGTAACAGCCCCTTCAGACAACCATTCCCGAGAAATTCTTCTTTATGCTTACGCCAGACACAACACAAACGCTGACACAGAACAGAACCTTCACCAGATAACCTCCACTCCCCGGGTAACAAACGCAACAATGGACTGTGGGCACAGGCGGAGGCATACCCATCGACGGGTTCCCGTAGCCTTCCATCTAGTTTTCACGCAGTACCTGTTTGATGTATTTTGTCGGGACGGCAATGTCAGGATTTCTTCTATATGCTGCACGATTTTAATAATGCATACTGATTTACACCTACATCGATATTCATTTCTTAAGTGAGTAAATGAGCATCTCACTCACAATGGGTTAAATCATTTCTCAGACGATTTTTCCCATAAAGCAATCGTAATGACGCAGACAACTGTCATTTGACAAACACAGTGAAAAAATGAACATCCATTTAACTGATTTAATAACATATCTATAGCCATCTACTGGGCTAACATCTGGCGTTAATTAGTGTACACAGCAGAATCATTTCACACCTGTTGTACATGAATATTTCAGCAAAAAACGCAAACAGTTAGGCCTACTGTACTTTAATAGCCTGATTCGTTAGTCTATCAAACAAAATCAACAATGATCCATTCTGAACATGTGTACTAAAAGACCTTAGCAAAAAACAACAATCAGAAGCCTGTCACTAAAAACAGCAAGTCAAAACCAGCAACACCTTCCTCTCACCATATCATGCAAACTCATGTCCAAGTAGAAATGGATGAGACCTGGACTAAAGAAACTGCGATAACAAAACAGAGCTACAAGTGACTAGTTTAACAATAAAAAAGCGTAACACTTCCCATCATCATCATGATTAACTGTCAGTGACTAATAATTCCAAGTAAAGGTCATCAGTGTAAAAATAACATCATGTTACCCAACATCTAACACCTAACACTGTTGCACAGGCTGCTAACATCTAAGCTTGTACTCTGCATCCAGCAATTACATACAGAATGCTTGTAACAGAAAGTGGCAACGCAATGCAAACAGCTATAGATGCAACAACTGTGTCATTATTACGTAACTGACAGAGTACAAAATATTTCTTCACATTATCATGATTCATGAACCACAGCAAACACCACACACACTAGGTGGTCTCATGATATAGAGGACCAGGTCCAGCAAGAACAAACTAGAGAAGTGCAATGCAGAAGACCGGCAAAAGACGAGACTCAACTAGAAAGAAAAAGCAGTTCATGATATACAAGGATAGTGTATCTACATGGACATGGAAAGTCATGAACATCAAAGCACAAGGTTTAACATGTATCAAATTACAACAAGTGTGTAGAATGCAGCAATATGACTCAGTCCGTTCCACAACAAGTCTATACCAAGGACAGATGGACTACCCATGCACACACTCAGTTGAATTGTTGGATAAGTCAGTAAGTAAAGGCTTACTGTCCCACTCGACACTTTATAGGTCATTTCGGGGACAATTTTTACAGGCCAGATGACCCAACCAACAGCGTCAAAGCACTAAAGGTCGTTGAAATCAGGCTTCAATCACACTGGGACCATTCCACACCTCTAAGCACAGCATATTATTATTATTATTATTATTATTATTATTTTAATATGCCAACTGGCAGCACAAGCACACACATAAAATAAGGGTCCCAGTGTGAGAAATCCTAAGCTGGTGGACAAGTTCTGCCAAGAAAATTGTGCAGTTACACATTGCTATAACAAGAGCAGCACTGTTAAACTCCAGACCAACACCACTGTTCAGAGGTCGAGGCAGCATTACTAAACTGAGCTGCTGACAAAAGTGACATACACACAGCAGGTATTGCTTCAGCAGATGGCATCGTAAACCGCAAGTTCTAATATGTGTAAGTCTTTGCCATAACGAAAAACAAAATGGGTCACAAACAAAAGGCATTTAAAATGTTCTTGGAACAAGACTACAGACTTCCATCAGTCACTTACTGGCAGTCTACTACAGTCAGGCTGTTCCATAGGCACAAGTTACAAGTGCACAAATATGCTGAAAGATACTGGACCAATCACTTGGCAGTCTGCACACAGATGTATGGAACAAAAACTTTAATAAAACATGAAATGTGAAACATTTGGCATTAACACACTGACGAGGCAAAACACTACACTTACGAGCATGTACCAGCTAAAAGATATTGGTCCAAACCATGGCAGACTCGGCATAGATGTATTTTATACACCAAAATTACTAGAATGTATAAACGTGAAATCTTATGACCACTGGCAATAAAACAACGCCTACTCAGACACGTCCACAATGCCCAGCACTACATACCTGATCAATGTGTATAAAACAAAAATTAAAAGACACTGAGAATGGTCACGGCCACGTCAATAGTCAATAGCTATAAATAATACTGCTACACAGCTGAGCGTCTACATATCACTAAACAACGCAAGTACTTGGTACTCAAACAGAACAAGACAGCAACATGCCTTAACACAACAAACAGCAAATCAACCTTCTACAGCAGTCGCAATAGCACACACAAACACATGTATAAAAGCCATCAAGAACTAACAGCTGTTTGGCATCAGAAGCAGTGTACTGTAGATATACACAAACATGATCACCAGTAAGTCAACTGCAGTCTAACTTGCTTGAGCAGACTGTGTATACATAAAACTAATCAAGTACTGTACCGCAAGTCAGAGAAAATCAAAATGTTCAAGAATTTCAACTATAACATAAAACGTCACCTGTACTGAATCATGAGCCACAGTTCGACAGAAAAGTAGCAATTATCAAATGTCAACATTGATTTCTACACTGATGTTCATGTATAGACAACGAAGAGTTGCAAACAAACAGCAGCAACATGAACGCAAACAATACCAGTGGCACAGCACAGCATAGTGTGGCGACCCTGAATGAGAGACAATGGCTGAGTGTGCCACAGTCTAGACAGCCGAGTGAACAGATGGCAGTGATGTACCAGCATATCGACAACTATCAAGCTTACTTGATGGTATTGTACTGCATGACGACACAGACACAGCAGTTGACGGCTTTGCTGTCACTTGTTGAAGTTTCAGCAGCATTGCAAGCTACAAGACAAATACACAATACATGCACACAATGTGCAGCAAATGCAAAACAACTGTGCAAAGCAAATTGCCAAGTATGTAATATGGTTAGGTTTCTGACTGACTATGAACTGCTTCAATGAGTGTGCCAATTGGAAGTCTACTAATTTCATTCCATCTACATATGCCAAGCTCTTTCACTTCAGCTATAAACACAAATACAAAATACTTTATTCGATGAAATAATGCACCATGCATATCCTACTAACCAGACTGACTTAACAGCTCTCTACAACTGCTTTTCGGATTTTTAATGCTCCACCTTTGATAGCGTAACAAAAGCCCTATTATATTGTACAAACAAAGACAGAAAAGCTGCTACGACTATAAATGTGTCTATAAAGATAATCATGATATGCTCTCACTTCAACATGACTGCTCGCAACGGCCAGCAAAATGTGTTTCAGTCATTTTTATGTATTTTAACCTGCTATATAAGTTGTACATATCAACTCTGTAATAAACGAAGATGAGATGAGATAAGATGATGATATTTGCTGTTTTAGAGCATGATAAGCTCAAAACTAGTTATGTGCAATTTGTGCATGCTCACTAGTTGGTCTTCTGTGTTGGTACTTGAACTGGAAGAAACACTTCCGTTAGATGCTGACTCAGACCAGTTGCTGTGATCACTGGCATCATTAGATTCTGACTTCAATCTAGTCAGTGGACAGGAAGATGGCTGTGACCATGGATACGTCTCAAGTACCCAGGTAGTTGGGTCTTCAGTGATGCAGGCACGCTGGCTATGAGATGTGTCAGTCTTGTTCTGCACAGTAAACAGATGCAACATTATGCTCCAACAAACTATGACCTACATCACTACCCAGTAACTACTTATTAGCCAATCATTACTCAGACTACACATAATCAGTTAAAGGAAAATTTTAATACATATATGAAACACAGACAATAACAATAATAGCACAATGAAAATTCTCACATTTCTATTTTATCATAAGGATGTAAAAAATGTCAAATTATAATACTGTACTTAGAAGATAATCAACTATCATGTAGGTAAACTGCTTAGTCATTACCCAAATATATGTGTATAACTAAAACAAAAAGTTCAGTTGTCACTGACAAACCACCCGATGCTATAAATCAACTGTGCGATAACAGGCCCACAGTGCTATTAACAGACATAACATCACGTTGCTGCATCACGATTGGTCGACGACGTCACCGCGCGACCAGACTTTTGTGACTTTTACCTACACCTCTCCCATCTGATGCCCTCAGTGAGAGGGATCCAATTAAGCTATTCGGTTCATATTTGGTGTGAGAAAACTAGAATGGCTGCGGACTCAAGTCTTTTGGGCACAATACATCAACGTGACAGACACACAGACATGTCGCCATAGCAAATGCCGCCCTATGCACTAATCTTCATTGTGTAAATGTGCTAATAAAACACTAATTTTTGTTTAAAGCAAATGTTCAATGTAATAAACCTCAATTTTAATTCTTGTTCTACAGTCTAAATTAAGCTTAATGTGCAAGTTCTGGAGGACACCAGTCGTGTAAGTGCTGCACACCATGGTGGAGCATGCTGGACTGGACCAGCAGTTATACTACAAAACAGCACGAGGAGTGTAAAGCAGATCGGCAGATGAGTACAAACCCGTATGCCAAACTCTTTGAGAACCTGAGACAAGTAAGGCACAATGGCGTTGTTCCACAGATCAGTAAACCATTTCTGTGACTTCTCAACATCCAGCGGACAACTCAAGAATAATGCCGGACCTGTAATAGCAGCGTATCACCATATCACACATACACAGTCACACACTGCTCTTCATAACTCACTGTCTAAAGACCCAATGTCAAGATCATTCAGCTATTTACTGGCCAAGATAGCAGGGGTATTTTTAGGATCCATAAAACCCATGGCAACAAATTTCACTCGAGTCCAAGAGCAATGCCCCATTACGGGTATTAGAGGCAAAAAAGTTACCCACAAGCTGAAGCATTTTGGGAAGTGCAAACACAAAAATTACACAAAAGAAAAATCAGAAAAGAAACTTAATAGATATACTGTCAAGTTTCACAATTTCACTAACAACTTAATCCAGTTCATCAATCACAGAAAGTCTGAAAATGAGATATGGCGAGTAACTTAAGACATGTGTCAGTCGCGCCCTTGTCAGTATTTAACGATGTCCCTGTGAGATACTATCATTTAATGTTTAGTTGTTTACATCAAATGAATATAACAGCTGGACTAACAGTTTAACATACTACTTGTCATTGACTTAATGGTATTAAGACTTTTAGTATGGCTGTAAGCATGGATGCCAACAGTTACTACACTATGCATGAGAAAACTCGACTGACCAATGCCTGCACTCTGAGACACGGCCTTGTTCACGAGTTCCCACACTCTCGGCAACCACTTCACCACACGCCTCAGTGTTTCTGCCTTCTTCATTCCACCATCACGTGGCAGCTGTGTGAGGCCGTGTCGCAGGTGGCGAGACAACAGACCACTGATGGGCTCCAGTGATGGTGATAAAAGGACCCATCGAAAACTCTGCCGCAGCTGAAGGTCGGCATTTGATGGCTTCCGGGTTGGGTTCATTGTTCCAATGAAATAAGGACTGTTAATACACATAACAGACATTAATTGCAAATGTTACTGATCTCATAATTCATATAAATTCACAGGCCAGAGCTGACATTAGGGTCCTGAAATCAGTTTTAAATTGTACTTCAAAAATATCAACCGAGGCACTTTGTCAGGTAACACAGCACTTTTACACAAACTCAGCAAAATTCTGGCCTGAACTGGATTTCAGTTGAATATGGGAAATGGCCGGATTTCAGCTGAAGCCAGAGCCAAATTCTGGTACAACCCTAGCAAAAACTAACATTTGGTCTACAGAATCACTAACAAACTCTAACATAAAATCACGGCAGTAAGTAGAACAAACCAAGCAGCTGGCTTTGCTGACAAGAAGCTGCTGAAGACATCTGTGAGAGAAGCAATGTGCTGCAGATTGTCAACCACAATGACAGTTGGCAATCGACTCTGAGATGTTGGTTCACCACTTATCATACGCACAACCTGAGAAATATACTGCCGAATGTCGCCAACAGTCTCAGCACTTGCCACTAAAGTTAATACATCTCCTTCTTTCATGTCTTTACCACAACACCTGAAACAGGTCAAAAAATTCAAAGGTATCAAAAATACTAAACTTACAACTGCAAAGATGTCTGTCTCAAGACAATAACCATAGAAAACATTCAGGTAATGGACGTCCAGTTGTGCAATTTACAAAAAGAAAGAAGCTGATAAAGTGCTTGCAGCAAATGCATAATATCCAATGTCATCATTTATATTACCTGAAGCAAACCACCACCAGCAGGCATTACATATTCCTGTATTCTGATGCATTTACAATCTTAGTAAAAACGACAGGAAGCAAAATAAAATTTCATATACGTTTTTAAAGCCAGTTGTAACTTCTAAGTTCCCAAATACGTGATTCTCAATTGCAGATAAAACAATTCACTTCAATCAAGCAATTATTTCAGGTTCTATTCAATGCACATCTGAAATGAGACATCACCTGAGAGTTACGTGCTGAGCAAGTCTGGCAGCGAGATATGACTTTCCCGTACCAGAAACACCACTAAGAACTAGCCGCTTGTTGTCCATCAGCAGTGACACATACTGCTGCAGCAAAGCTTTCGGTACCAGAGTTTCCATTACAAGGGAGTCAACACTGTCATTCTGCCAGTCTGCAACATCATAACTCGCCAATGTCTGTCAAGTGCATATAGTACCAATTAGTCTAATGATATATATATATATATATACACACACACACACATCTACACAAATGTGTACCAATGTATATTACAAAAGTCCTTATCTTGACCATTTGTCTGCTTGACCGCCATGGCACACCACGGTGCCATGTTGCAGGCATGGTGCCGAGCCACAATTGCATTGTCGCTTGTGAGACCTTAATTCTAATCACCTGACAGCAACTATTTTTACTAACTGACGGCTACAAATTCAACTGCACATGCAGACAACTGCAGTACTTTCTCAGCCACTTAAACTATGTTGACCACAGCACCACAACAAATAATATACTAATATAGACTTCCAACCGACCTTTAAAACAGAGCTGAATGTAGGCAGTAACATCATGGATACAGTCTTTAGGCATCATCTCTGGAACTAAAGAATCTACAAACACCAACAAAACAATGACAATAATTTCAAAAAATCATCATTTCAGCATAAAGCCAAAAATACACTGACTCAGTAAAACATGTAAGAGCAAAATCACATCACAATAAACATTGTAAAACAATGTCATGAGACAAACGATACTTTTGACCATTACAAATCATGACATGTCCAGTGCGGTTTGCAGAACTAAACGTCCCATAGAGATGACACTGAACCTTCACATGTGTGACATTCTTACAAATAAGTATGGCCAAGCTATGTTTCAGTAGGTTTAACCACTAATCATATTACCAGAACTTTTTTTGTGGAACTCCGACTCCAGGCCAAAAACATGACTCCGACTGCACATCCTCATTAGTTACAAATCACATTTGTCACAGTATACTGTTCAACCCAACAGTGTTTCCAAAATCATAACGTCTTACAGCAATCAGCAATAACAACGCAATAGTTCAAAGAAAGCAAAGCACTGCTGCATGAATTACTTACAGAATGCCCGGTATGTATCCGACAGCCAGTAGCCAGAGATGCTTTGCTCATCTAAACCCAAATGACTGCCACGGTCCACATGCTCCAGGTATTCCTGCAGCAAAATCCACCATGATACATGATAACCCACGGGTTATGAAACTCAACTGGCTGGTAATGCAGTGTGGTGAATGCCAACAAAGCAGGTTACATGTACATAAATTACGATGACTGACAAAAATTGAGAAAAGTGGGTCAAAGTCACGTGACATACTTTCCGATTTTTGAAAAGGGTTTTTCAGTAGGTCACTGTGTGCAAAATTATGAGGCTCTTTGTAGTTGCAGTTACAATTTCTGACACCCTGGTTAACAGACAGACACATAAACACACCAATATGTTTGAACGACTTATAGTATTAATTAGCTTAGCTGAAATGTAGCCAGCTGAGTTAACTAGAAGAACTATGGCAGGCCTATTATCTCTCTGCGATGCTGGCCAATTACAGATGCACAGATGTACCGACAGCCACATAGACAGCATGACTGCATATTGTATCTTCCACAGGTTCCGAGGTGCACAAAAATCACAAATTCATAAGAAACATCAATACCCAAAACAACACTGCATAGTGACATTAACACAAGAAACCACTGACCATAAAAACGTCAGACACCATGGAATCCAGTGCTTGCCAGCCAGTTGTATGCGTCAGACACAACTCACCAATGTATCTCTAGAAATGTCAACAGAAAAATTGCTATCAACTTTCTGCAACTATTAACATTCTGACAATTTATGTTATGATTAATATATAAAAGTTCAATGTGCATTCATCAGCAACTACTATCACTAACACAATTTTCACACAGTCGAATATCTAGATATACATTTCAAATGGTTCACACAGCCAAATGCTGGCAGTGGAAGCTATGGAGAGATACACTGGGCTTTAGCTCCTCAACAGTGCCTATGGCTATTAACACAATAAAACCTTAAACTGGGAAAACATCAATTTCAAAGCAAGCCTGTCAGCTCAAAGGGTAGCCTCCCGGTTATCACACTGT
>Ga0126335_1000780_pt1 | contig 16287 bp, 16 predicted proteins | sample OlaspJWI45metaG_FD_108409 | JGI IMG/M metagenome (GOLD analysis project Ga0126335, IMG submission 108409) | Marine gutless worms symbiont microbial communities from Oahu, Hawaii - Olavius sp. 1 OAHU.JWI-45 metaG | ecosystem: Host-associated > Annelida > Digestive system > Unclassified | place... | reverse complement strand
GTCTCACAAGCAACATGACAGCATCATACTCCGTGCTGTCTCACAAGCAACATGACAGCATGGTACTCCGTGCTGTCTCACAAGCAACATGACAGCATGGTACTCCGTGCTGTCTCACAAGCAACATGACAGCACGGTACTCCGTGCTGTCTCAACGTACTAACAAGTGGACAAAGTAATCTAGCTAAAGCTGCATTGAACTCCCTCCCCTCATCATGGGGGATGGGGACCCCCATCTAATACAAGGTTTCTTGGGTTCACAGGAGTCTCCACTCCAAAAAGGATGTTGATCCACTCAGCCATTTTAGTACATCACATCCATGTGACAGACTGAGAGACAGATGCTGGAATCATCGATTGCAATTCTGCATCCCGTGTATTCCGAACCATACAGAATCGCAACCATGATACTACAATGAAAAGAAACGTGATGGCTGATTATGGGACGAACCAGCGCACTGAATTTGATGCAGTTCTGCTGTCCCATTTAGCCTATAGTATCATAACTTCGACTACTTCAGGGCATAAAAAGATACGCTTTTTATCGTTTCTGCAAGTTCCACATAATTTTAGCATACACTGCTCTGTATGGTGCATCTTTACACTGTCTCTTGCAACAAACATATGCCCGAACAAAAAATTAAAGACTGAAAATGTACCATCGGCAAAATGGAACAGTATGATGCGGCCCTGTTTCGGCTCAGCCTCCTCAGGGTGGACCATTGCTGTGCCGACAATGTAGTAGACGTGAGGGTCATCACCGAGCTTGGCTGACAGCAGGCTTGTTGCACACTCGTTGGGCAGCAGTTGATGTGCATGGGACACTGCCACAAGCATTGTCAACATCAGTCAACTTACACGGCAATATCTTCAAACAATGCCGTCTCCTGTTAGTCAGCATGCACAGCACTGTGTTGTTCTAGTTGATGACTCGGTTGCCAACGTAACCAAGATGAAAAACATTTGGCTTGGTATATATTTGGCTTAGTGATTCTGAAGTTATTTCAGAAGCACTCTGTGTACAACATCACTACGTGCATCTGTGTTCGTTCATTCAGTGGTACGACACAATAGTTTTTATTCGTCATATTTTTCACTTCACTGGGTACTGTGTACGAGTTTTTCACTACTAAGCAACTGAACTAAGCAAGTGTATTTGCAAGGTGCTCTAAAAGTAGCCTAAGGCAGTGCAGTCCGGGGCAAAGATGCATCTCCAGCAACTGGTAAAACTAAGATGACTGACTACTAATAACGAGTAGCAAAATAAATACGCACCAAAGAACAACTAACACAACTGATAAGAAAGAAGCATATACTGTTTAGTCGCTTTTACAACTTCCGGCTAAAAAACGATTTTTAGCCCTAAAACACTGCGTCCCAGACAGGGCAAACATGAAACAAACCACGTACCTTCGAATGTGTGCTGATCGAGCACAAGCAATAGCGACACCTCCACCTCTTCACCAAACATGTGCTCAGCCAGCGAGTTAGCCCCCGAACCACTCGACATCATCAGCTTTGCACCGGTGCCCGAAGAGCTGAAGTTCTGTGCCAGAGTGCTGGCACTCGGCCGAGCTGGCGTCGCGCCGTTGCTGTCCTGAATGTCCATTCGCATTGTGATGATGCCAAATGTCTGTGATGATTCCTGATAGGCAATCCGTCTGTACAGCCACACGAAGCCAGATATGCATTATCAGTGAACCAGCACCCACTATTACAATGCACATCTCTTCAAAATTAGCACTTACTTCCTACGCAGAACTGCCTTGCAGCAAATTTTCAGCTTACCGAACATGAAAACGTCAAGTGATAACTACCAAGACTGTGTTGTAGCAAGTACCAGGACATACAAGTACGAGTACAAGTACGAGTACCTGGGGTGCAAGTACAAGTATAAATACAAGTACTGTGAAATTGTACGAGTACTACTCGATTACAAGTACAAGTACCAAGTACAACATCACTGCCAAGACCACTTGTTTGGTGGAACTCTCTCACCGAGCCGTTTCGCCGAGCGGAACTGTACGTATGTGTAACTTCTGTATCTCGTCAATGGTACCAATAGTCAGCGTACTGTCATTGCACAGGGCCAGGCTGCAAACAACAGACATTCAGCATAATCAGTCACGGGTGAGTGAGTGAGCAGAGGTTTAACGTCCCACTCGACACTTTATAGGTCATTTCGGGGACGATTTTTACAGGCCATATGACCCAACCAACAGCGTCAAAGCACTGAAGGAAGCCAGGTGGCCACTGAGATAGGCTTAAGTCCCACCAGAACCACTCCACTGTGTTACAATATGAACTACGCTAACTGTAGGCAACCGCTAATCACAGTGTAAGGGTTCCAGTGTGACAAAAACCCAATCTGCTGGACCTATAAACTGCCTAGAACATCTTGCAACAAGAGTATTGCACTGTGCTATAGTAACTAGAGCAGCTGTGTTAACGTTCCCTCTTTTGCTCAGTCACGGAAGTAACACTAAACTCTCTGTACAAACTTCTTGGGTTTCGCCCCTCCTCCAGCATATTGGTCGAGCAATACCATGTCAAGTGTTCTAGTCTTTACTTTCAAGTAGTGCGGCACAATTATGGTAGCATCAAGCCGAAAGATAATTAACAAATTTACACTCCACACTGGCATACCAGTCTACCATGCAGACACAAGTCACCTTATGAAGAGTAACGTATTCGGTAAGGAAAAACAGAACACTATGCTACAACCTGTCTGGATAGCCTTCTGAGTTGAGAGGACACATGTAGCCGACCTCTTTCAGGTTGACGTTGGAGAAGACCAGTTTGTGGTTACTGGAGTAGATGACGGTCGGGCGGTCAGAACAAGCGAAGACATTGGACGTCGACATCGACCGAAACATCTGAAGGATCGTTGGCTGCGTGCCAAGAATCACCTTCTTTTTGTCACTCAGCATGCCTCACGTACCACAAGTAATGAAGCAGGTATGCATAGAAAGTGACGTTTGTATGGCATTATGGGTATAAAAGCACAAGATGTCAAAAAAGTGGCAAGATATACACTGTGCTAGAAACACGTCCTGCTCGAACTTGGTCAAATCTTAACCGACCTTCAAAATTTTTCCACTGCTGGAAAGAGTATGAAAATGCGCTACAAAACACACGCAATATTTCCCACCACACCTTAAGTTTGTTGCTCCACTACCCTGGGAAGTCAAAAATCCACATCCACTAAAAATTACGAGATACAACTTCAAAATTGCATCGTCTGTGGCAAAAAGATATCAATCTGGGTCAACTTCTGGCAAACACTTAATGCCGTAAATGAAGAAAAACTAGCAAAAAACTAGCCTGCTAATCCACTTTATCGGCAAAAAAGTAAAATTATATCACACTAACTGAAGCTGTACCAAAATTCGCTTTTTCCAAATCCGACTGGAGCCAACTCAACTGGACAGATTCGTAATTACAAATGCTGCTGGAGCCGGACATGTTGTTGAAATATGACAAGAAAAGAACTTAAAAACACTAATAGGAATGCTCCGAAACCTAACTTAGCAGCTAACACAATGCTCACATCAGTCAGACACATCACAAACAGCTGAACTACTATTCAAACAAGGCATCTGTTTCTTTTGTTCTTAACCAGCTTTAAACTGTACCCAGAAACTACATTGAGACACGATGTTTAGTTTGTTTGTCTTCGACACTTTTTCCGGCCAAAATTTTAGCAGGATTTGGGAAAATGGCTGAATTTCAGCCGGAGCCTGAGTCGAATTCCAGCTCGGCCCTAACACCAACAAGTCTGTAGAGCTTGCATGCACCAACAGCCTACCTGTGTCGATGTTGAGTACAAAGTAATACAGTGAACCATCACCGAGTGCACACAACAGGTAGTGAATGCCCTCAAAACTTGCCATCAGAATTGAACGCGGAATTATTTCTGAAAAACACAAAATGTTTTACATCTTCACAACATGTAACTAAAAAGCGAGACTAAACAATACTGCTTATAGATAGTAAAGTCTATCACCATCACTGCTTTGACAGTAAGGTTAATAAACGCCAGAGTTGGTTGAATGTGGTTCAATTGTAGGGGCAAATACTCAGGTGTTTGCACTCTGTGTATTATTCATAAACACTGATCTTTTTGCCGTGTTGTTTCTTTTCCATACATACATACACAAGAAATTTTTAAAGTGGCCTAAGTAAAAACCTCAAGAAGCACTAAAAAGAAAAATGTAGTCATGGGAATGATATAGAAAACAAAAAAGTTTTCAGTTTCCAGCAGAATGATGTCAGTGACACACAGTCAGTAATGTCAAGTGGCGGACTGTTCCAGAGCGTCGGACCGGCAGCAGCGAACGCTCGATCGCCAACAGGACAATGATGAGTGCACGGCACATCGAGCTGCAGCGAAGACGCCGACCGCAGACGTCGCCGCGACGGGATATCCACCAAGCGATGAAGGTCGTCGGATAAGTACGGCGGGGCGAGACTGTGCAGTGACCAAAACACCGTCGTCGCTAGCTTGTACTGGATGCGCTGAGAAGAACGCAGCCAGTGAAGACTGGCCAGCGTGTCAGTGATGTGGTAAGAGCACTGCAAGCCAGTGATCGATCTTGCTGTAGCATTCATCACCGACTGCAGACGACAGAGCTGGTATGCCGGGATGCCGATCAGAGTGTTGTTGCCGTAGTCAAGCCAGTGTGACGACAAGTGACTGGTAGACCGGCGCCGGGACTGACCGCAACTGTCTCAGCGTGGCGAAACAGCTCGCAACAGTCTGCTGGACTTGGGGGCACATACTCAAGTCGGCATCAACGAAGATGCCAAGGTCCCACACCCAGGGTGAAGGGCTGATGAGATCTGGCCCTACTCTGAGAGCTGTGGTTGGCAGCTGGAACAGCTGGAATCGGCGGCAGTGGAACACCAAGCACGTCCGTCTTGTTGGTGTTGAATTGCAGTCGGTTTGTCCTCATCAATATGGTGACATCGTCGAGACAGGCTGAAGGTGCTGCTGGAAATCGTGAACTGCAGAGGGTTTCTGATGCCACTAACCTCCACAACAATGCCATGCCCACTTAGCAGCTGAGTTAGATACATTGTGGTTTTCGTTCATCTAACATCACTCAGCCGCTACTCATTAGTTGAGAAAAAACTCATCAGGCCTCTGGTGTGTGTGCATATCTGGCTGCACGAACTGCATGACCTTGAATATTTAGCATTGATACTGGAATCTAACATAGATATTCTAAAAATGTACCAGCACACCATTGATGAAGTTTATAAATCAAGGTATTCAAAAGTGGCAGCCAAAACAGATACAACACATCACACATAACCCACACTGTATTTGAGGGTAATAAAATAACTAATAAAGAGCACTGCATGTGAAATGCTCTATTACCTCCTCCAAGCATTTCAACATGAATCGTCTCAAACGTCGGCAGTCGCAGCAGTCGAGCGGACATGTCGGTCCAAAGTCCGACGGCACATAAATTCCTCTCGGGATGGAGTTGCGTAATGTCCACGCAGGCAACTTCATACTCCAACGTACAAAAACTGCCAACACAGTACACCAACTGTCAAAGTGTAGTAGAGGTGACGTGACGATAGCTGGCCCGCCACAGTGCCTGGTGTGTCCCGACTGGTGACTGATCCCACTGATCCATTCACTACATTCACTAGCACAACTGGCCCACTTCTGTCTGAATGGGTGAAGTGCCAACCCGGAAACACCCAAAATGGCAGAACCGTACTTCCAATTGCAAATCTGATCGCAGATTCTGAATCGAGAAGCCCAGTTTCCTATTCGAGTTTCCTAGTAACCATACATCTACCTCTCTTAGTTTTGGAGATATTTTCGTGCGACAGACAGACACCGCGGACCATTACTACAGCTGGCCCACACATTGTGGCGGGCCAGCTAACAAAACACATTCACGAACAGCTTCACATTTTTATACACACACAAATTACAGGCTCTAAAAATAATAAGAGGCAACATATGGAAAAACTTTCATTAACTACTACTCACGATTTCGATGCCGGTGCAAACAACATGAAGCCAAAGTAATCTGGCAAAGGCCGCATCGAACCCACTCACCATAGGGTAACCAAGATTTCCATCCAAAGCAATGTACCTGGGGTCCACAAGGGTCTCCGACAGGAACAGGATGTTGATCTGCTTAGCCACTGTGGCAGGCTGCAGGTGTGTGACAAGTCAGACAGAATGAGAGACAGACAAACTTACAGACAGACACACCATGCTAAAAGATTATCAATCACATGTATGCAATGTGGCCAAACAGATCAGTTCTTACTAGGGATGTACCGAATAGGGGGTCTTTACTATTCGGCCGAATACGAATAATTAAAACTATTATTCAGCCAAATACAAATATAATACAAATAGTTGCTTTGAACTTTGAAGCAATGTCACTGCCATTCATTATCGTTAACGTTAACATCGTTATACTAGATATTCATTCACGTTCAGCGTCATCAACTTATTAGTGTGAGTCTAAAATACATATTGTGTACTCACAAAGTCATTAAACTCGCTAAAAACTAATTCAATGTTAAGTAAAAAGACAGTCAGTTTTGTACTCACAATGCGCCTATAATAAGTTACTAGTGTTACTGCAGTGCAAATGAATGACTACTCGTATTCGGTCTACTTTTAGCAGTATTATTCGGCAGAATACAAATACACTCTTCGGCCTACTATTCCGCCCGAATAGAATATGAATAGAATATTCTGTACAGCCCTAATACTTACAACGCAGAATTTTGATGCCAATAAATAAACTACCACAACAAAGTGCAGTGAATGCATTCGTTTAAACGCAAAATAAAAATCCGTTGACGTCAGAATCAAAAAACAAATCATTTTCTAACAGCTGACTACTGCACAAAAGCACCAACCCGACAGACTCCAGAGAGTCGGACTGTATCACGATGTAGTAAAGGTCTCGGCCGACTGCACAGACCACGTGACTGCTGTTACAGTTAGCGACACTGATGTTGCGATCTCCCGGCGGCTTCCACTCAGCACATAACTTGCTCGTCTGTGAACTGATGAGTCGTACGGACGACGCAGTTATCTGCATATCACACAGCATCTTCCTTTGTATTATCATTACCATTATTGGTAACTGTGAGGCCAAAAAAATTAACCTTAAAAGCTAGGGTCTGTAGGTCGACTTTTTAATTATTTTTTTATTCAGTATCATAGTCAGTTGTGCACGCTGTATATGGTATTATATCGTTTTTGGCACCAGATAAACATGCAGAAAGTGTGCAAATGCTTTGTTCTTATTAAATACACTGTGTTACAATATTATTGAGCCAACACCTCCGATGTCATTGTCATAGTATGTACTAAAATTCGGAACTGCTCGAAATCACCGATGTCAAAAAAACGGCCAAAGGCGCAATATATACGAAAAACAGACAAAAACTGCACTGAAAAATTAACACTTTTAAGAGCCAAAAAATCGTTAAGAGTCGGTGACTATTTGTTAGGGTCGGTCGGGACTACCGAAACACACCCTTTTCTGTTTGGCCTAATCTAACAGTCTATATCTTCTCAACGCTATGAATAATAATAACTAAAATAACATTTCTTTACAGCTTCACTATGAATACGTAGAGGTAATGTAATGTAAACAGACTGAAATAGGGAGACGACGGTGAGCACAACGAAACAGTTTTGTGCTACCGTAAAACAAGTGAGTTTTGGCAAAATATAACATTTTCCCCCAAACAAACTGAAAAATTTCCCACTTTTCTTCATAGAATAGGTTGGACAATAACTATAAGTCTTTCAGAAAGAATGTTCGGAGCCAATCACTTATACTAACCAGTGCAGCACCTGGATAGGAAATAAAGCAGACCTCAGGGCCTGCAAAAGGCACCAGGCTGCAATAGATTCACTGACCTGCAGCAGCTGGTCATGTGCTACGTTGCTGCAGCAGAACGTCTGCTCATCTGAGTCAAAACCTTCAATTTCAGTCTCTTCAACTTCTTCACCACTCAGCGTCAGCACACTATGCACAGTTGTCACGCATACGTTTTGTGTCAAATACGGACACATATAACGCCACAAGACTGATGCTCACTTGCATGTTGACGAGCATGCTACTGTATAATATTTGCCTCATTAAACGCCAGAAATGTGTCTGTAATTTCAGTAGCACGCCATAATCAAGTTTTAGGTAATGTGACTCTATTAATACGGCAAAAATTCCACTAGGATGGAGTATAGTGTATGACCTAAGTTCTACTAATTCCTCCAGTTCCCTCTGGAACACTGAGCAAATGAGTTATCTCTACTGACTATGCTGCCTGGCAACACATCCTCGTCCTAGTCATGTCCATTACTTCTAAGTCCTCTTTAATTTTGTCTTGACATGTGTTCTTCGATCTACTGCTTCTTTCCTCTGGAGTCCAGCAAAATGCCCCGGTGTAACTGTACGTTCGTAGCATTCATCTGTCTCCGATGAAATAAACGATAATTAAGAACATCCTGCAACTGACCGCGTCTGTCCGACAAAGGCCAACACCAACACGTTGTCCCACTTGGTTGAACCAACATGCAGAGACCACACACCTACACAGAAAACATGCAATCTCAAAATCCCACTTTTAGAATCAGCATAACATCAACGCATCACACAAACGAGAACAAAAACTTTCTCGTCTCTGCAACTAACTATCACTGCACACATGCTCTCGCATATTCAAGTCTCTTGCTCACTTACGCTGTGCAGTTTACAGTCGACTCATCCCCTGCCAATTCGCCCGCAAGTCAACTCGTCTCCCAGGCAAACCTAATCGTGGCCCTAACCCTATAACCCTAATCCTAACCCCAGCACTAAGTCAACCCTAACCCTAACCTAAACCCTAACGAGTTCTAGCGAGTTGACGTGGGGACGAGTTGACTGCCATCCTGCTGTGCAGGCATGATAACACTGTAACAGTCCAGCCATGTTTAGTCTGCATCAAATGCACAGCGTACAGAATGCAGCATATTGTGAACAGTAACACCGCAGTGTGGTGTGTCAGTCTGTCTATCTGTCATGCAGCTGCGCTGTGCAAAAACAGCTGAACGGATCGAGGTCCCGATCAAGGAGTGGAAGCTCCAGAGGACCTTAGGCACATTAAATTTGCTGAGGTTCTGAACCCTCCCAGTTCTGCTTTATGGTGCTGAGGTGTGGTCGATGACTGTCACTTCCAGACGACATCTAGATGCTTTTGATCAGTGGTGTCTGCGACACATCCTCCGCATACCCTACAAGCCCACATCTTCCACTCTTGAACCTGACAGTCCGTAAAAGAATAAACCAGAGCCGAGTCACCAGTACCATCATATACCGACGCCTCAAACACATCTGCTGAGCCGACCCATCACACGATCACTGATCACACCCAGGCACTTCAAGCCTCCATAAACCATCCACCAGAAGATTGGCGACGCCTGAGAGGTCCTGGCTGCAGACAATCGACGTGACCTCAAGACCCAGAAAATCGGCCTCTCCTCAGCCTGGCATATTGCACACAGATGTTTCAGCTGGCATCGTGTCGAGGAAACAGCTCTACTCCAGTAGGAGCAAGCCACTCAAGATGATGATTATGATCCACCTACAGCAAGGCAGCCAGTCAGTGTAGAAATTTTGCCAACTGTTAAGTATAAGAACACTGCTCGTCGCATTCAATGCAACTTTTGCAATATTACACTGGCTTCTTGTCGTGTACTCGCACCGGTTGTGGCTCCATCGAGAAAATCACTAGTGCACAGCAGGTGGAAACAAAGCTTCAGGGTTTAGACATTATGTAGACTGACCTTTAATGCCAGCGAGATCAATGCTTGCATGCTCGTGAATGCCGATACCATTGCGAATAATTCGCAAGCTTCCTTCTTTGTATGCTCCAGAACAAGTCACCAGCTGCAAAACACAACACAGCACCGAAATCTAAAGGTATAACACCATCCACCAAACTAGATGCCGACTGCTGGAAAGGTTTGTGTCCGCACGGCCCGAGCTAATAATAGCTTGTGACGTCAGAGAGCGTGGCGAGTGGCCGACCACCACGGCAGCTAGCCTGCGTGGCCTACAGGCTCAGGCATTCCAATTACAGACAGACAAACAGAAAGACAGACATCACAACCGGGTTACGTATCTACAGGCGGTGGATGCAAAATAAACCTTCATCGAACAAGTGAGCCCTTAACAGTTGTATGAAATGCATAGAAATGCACCACATTCAATAAACTAGTAATCTGTTTCAGGTGCCAGACTGGCAATAGCAAACCACCTGCTGCAGTGCTTACAGTCCAGACAAGCTTCAGTGTAGAGCGGGGGTGGGCAAACTACGGCCCGCAGGCGGCCTGCCAGAGTATATTATGCGGCCCGTAGGCACGTACATGTTCGCAAGATTTTTGAAGTTTTATTCCGAGTATTTGATTCGAATCTACGGATATTAAATCAGTTTTTATGGCTCCAGGATCGATTACTACTGTTACTTATAAAGTAATCGTTAACATCTTTAATCGAAACTGCGTTTCCGGTCAATCAGAAGTGGCGTTTGTTTACATTTTCAACGGTTTTGCAAAAACTGTAATTTAAAAACGAATAAATGTTGATTTAACAATGAGTGCTGCCAAAAAAGAAAGACTGAGGAAGAATGTCATGTTTTTAAGGTAAGGAATGGACTGTCAAGTACTGCTTCACGAACATGACAAAACACATGGTTATTATCATTAATTCATATTTTTGTACGTTGAAAATTGTAATTTAAGCAGACAAAATATATATACAGCCCTCCGACAGCAATAAAATTTTCAATGTGGCCCTCCGTAGAAAAAGTTTGCTCACCTAATAATAGCTTGTGACGCCAGAGTAATCACCTCACCCTTGGTGTAGAGCATGACACAGTAATATGTAATATATGCAACTGGTGTCAGCTAGCATTCAACTGGCTGAGTTTATTCATAGTAACACAGTAGAGTTGTCCAGATTGACCTTGACGACCAACTGGCTTCATTCAGTTCTGTGCTTTGACGCTGTTAGTTGGACCATCTGACCTGTGACAACCGTCCCCGAAATGACCTATAACATGTCAAGTGGGACGTTAAGCCTTACTCACTCACCCAGTATAGTAATCATACTGACAAGCTAGAGAATACTCTGATAACCTGTCCTTGGCCCTGGCGCTCCAGGTCAACAACACACATGTCAACAATTGGTCCAAGATTAGTGAACGTCTCCATGACTTGTACATAGGAGCCCTGGTCATTGGCCTCTGCATTCAGCTGCATCATACACCAGTCAATGATATATCAGCACGGAAGACCAAACTCGAAGAATTCTTTAAAAAAACTTCGAAGGACAGCATTTAAATTTAGTCAAAAATGTGTGTAAACTATGCCTCCGTGGCCTGTGTTTATACCACACTGCAGTCAAGTCAAGTCACTGCAGCAAGCTAACAATTTCTAGTTTCTGCAGTTGTGATAACAAACTACCTAAATATGTGCAAAGGCTTAAACGCCATCAAAGTAATACAAAACTGCACTATTGATAATAATAACAATAACAATAACAACAATAATAATAATTAAGCTTCTATGGTGCCATAAGGTCGTGACTTCAGAGGCGCTGGGGTCGGTCAGTCAGCTGTTTGTGCTAGTTAAATGCTAAACAGAAAAAGTATGTTTTTAGTCTACATTTAAACGCAGATAGTGAGTCGCAGTTAGTGATCAATTTCGGTAGTGAGTTCCAGACAGCTGGTGCAGAGTGTCGAAAAGCACGCTTCACGAGATCTGTTCTAGTGAAAGACTTGATGAGCAGCAGAAACGTCCGATGAGCGTAATGTCCATGCAAGCTGGCGCAACGTGAGATAATGACTGAGGTATGCTGGTGTCGCGGTTGTGCGGACCTTGTAGGTCATCACAGCCAACTTGTAGTCGATTCAGTAACGAACCGGCAGCCAGTGAAGTTGTTTACATTAAGGATGCCATCCAAGTAAAGCATAGATGACAATTTTACCAAGAGTGAGTGAGAGAGCAGTTTCTTAACGGCACATCAGCATATAGAAGGCCATTTCAGTGCCATTACCAAGAGAGTAACAAAGACAACACAATAACGACACTAACACTAGAATATACTGTTTGATGACAATTTCAATGTACAAAGCAAACATCAAAAATGTATTCAGATACTTTCAAGGAGAAAGAAATACCTTGACTAACTGTGAATCTCCAAGTCTGGAACCAATGTAGACGACTCCGTTGTCCAGATAGGTAACGCATTCTGCAATGGATGTCTACGAGCACGCAGAAATGAAATATCTATTTAGCAAAATCTTACATAAAGTAAAGAGCTCTTAAAACCCTAAAATCAATCTGTGTTTCTCATGCCTTCAGAAATTTTTGTGAAAATGCATCTAAAGCTTTTGAGTAAAACTGCTAACAAACAAACAATTGATTGATTGAGCAGAGGTTTAACGTCCCACTCGACACTATAAACAAAGAAAACAAACAAAGATATCATTACACAAACATAAGCTCCTTAGCAAAGTAATATAAACATCAACGAAAATGACTATACAATATAGAGAATTAAAACAGATGCAGCACACAGCATCATGGAGCTCGGCACTATACACTCATCTGGCTGTGACCATGGCTTTGACCTTTTGACCCCCAAAACAATCTTATTTGTGATGAGCCAAAATTGCACCCATGGCACGCGTCAGCTCTGCATACGGCACGGCAAGACACGGTGCCATGTCACGTGCCATGGTGGCTCAGTGGTGTAGTGGTTAGGACATCGGACTCTCGATTCGTGGTCGTGGGTTCAAATCCCGGTCACGGCATTGCCGGTTTTTTCTGAGGTAGGTGACCGTTTCTTTCGGTAAGCTATCTTGGGTGTAACCACCACCTAGGTCAACTCAGCCTTGCATCCCTTTGGGGTCGCTAAATCGAGTACTAGCTTCGGCTGGGGTAAAGGCGGGAAAGTCACCTCTGCCGGGTGGCAGGTAACACTGTGTGATCCCATATGGTAAGTGATTTCCCGTAGCGGTGAGGGAGTTCACGAACTGCTATATCCTGTTTACCTTTTTACCTTTTACCACTGCATGGCCACAGTCATGCCCGGCCTTTGTGTGGCCACGCTCCGGTCAAACAAACAGGGACAATATGTGTATAAAGTCTGTTTGCTCTGGGAACAAAAAACGTGATCACGCAGAAACTAAACAGATGACAGACTGACAGTTCCTTGACATAATGTCCCATACTACGACATGTATATAAACAACAAAATATAATTACACGTGAGAGACACAGACCTCTCCAAGCAGTTCAACTTTGAGATCTTTGACAACATGTTTGCCATCCTCCATAACCTCATCCTCCAGCAGCAGCATGAACAGCCTACCGGCCATATCACACAGTAGATACCTGCTGCCATTGCTGTCCACTCGACCGAAACAGTTAATTGTACTTTGCTGAATGTAACACATCACACAGCAGTACAACAAGAGCACTGCACAGCCAAGCATTACACATCCATTGGGCTCAGCTGTCATCCTGACTTTGGAACTTCTGACGGGAGAGCAGATCCCAAGCACGGCCCATGCACCATGCTGGACCTGGACTATATGTATATGAACTTTGGTCACTGCGGGCACAAAGAAAACCAAAAGTGATGAGAGATAAACAGTGTCACAAAGCTCTTAAGATGAGCGTTTGACAAGACAAAATGACGAGACTTGAGTGTGTCAGTGTGTAGAGGCGTAACATCCCACTCAACACTTTATAGATCATTTTGGAGACGCTTTACAGGACAGATGACCCAACCAATAGCATTGAAGCACTGAAGGAAGCCAGACGGTCACTTAGATAAGCTTAGATCCCACCAGAACCACTCCACTGTTTTACAATACGAACTGTAGGCAACTGCCTCTAGGCTAAGCACAGCGTAATGTCCCAGTGTGACAATAACCCAATCTGCTGGACATACAAGCTACCTAGAACATCATACAACAATTTTGAAACTGAAACCAGCTTTGGAAAAACATACCAAAACTCAGTTCAGCAAAATTAAAAGCATCTAGAACTGAATAAAACAGCAGAACTGAAATAATACACTGGATACACTGTCATTGCAGCAGGTAAACAGGCCAACAAATATCTCAAGAAAAATACGTGACTTTTATATTTAGACGTACCAACAACGAAATTTCTAGGTCAAGGCACTCAAAAGTTACAGGTTACCAGCCTGAACACAAAGATATAAAACTAAAATATTACCACCCAGTGATTAAGCAATAGCTATGACAGCAATACTGCCCACAACCTGACTTGATAAACTGGCTCCCTGGTACACAACAAACGAACATATGAACTGATACTAGTACAGCGTATAACTGTTTAAAACATATCTAGCATGAACACTGACATCCAGCTATCAAAAACTACAAACAGTTTTCACTTTTCGTGAGCTGTTTTTTAATGTACCTTGATGATAGGAGGTGCTACAGCTAAATAGCTGTCACCTTTGTGATACGTTATCGATTCCTGACCCACAATCAGAGCTCCGCAGAATGGCTCCGGTACTGAAACATACGCAGAAATTGCACTCAGTTGAACAAATAACATGTTTATATAAAAATACTGTCGAACGTAGTAAATCTAAGACATATTTGTTCTTACACTCATATCACAAAACAGTTTTACAAAGTAAGAATAGTGGACACCTTTCTCTTGGAGAGACTTCAGCCGACCTGTCAGTCATCTAACAAACAACTTCAAACAGAGTTCGTCACTACCTTTTGTTCGGAGTATATTTTGATATTAACTTCAGTAATATAAAACGATTTCATTCCAAAATTTGATTTAAAAGCAACTTTTGACATTATGTCATACTAATTATGCAACATAGAACGTCTCTGAAAACTCATCTGTTTGGCGACTGAAGTGCTTAGTGACTCTTTTGAGTATATAGGCACTACACAAATAACTTTATCTAGCTATGAATAGGCTCACTGTTCTGACAAGAAGTGGGACCATGCGCGGGCCACAATCGATGGTCAGCAAGCCACAGATTACCCTCTTGCCTTCACATTGAGGGCCGCAGTGCAACTGGTTGGTGGCCGCTTTGCGGGCCGCACTGAAGTCTTCAGCGAGCCGCATTAGGCCCGTGGGCCGCAGGTTGCCCACCCCCAGTCTACCGTGTGACATATTATGTCCAACGGTCATGCCTCGGTGAGTGAAATAGCCAATTATATCCAAAATCAATGACTGACGTTGGACCAATAGGAATGCAGTATTTTAACTAGTGACGCGACAATGAAATATTATAGTAGCCTAATTACAAAAACTGCTAGGCCACTATAAGTTGTTGCATCCGTATCATTATTCTCTATTTATTACATTGTACCCACACTACAGAGTTAACATGATAAAGGTAGCAGCAAAAGATAGGAGTGACAAAACAGTAAACATTATTATCACTACAACATCAAGCACTGAGACATACCAGCAATGACAATGTTGGCTTCAGTCTCCACATTATCCTGCTTCCAAGGTCCACGCTGAAACTCCTTGTCCTGTACCAGGATCTCATATGTCTTGACGTGTCGGCCACTGCCGTCCTACCTCAGTCAATTTACACTGATCTGAACTTCAATACCAATATATACCTTCACAACTGGAAATTAAACTGTGTCCAGGGGGGGGCACACAGCTGCTGTGACCTTGACATTAATCCCATGACCTTGAAACTCGAAGGTAACCGACATGTACCTCCGTACAAAAATACAGAAATAGATAACTCGCAAGGTCAAAGGTCAAACGTACCAACTCTCACCACTTATAGTGTTTACCACGGGACATAATCCAACCAATCCATTTCTGACCAGTAGTTTTTGAGATTTTGTGTGCACAGACACGTACACACATATGCACACACACAGACACTGCCAAAAACAATACCTGCTTCCAGTATAGCTGGCTCACAGGTAATCACAAGCACTTGCATGCAGATATACTGACAAACTCTAATTCAAACCAAAAACTAGGTCACTCCGACCTACTTCAGCCAACTGAGCATCAGTACCCATGAGTGGCTTGTTTGCTGTAATTCCCTTGCATAGGCCTAATGCGTTCTGACTTCTGAATTTGGGGAACGAGGCTTCTCCTACTGTGGCCCAGCCGCCTGGAACACTCTTCCTTCTGATCTCCACGATATTAGAGACACTGATATGTTCAGAAAACGACTCAAGAGTGTACTTTTTGATCGTGCTTAC
>Ga0126335_1000779_pt1 | contig 16293 bp, 10 predicted proteins | sample OlaspJWI45metaG_FD_108409 | JGI IMG/M metagenome (GOLD analysis project Ga0126335, IMG submission 108409) | Marine gutless worms symbiont microbial communities from Oahu, Hawaii - Olavius sp. 1 OAHU.JWI-45 metaG | ecosystem: Host-associated > Annelida > Digestive system > Unclassified | place... | reverse complement strand
TAGAATGTTTCAAGTCAACAGCACAATGCCACTACAAACAACTGACAATGATCAAAACAAGCAATGTAATGTAACATTATTTTTTATAGTGGCCTAAATAACTGTGGCTATTTCTAGGACCACTAGAGTGTCACAAGTTACAAACCGAGCATTTTAAACCTCAAACAACTTGTGCGATACCTGACGTGGAGGAGAATTCTACAAATATTTGGACATCGACAGCTGAGTCTGTTGGCTCTTCATATCGGGCATCACCATCTCGCCGCTGCCTGGAGACGGTGACCCTCATGACGCGGCCGAACTTCGTACACTCGTCGGCAACCTCGCCCTCCAACTCATCATCAACACTATCAGCGTCTACCATGTTCTCTAGCACCATCAATCGGCCGCACTCCTACACACCAGAACATTGCTGCTATGCTACCTGGGTGGTATTGGCAGTAGACACATATATACTTAACCAACACCAGTTCTAAGGATTGGCCCAATGCACGTACTCGCCATTACAATGACTACAAGTACACCAGTCATGAAAAGGATGAGACCTGTCACACGTGCTGTTAGCAAACTGGCAAACACACAATGACTGGTCATCTGCACTCTCTGCATAGTCATCCCATGTCATCTTGATACTCTGCAGTCTTCTGACAGTGCATCGCTCCTTGACTTACTTAGTTTTCCACTCTTGCTCTTTCCATTTTCCATATAATGATTAAGATATTTTAACCATAAAACTGCAATAAATTTAACAACTTACTAATGGTAATTTTCAATTAAAACGAAAACACAACAAATCAGCTAAGAAAAATGTTCTTTTTTTTGTTAATCATACATAACAGCCCTTGAATCAAGACAATTAGTCGAGCTTCAACAATCCGGTCTATTATCAAGCTAAAATGGTGACAATTTCTGCAACAATGCTGCATTTAACACTTTAAAAAGGAACAAATGAGAAGATAAACCTCGGAATTATGTGGTTCATAGTCATTGTTGAGTGCTCTATCATACTGTGAAGTTTCATCAGTATGGCCAGCTGACGTGGAGCTAGACTTGTGGAAATCTGTCGATAATGATGGCTGGACAGCAGGTTGAGATGCTGACTGAACTGGTGTATTACCTGGCAATGGCGTACAACACACTGCAACGATATAAACCTGCTTAGATAAACTGTATGCAGCGGGGGATTTTTCTGAAATCAGCTACGCGTCAGCAGAAACCTGGAATTACCACCCGGACGCAGTCAAGAACTCACCTTCCCTCAACACATTTAAAACTCAGCTTAAGTCCCATTTAACCTTGTCTACAAATACTAAACACGACTGCCTTCTCTCCATCTGGTAACACTATGGCTAGCCTCAGATTTGATTTTTTTTAAATCACGCACGCATTATAAGTTCTCATATTATTATTATAACCATCACTGCTACATAAACTGTGTACCAAAAAACGTCCACATATTTGTGTTATTGTAGTTTCTACAAACGTCGACCAATTTCAGTAATATTTGGCACATGGTATACTGAAGACATCTGCAACACAATAATTATCAACATGTCCACCTAACCTGCATATGGCTGCTACACTACCGTGGGAAAAATTAATTCGATTTTAGGACATTTTGGCTGATTTGATCCATCAAAACTGCTGCTCAGATGCTTTAATCACTCAAAGATGAAATCCGATACTTCAGGCCTGTGTGGTTGAAAGAGGAGGCTGTTGTGAATGCCTGCTGTAATATTTAGGCTCAGCTGGGCAGTGATTGTGTGAAAAAACAGACATTTTTTGGTTTGTGCGATGGTAATGTGTAACTTTGGTTGACCACGTTATCCTTACAAAATTCAAACTTTCACAAGGGAGTGTGGCAGCATTATGTAAGTGAAGTGAGCAAGTCTGTAACTCTTGTGCTGCAGATTACCTCAGTACATTGTGTATCAAATTTTATAGAAAAATGGTCAAAGTTTGTAGAAACTACAGAAAAGCAAAAAATGTGGACAATTTTATTGGAACACGGTGTACAAGTGACAAAGTGGCAAATTTCTGTCACCTACACCTCACGTTATAGTCTGATTCAGTTGATAGGGAATACAAAAACAGCACAAAAATACATGTGCAACAGAGCATCATCCTCACAGTGAACAGCAGCCACATGACAAGTTTTCTCTTTAGACATTTTCTGAGCAATAATAATAATAATAATAAACAGATTTGTATAGTGCCATAAAGTCGTAACTTCAGAGACGTCAATTAGCGTTATCACTCATCCAGTCACCTATTTACTGAGTTTAACTGTCAGGAAACCACAGCATAGGATCTATGCTATGCTATGCTTGGAATTATTTAAATTCACTCATTGGTGCGGCTCCTTATTACAAAGCCATCTACCATCTGTGAATGGTCAACGTAGCCCAAACCAGAACGTTTCTTACCAACAAATGCTAGTGGTACATTAACAGATGATGGAGCTGCCGGAGTGAATGCTGAACTGATCAAAGGTGGTACAAGATGTGGATATACAACACTGCCAGAAACCACTGTTACACTAGGTACTACTATGCTGGCGACAGGTGGCTGAGTGGCAACCGATGTGGGTGTCAATTCAGGCTACAATCAGCAGATAACACACCATTACAAACAGATGACAAGACTTCACAGACATAGCAAAACATGGAAATCAGATAGGTCTGCTATCAGAATTATCAATTTATTATGCTGTTATTATCAGGCCATATCAAATGGATGAGATGCAGTCTATGGCAACTAATGATCACGTAACATGGCTGTCTGTCGCATGGCCTTGCTGTGCATTCCGACTCCTTTGAAGGACAGCACTCAATACAGCCGTTAGATCACTTTATCCATTTGTTACCTTCTGCACTATAAAACTGTTGAATTTGATTGCCAAGAATGAATTTAAACAATGTGTAATGCCTCTGCCATGTTGTCCTTTTGCCAAAAATCTACACTACAAAATCAGTTTATCACCAACGTCGCAGTTTCAGGACATCAAGACAAACACACAGAATCACAGACATCACATATGCCTAACAACATAATGTCTCCAGAAGAGTACACAGGTCACACAAGCATAAAAATCTTAATTTCATCACACTGAATAGAGGCAGTTGAAACAAAACAGTACAGTGAACCTGTTTGGCGGTGTCAAGTATATTGAGCTTTGCAGTAATGGCTGCAGCTGCAATAGCCGATGCCGTAGGCATTGATGATGACGTAGCTGACATCTGCAGTACATTCGGTGGAGTAACACACTAAACACATTGACAGTCAATCATTTGATCAGACTTCTTTACATATAACTGCACCGACTGCGGCGCTGCACTTCAACATCAACTTTTTGTCACTTTAAGGGTATAATCACATTATTGATGTTAAGTAGTCTCTAGTTGCTTACCGCAATAAATTTTGATAACTTATATCGCAAAATGCTGAAAATTTAATGGTTATTTTAATACAGTTATTCTTTGGCAATTTGCAGAAATCATCGTCATCTGTGACGTCATATCAGGATGGGCTCGTTTTGTTTACGTTGAGATTTGTTATAATTCTTTAAAAAACCTATTTTACCCAGATTTTTTAGAAGAACATATTTCTATGTTCATCATTATGCCTGTGTGTTGTTGTGTGATTGGTTGTCAAAATGTTTATTTTTCCAGTTGTAGCAGAACGTTTCAGCACTCCACTGCAGTTGCCAAGTAAGCCCATCTTGCATCAACATGTACAGTTGCAATTACAATGGTTCTACTGATAAATCTTATTCGTCTCAACAATATAAATATTAACCTTAATTTTAAATACTAATATTCACATCTGACTATGATAAATACAGCTATACAGTCAACAGACAAGAATGTTTTGGCTGTTTTCCCGGTATGATGTCATCGACTTGCAAAACGTAAACAGACCTTCAGGTGTGCACTTTCTGACATTTTTACGACAATTTGCTCATATTTTGACCTTCCTCAATATTCAAATAAATTTATCATTAAAGACAGATGACAAGCAGTTTAATATAATAACCAAAAAAATGTTGCATTTAATTTTTAAAACATTTTAATTGCTCTGATTTTCCCTGTGATGTAATCTGTCAACTGTTTTATACGAATAAGAATGAAAGTCATGAATATATGTTATCTTCACAAACAGTACAGCTAATTTTATCGATACATCTGTTTTCTATTTAACAGACACTCATATGAAAATAACAAACACAATTTAAGCAAATTACAAAAACTCAACCAAAAAATAACCTGAAAATGCAACGCTAGCTTATGTGATCAGTCAGTCACTTTACAGTACTGTTATCTACAGAGCCAACCAAAAAGACATGGCTGAATGTCTAATGCGTACTGCATATCCAGCCTACATATTCTAAGAGCTTGTAGACCAATAATGAACGAGAACCTCAGCTGTTGCTGACATGCTGCCTGACACTTGTATGATCAAATTTGACAGAGGCCACCACGCAACTGAGAATAACGTATTCATAACATATTCCCAACAATGATGGTGATCCCCTTCAGATATCAGGTTCATATCTGGTACGGAAAAACTAGAATGACTGGGCTACAACCTGCTGAAGGTGGCATGATGATCGACTTAGCCACTTGGGCACAATACATCAACGTGATAGACACACAGACAGTCACGTCGCCATAGCAGCTGTAATGCACTGTGTCGGGCGACAAAAATTGCGCAGCATCTAGACATGCCACCGTACCTTGCCAACTCGCAGATGCATGCCTCCAAGGTCAAACAGATTCATGGCAGCAACAGCATCATCAACAGCTGATGCAGTCTCGTACTCAATGTAGCCAAAACCTCTAGAAACACATCCGCACCATCAGTTCTGAAATAAAAGCTAGCTGACATAACACCTGAGCATATAAAAACAGATATACACATATTCACAATAACTTCTCCTGACTAAGAAGACCTCATACGAAAAAGAGTGGTTGGACAGTTGGACAATTCTAACATAATTTACAATATGAAGAAAGTTCATTTTAAATGACGTAAAAGACTCGATTGTAGTAGTGGCAGTAGCAGTAATAAGATAATAATGTTAGCATTATCAGTACTAACAGTAATAATTTAGTAATAACAGTAACAAAAAATGACGAATATACCGGTGTTTTGTAGGACGCATTGGCTCAGTATACAACTTACAAGACTTTATTTGACCAAATGCTTCGAAAACGCTGCAACGAAAAACAGAACTCATATTTACTGATTTTTTAAAACACAAATTTCATTCTGCCCAAAAAGCTATGTACAAAAATAAGCAATTTTCACAAAGTTATCTGCCGGTGATCACTTAACTACACTTCTACACCAGTTTGCAACACAGCGCATTATTTCTGATTTTTTCTGAGTCCAATTTTGACATCAGAAACACGGAAATGAGAAAACATGAAAGCAAATCCAGCAAATGTTCACCTCTGTACATCTGCCTCTGTCAGATCCTGGTGAATGGAGGCAACATAGATGCGATTATAAAACGTAGACTCCGTCATTATGTGCTCAATTATAGACTTGGCTTGTGGCATGTTGCTAGGCCTGCCGACCTGTATGAATACAGCAATGGTGTGGTAACTGCTTTCAACACAGTATCAAGGGCATTCATACATGTATTCTACTAAACTATAGTAACTACAGCAGCTGTGTTAATGTTCCCTCTTTACACAGCTGTTTTAGAGAGGGAACATTAACACAGCTGCTTTAGTTACAAAGTCTGTGATGCAGACCACACCCCAGCCACACAGATTCACCAGCCTTTGTCCAGTACCAAATAACACAGCTCTATAACCCAGGCAATCATTGTGAACAACTTGCAGCTTCAGTTCACTTCATGCATGGATCTGAAGCCATTATGCAATTAAGTGAACTTGCAGCCTTACCTCATTTATAAACCGGAGCCCTAAACAATACACCATGCATTATGCCATACATTTGCCAAAATCACCTAGACTTCCAAATTTCTACAAGAAAAATACACATTTTTGTAAGCTAAATTCCAATAAAACCAGCTTAAAGCACACACACATTTTCACAATGTTTCTTTATTGTAAGTGCACACGAGTACTGTTGATAATGTGTTTAATCCAGCCAACTGGCTGCAAATGTAAAATTGTAGAGAACAATGGTTTGTCACTACAGGAAATGCCAACAATGGCAAAACTGTACTTGCAGTCAGGAAAGGCGATGGAAAGAGTACTTCGGTTGCAACAAAGACCATGTAATGGCTCCCATCACACCTTAAATATGTTGCTGCACTACCTTGGGAAGTGAAACTGGTTCAAATTTGCTACAAATCTGTAAGACAATGCAAACAGAATGAACTGATTTTACATGCACGCATTTCAATGAATCTTGCTTACTAACTCATTACTTACTTACTTATTAGTTTATGGTTCCTGTTAAATTTCTTTTAAATAACAGACTGCTTTATGTAAACAGGTCTGAGTGTTGACAGCGACCCTGCTCATTGTGCATGCGACGCTGTACGAGTTCTTGAGCAGCAACAGATCTTTACTTGGACCAGATCTGAACACCTCCGAGCTCAACCTGGTCTACTAGAAGATATGAAGTGTCATCTCGCAGCACGTTTATCAGTCGTGGGTGCATAAAATTGATGACAGTATTAATATCTGTCCAGCTATATGACATGAAATGTTTCATTTCTTGTCACACAGTACAATTCTTAAGTTGTATCTTTTGTAATTTGTATTAAGTTTTAACTTTTTATTTCCCAAGGTAGTGCAGCAACATAATCAAGGTGCGGTGGGAACACTACATGGCATTTGTTGTAAATCTCATACTCTTTCTAGCAGTAAAAAAATTCTTATAATCGGTTAAGGTTTGACAAGGCTAAGGTGTTTTACTTAAGGTCGATTACTTAGCATACTACATTTCTGACTCACCACATATATCACTTAGTTTCAGAGATATTCACTACAGATGGACAATGCACATAGTTACTACAGCTGACCCCATTATTAGTAGAAATAAATGCTGTTAACTCATCCCCAAAGATATTCCAATTTCCAACCTTGATGGTGAAGCCTCCCAACATAACGCCATTCATCTGTTCCACAGCCAGTGATGCAGCCTCTGGTATTTCATACTCAATGAAAGCAAAGCCTTTGTGCTTCCTGAGAATCGTGTCATATGGAAGACTGATCGACTTGATTGGACCAAACGGTAAGAATGCCTGCTTCACTGTGTCTTCTTGGATTCCAAAGTTTATAGAACCAACGTATATCCTAATGCCACATATCATTCACATCGTTTCCAGAAAAAGATGTGCCAAGTACTGGGCCTCTAAAATATAAGGTTCTTATCCGGGCACATCCATACTCACCATCAGCATCAGAATCAACATATGAAATACAAAACTGGTTCTCTGAATCTAGATTTTGGCAGTACATATACGCCGACTCTTTTGATATTCTGGACTAGCAGACAAGGAAAGAGGGAAGAAAGAGGCATAGTAGAGGCAACAAAACCCAGTGGGTAGTTCATCTCACAGTATGTGCAGAACACTGATTATACAAACCACAGAAAGTACAATGCTGGGTCCTTACATTATTCTATATACTATGACACTACAAGAACCAAAAGATATGTCTTCAATTCAAAACCCAGTTTCACTTCAAGCATCAAAAAATCAAAAATGGAAAACCTTCAACACACTTCATCTTAACAGCCACACTCTAATACCCCTGATTTTGCCTCCTAATCATATGCTGCCAGTGGAAGTAAAAAGGGAGAAAGGGTTAACACTTGAAATACTTAATGAACAAAAAAGCAACAGCCTCTCTAGACACCACAGAACATACTAACCTGCACATCAAAGACAATGCCTGTTGTTTCTGAGCTGACTGGTGTACAGAAACCGTTTGCTATACAGAACATAAATTAGCCATAATAAAATTGTCTACTGCAGGCATTTGTTACTACAATTAAACCAGATACCAGAAACAAGAGGCTCTACTTTGTGCACTGTTATATAACACACATCGGAGGGAACAAACTGTAGTGATCATATCGATTAGCCGATATTGCGATACTGAGCATAGATGTGGCTGCGTTTTGATATTGTGGCACTCAGTTGTCGCACAATATCAGCTACTAGCATGACACAGAACACATTCACAGAAACAGTGAAGCATGCGACACATGCCGCCGCCGTTCGACAAGCATTGCAAATCAACGACGACAATCTTGTCATTTGATGGTGTAAATGACTGAATGGACAGCCAGTCGCTGACAGGATGCAGTTTTGTGTGACGGCCACACCTCCTATCACTTGTCAACAACATGACTGCCCATGCATCTCTGCTGCTGATGCTGCCATGACGGTAGCCAACAAAGCATTGTGGTCGTCTGTCAGTCTGCATCAGTCATGCAGCCCACATGTACACTGTGTTTCATAAGAAAACAACCCTCTAGTCTTTTCGTCATTTATTTCTCAAATATTGCTCAACTGCAATAAAATTTTCAGCAAATGTATGTAACAAGTTTAAAACTACCTTTGCACAATCTATATATTCTTTGTAAACCAACAGTTTAAAGCCGTGATGTCATTTCCTACATAATCAGGTATAAAATGCTTGTGTCTGCACCGGATAAAGACAAAATTAAAGTTTTAAGTTGAATGTAACATGTTTTGTATCATCTTTGATACAATAAAGCTTGGACCCCACATCTTTACTGAACAGAACCCTTACATTTGGTAGTCTGACTTTGTAAACTGGTATGCTTACACAATTGGGTACAAAATGTCTTTCTCCGAGCGGGATAATCACACGCTCAACATTTTAAGACAGCTTAAATTGTACAGAGCAAAGACACTGTTATAAATATCTTGAAATAGATAAGAACGGCTTCTAAACATGATGAACTAATCTCTTCTGAGAAAGTCTAATGCCAGACAGTGGTTGGCCACACACAGCTCGAGTCCCTGACATTAAATAGCTGTTTGCAAAGAATATATATTATATATACAGAAAAGTTTAGTAGTAAAAAAGCACATTTCTTATTGTCTTGGCTGTGTAATTTTGGCAACAACTGTCCACACTTTGACAAAGATATAAGAAAAAATGAAAGGGGTTGTTCTTTATGAAACACCCTGTATTGTGTCAACTAATGGCCTGGCTGACTTCCACACATCACTAACTACCATAGTCACTACATATTCAGCTACTTATAGGCCTACAGCTGTCCATTACAACAGATAAAGACTGCATTGTTAGTTGCCAACACTGCTGGTGGCATAGAGACAACGCAATAGTTTGTCATTGATTGTTTTAGCAACTGTCTGTACTTTCAGACAAGCCACCTGGTCATAGTGGACTAAATCACGGTCCATTATTAGCAATATTTGCCTCTTCCCATCTCTTAAGTGGGACAGATGGAAAGAGGCAGATACCGCTGATAATGGGCCGCACGACATTTGGCTACGTTATGAACACTAGTTAACTGAAGTGGAACAGTAAGAAGTCCAACCTCAGAACCCCAAGTCTCACATCCTGACAATTTCTGTCAAGTCAAAAATTGTCAAATTCTACTTCCCACTCGACATGTAACAGGTCCGGTCAGAGACAAGTCTTTCTCGGCAATCAACCGCACTGGTACTAATTAGTAATTAAAACTGAGTAACAGAGTTGGGTCAATTTTAAAAATTGAAACCGAAACTGCGTATTCCCCGACAGCCAACCAAAACCGAAACTGCAGTATTTTGTATGCTGGTCAAGGTAACTCGGGCTAAAACCTATTTTTGGCCGTAACTCCATTATCTGAAGAGATACCACAAAAAACCCTTGTCTATTATCACAAGGTGAGTCAAATGAGGGGTCACATGACCCAGGTGATCTTGACCTTGGACATAGTCATATGACCTATTTTCAGTCATAAATGTTTTAATATAGCTTCAAATAAGAGTTATAAGCCAAAATAAAAATTCTGAAGGTCAAGGGTCAACTGAGTCATATTACCCTTCACTGGACTCACCTCGTGATGGTAGATAAGAGTAATTTTTTCATCAAAATCACAATATCTCTGCAAATAATAGGTTTTTGGCAAGTAATTAACTAAAAACCAAAACCGCGGTATAACAGAACCAAACCAGAAATTTTAAAAACGGAACCAACCCAACCCTAGTAACAAAACAAAACTCGACCAAAAATTCAAAATATTTAACATAAACAACTGGCCCTACACAAACATACAAAACAAAAAATAGGACTAACATGGTACAAAATCCTGGTTTAATACCTTTTCTAGCATCTTGCCAGGAAACGAAATGGGTCTAGCAATCTTGGAAATCACATAGGGCTGACAGACTGGATACGATTTGTTGACTTTACTGCATAACACGTACTGAATCGACTCAACTGTACTCAATACAGTTACAACAATTTTTCACACACAATAATGTTCAGCATGGTATTCTACAGACCTGCTGCTGATGTAGAATTGTCTGTTTCAACAGTACAGTCTTGATGCACTGCTCCACAGCATATTTCTTGGCCCGACGCAAAGCTTCTTTCTGTGAATGACTTAGCTTCTCTCGTGACTTGCGAGCTCCAGGGCCGGAGAACACAGGACCAAACTGGCTTGTCTGCACCACTGCACAGCATTATACACAAAACATACCAATCACCAGCATTACAATATTTATAGATACTTAAAATGGCATACGAGATACAGCAAAAAGCACGAACAATACGTGGAATAGTGCAAATTGCTGCTAAGTTATGAGTTAATGTTGGCTGGCAAAGCAGAATTGAAAACAAAAGTCCTCAAAGGGAATAATTTCTGCTTAAAAAAAGCATAATTTCTCACAATATAACATGAAATTAGGGTTGGGTCAGTTCCACTTTTTAAATGTCCAGTTCGATTTGGTTCGGTTACCATGACAAAACCGCAGTTTTGGTTCGATATTATCAAGAATCTGTCAATTTGACACTCACTACTAGGCTGCCTCTGTTATACCACGGCACCAGCTGCCACATGCTGCAGTTCAATGGTGCTGCCACACTGCCACTGCTGCTTTAAGTGTCTGGTACAGGAGGTTCAGTTATGGGCAAAGTTAACTAAAAGTTTAACTATTTGAAGTTGCATCAACAATTTCACAATATTGAATCAGTTTAGACAAAATGCAAATTTAACTCACATTTTACTTTGTACACTTGGTTTACTTCTATTAGTTAAATCAGTAACTTTTAAGTCAAACTAGAAAACTGCCCATCACTGATGAGATTAAGCCTCAGGGACACGAAGACAAAGACAGCATCTGGTGCCCTACCTTCCCTCCCTCACGTACTGACCCACCCTCTGGGCACCTATACAAAGTATAATGGTTTGCCTTCAGTATCTGCTGTCAACTTTCTCACGACCCCGTTTTCAGATAAGACACCTGGACATAGTAGTAAACCAAATGGCGGGCATAAGCATAATATTGCAAGTAGGGGAGAGGGAGCGACACAAATACCGCTGATAGCTGGGGCTGGTATAGGTCACTGACGTTTATAGACACCGACAGACATCCCACTTGCTAAGCAGACCCCAATCTGTGCCTCAGGTACTAAAAAACTGAGGTTTACAATTTTGGACGGTTTAACAAACTGCCACGGTTTCGGTGTTGGTTTTAAAACCGTTGCCAACCATAAATAAAATAATCCAGCAATATACACAAATTAGTTGGCCAGCATTTCTTCTAATCACGGTGTCAATGATGTTCAGTTGCTCATGTAATGTCATGTACACTTATTTACAGAAAAATAAACAACCCAGCACCCATTAGCTCTCAAATCTTATGAACATGATAATCATCTAGTACAGTAATGAGATATAGGGAATAACTGTTATGTCATTAAAAACACACCACAACACCATTCTGTAACTGCTACTTATCATCAAGAAAATAAATCAATAATGACATTGCCATCAAAAAAAGGTGTAGCAGGGTGTGGCATAAGTAGCTTGCATTCCTCAACATGTTTGATGTCATATTACACACATAAATCAGGAAAAGTCTACAGAATTGAGATTTAATCTTTTTAAAAATAAATTTATTGATACTAAAATATTACAACAGCCAGGCCAACTGAATAACACTGCAGCAAACAAGGAGAAAACATGTAGCTGACAGTAGTACAATTAAGCCAAATGACAACTTCCTGTACACGGTTTTTGCAGAAGTCAAGTATGCCACAAAGACATGACAATGAACAGACACATAACAGCAACAACAACAACACACAGACAGACAACAAAAACATGTCAAATCATCACATCATCAAAGAACCAAGAGCAAGTTATCCAGTAACCTGCATCAGCAATCTCAAGTTCCTCTTTTCTGCATCAACTCTTACAATACTTCGCTTGCTCCCGCCCATTCCTGAAAGTAGTAAAGTAATCGCCCCCACTCCCAGCCAACACCAATTAGTTGCTCATTTACAAACTATCTCGACAACGGTACACTTATAATACCTTCTCTGAAGAAAGCATTCCTTGATAAAAAAGTAAAATTATATAAATATAATTAAACACTGTACTTCTGATGTAACAGGTCATACTGGACATAAAAGTTTGAGGTTATAACTAACAATGAATGAGTAGCACGTCAGCAAATACAAGGCTATTAAGTGCCTTACAACGATCTGGAACTTGATTACCATATAACAAAGAAAAATGATAAAAGCAGCATAAAAATATCAAGCTATAAGCAGACTTTCTTGAGAAAGTATTATAGAGAAGACTTTTTTAAACAATGGGCAAATTGTGTGAAACTAGAGATGGTCACATTTGAGCAGTTGATGCACTCACACAAAACAAGCAAGCAACTGAAGTAATCCTGACTTAATTCCGATGAACTGTGTGATCACGCATACGCCTGAAAGTAGATCAATCATATAAAAAATTTCACACTGTAACCGACTTACAGTGCTGGCAGCATTAAAAAAATTCAAGACCAACAGATTACCAACATGAATGTTTACGTATAGTATTTTCTGTGCTATGCATAGTACCATCTGCCTGTGGTTAGTACATTCTGGCTCTTGATCAATAAGAAAAATATACATTACAACAAGCAACCTACGAATGCAAAATTGCACAGTATAAAAATATAATATTTATACAGATTAACAGTTATAGCACACAACAGTATGTTAGTGTGTTATAACTATGACCTTCATTCCAGTTATCTTCATAAATTGATCATTTATTAATTTGAAAAGCCAGGATATTTTCAACAAAGCTTAGTTTGGTACACATGACAACACATTTAATTTCAAAAGCTTGAATGAAGAACTCAAACATATATAAAAACAGCCATGACTACACTAACTAAATTAAATGACAAAATAATAAAAATTCATAAGAATTGAACTCTGAAAAATACCTGCATCTTTAGACTCCATAGTCTCAGCAGGCAAATCCGATTCTCCTATCCCACTTATCTGTCAAGAACAATAACAACAGCTGTCACACTCATAAAGAATCTACACATGTTGTACCTGGTTCTTTTTCAGACACAAAGTTGTTACAGTAACTTAACCTTGTAGTAAAATGTGTGTTTTTGTGCACACAAACAAATAAATGGCACGTCTACATCAGGGATAGCTGTGCAATCAATGGCCAGCACACCAACACAGTGTGATATGTCACTGTATACACTAAGACTATGTCAGATTTGTGTATTTACTGCATCAGTTATGGGTTCCACTGACCCATCGACACACATTAAAAACTGATATGCAGGGTGTTGGTTAGTATTTATATTAGTGATAGGGTTAGAATAGTGTTAGGGTTGGTGTTAGGGAAATGTGTCAGTGTTAGCATTAGTTGGAGGTAGGGTTAGGTCAATATAATGTGTACTGCGTAGTAATTGCTACTGGATGGTATCGGGTGCAGTACTGAGTATCTAACGATACAAAGCCTGTACTCGCTCCGATGCCAACACAGGCAGTCTAGTGGTCTACTGCAATGGCTGAAGTGATTCTATGGTTTACAATATCTGAGATGGTGTGCCCGCCGCTGCGCTAGTGCCATCAGTTGAGTAAAAAGGGAGATGTATGTGTCATTTCCAAGTTGTGGAGGGTCGCCCACCACAACTCTCATGTGACACCTGCTTCCCCCTTTACTTAACTAGGCCACAGAACGAATATCCGACGTGCACTGCAGGGAAACCAAACAAACCATGTGCCTCTGCTGGCTGTGGCAGTGTTGGCAGCTGCAGTAAAACCTTGTTGATGCCTCCTCCCCATCAGTCCTGCACTGCAGTATGGGTGAGTGGCAGCCAATGTGACAGATTACTGTGTCAGTGGCTGGACTCCATACGTCACTTAGCAGTTGTGTAGGCCTATTCTGAGAACTGACAGATGAGGCCAAGTAAAAATATATGTGCTTCTGCCAACCATAAAAGCAGTTGTTGGCCCTCCTGCTTTTTAGCACTCTCCAAAATGTCTGTGCTTAGTGAATTGTTTGCATGATTATTCACAAAATGTTTGGATACAAATATTTTTGGATTCACAAACAACAAAATCATTCACATCACTAACGCCTATATCTTGAACTAACCATTTCAAATACAATAAATATGAGTGAGCATCAGAATGAAAAATTAAAAATAAATAAAATAAACTGACCTACATAGCATAACTATTGGCCACAAAACCAGAAACACATATTTTATTTTGTTTGGCCTGACAACGTTGACCAGTTACTTATGCAAAACAACCACCAATGGCGCATTTGATGTCTTTGATCGGCCAATACGGCCCATCCAGCACTCACTGTCTAGAGCAGAGCAGGGTGGGAAGGGGAGGGCAAAGGGACATTGTGACAAACATCACAATCTGAAAAATGACAACTCTGTAAAGTTCATCACTTAAAGACCTAGAGACAGGGTATTTAAATAGCTCTGCACATGTTTCTCATAGTCACTCACAATGAACAGTGAGATATTATTGGTTGACTGCTCTTCATTGGTTAATCATGGTCATTAGTCACAAAGGCTGCAGACAGTTGCTGAAGTAGGCTGTAAGATAACTGGTCTGTATAGTGCATTGCATGTGAAAGGTGTGAAAAGCCTATAAACTACGTGTTCAGTGTCAGCTTGTTAGTAATTCTCCAGGGTCTGCAGCTGCAACATGTGGCTTCTCAGTCGTGGGAATCACAAAGGCCGCCGACTGGCGGCCGGCAGTAACAGTCCTGACTCTTAGACGCTACATGTGAGATGCCATTATGACGTTACTGCCAGTATCTAGTATCAGTATCGATCAGTGTCAAGTATCGAGGCATCCTAACCCTAGTCGGAAGTGGGTTAGTGGTTCGGTCTGTGTGTGGAACCTATAGTGTTAATCACTATTGCAGGTGCAGCATTTTTCACCAAAGCAATTCCACAAAAGTTTTACTTAGAATATCTGCAATGAGAAATGAGATTACTGTCAAACTATTAGGCTTACTATAGTTAAGTTACAGTAAATTTGTCATACTATGAACTTGGCAATGCACTTGTAATGAATTCACTATCTACAAAATAGTGATCTAAATGAGCTTAGTGAAGAGATAGCACAGCGTATACATACAGCCTAGGACTAGATTAGGTTATCCTTCAGATTCCCCAAAAGTGCCGCCTGCGAATTGGTTTGTCGGCGAAACTTCCGGTTACCGCGTTCAGAAGTAATACGTAGTTCGGTTACAAAACAATAAATTCTATGTATTTCTTCAACAAACACCTGATTATTTAAGGCTATCTTCGACGTAAACATTCCTCACCATTTTCTCCACCATAGAATAGTGAATAATAAAAGTAGTGATGAACATACTTTGCCGATATCGATATTTGTGACTGCACAATACATGGGCTATTCTGTTTTATCGATATATCGGCATATTCGTCAATATACAGTACTGCAGCTGTTTGCTCTACTCCGTTTATGTGCTCATGTGTTGTTGGGCTATGCGGTCATTTCAAATCAAATCGTCAGCTTCTGGTGAGGCCTAGTAGAGATGCAATTATTATTTACAAACACTGAATATAACGTCATCTATAAGATGACGTGATAACCATATAGACAATGATAAAAAGAACCGTTCCTAACCCTAATAATCGCAGACAGCAAATTTGCTAATTCAACATGCATACAGTCGGTAGAACGAATGAAATGGGACAATATAATATTATTTCAACCCTAGCTCTACCCTGGATTTTTGTTTTAGGACAACGGTTTGATCACTACGAGTGCGGCAGATTAAGCTGGCTAG
>Ga0126335_1000778_pt1 | contig 16295 bp, 15 predicted proteins | sample OlaspJWI45metaG_FD_108409 | JGI IMG/M metagenome (GOLD analysis project Ga0126335, IMG submission 108409) | Marine gutless worms symbiont microbial communities from Oahu, Hawaii - Olavius sp. 1 OAHU.JWI-45 metaG | ecosystem: Host-associated > Annelida > Digestive system > Unclassified | place... | reverse complement strand
TCGACTTCAACCTCACCGGAGAAGGGCGATGAAGCGTCACAAACTTGGGCCATTCTAATTCGTAATTTCAGCTGATTAATCGTAGGGCGGCTTACATCACTCAACCTGAGCGATTTTCGAGGCTGGTAAATCAAGCGTAAAAGACCGTATAATCACTCTGAATTTGGCCTCTGATGAGGTGTGAACGCCTAAAATACCGGTTTTTTCCTTAGCATGCAGGTGCAGACGCTAAAGTTATCTAGACCCTTTTTTAAATCCTTAAGGTATAAGTGGTAGACCAACCACCCACCAGCATGATGATGGTTCCAACCCGCGTTGCTGTTGCTCTCCCTGGCACCTGGATTCCGGCTATCCCTGCCGGAATGACGAGGGAGGGGGGGCAGACTTCACCACTTAGAATTTATCCACCATCAAAACCTCTTCTTCCATATTAAAGATCCAGTCGCATGGCAGCGTGAAATCCGTCAAGCGTCCACTATCACCACATTTCCACAATCGGGTCAGGGCCGTAAGCCGCAGTTGGCAGGCAGACTTGTCCTCGACGCCGGAGTTCACAGCGCTTGTGAACAAACGATGCCTGATGGAGCGGCTTGGCGATGATGCGAGCCTGATCGATTTGAACCAGACGATAGTGGTTGACGTACCGCCGGGTCGATCCTAAATTTCGGCGGTGACCACTACCATCACTGGAGCAACCTCATATGCTGCAACCCGGAGATCAAGCCCCCGAGTTCTCGCTCCCGGACGCCGACCTGGAGCGCGCCAATCTGGAACAGTTCAGAGGCAACAGCCACCTGGTGCTTTACTTTTATCCCAAAGACGATACGCCGGGGTGTACGCTCGAGGCCCTCGAGTTCACAGACCTGCAACCCAAGTTCGCGGCGTTGGATACCCAGGTCCTCGGCATCAGCAAGGACAGCTGCGATAGTCACGGCGCCTTTCGGGACAAACACGGCATCGCTGTGCGCCTACTCGCGGATACCGAAGGGGAAGTCTGCGAGGCCTATGCCGTCTGGAGGGAAAAGGATGTCCATGGTGAGAAACGCATGGGCGTCGTGCGCTCCACCTTTATCCTGGACAAGGACGGCAAGATCCATCATGCGCTCTACGATATCAAGCCCAAGGGCCATGCCGCCTGGATTCTGGAGCTGGTGCGGGAGTTATAGGCACGGGCGCGGCCGGCGTGAAGCTTCGCACGCAAATACTGGTCCTGCTCCTGGTGTTCGGCCTGGGGCCGTTGCTGATCTCAGTCTCCCTTAATCTGCCGCTGGTGTTGGACCGCACCGCGTTCATCTACCAAAAGGCCCACTTGCAGAACCTACGTGCGGATTTCCGCGATCTCGACCAACACCTGGCCAGCCGTCACGAGATGGTCCGGTTGCTTGCGAAGCTCCCGGAGCCGGGTTTGATCCTCGGCGATCGGGGCGGCGACGATCAGATCGATCTCGCCCGTGCCCGTTATACGGGCTGGGTAAACCAGATCCTCAGCGACCAACAGGACATCATCGAGATCCTATTTCTCGGCGCGGACATGCAGGAGCGATTCTGGCTGGAGCGAGACGACAGGACACTGGCCTGGCATCCGACGCCGCAGCTCCCGGAGCGACCGCACGCGCAGCTGCTCGAGGCGGGCCTGCGGATGCAACCGGGCCGGGTGATGATCAGCCGCATTCGGATCGATCCGCGCGCCGGGGTCCAGGATCCCCACAAGCTCATGACCCTATCTCTGGTCAGCGCCATCGGCGGCGGACCCGAGGGAGCGGCCATGGGTTTGGTGGTAATGAGCATCGACGTCGGTGGCCTGGCCCAGTTCTACCGCGATACGCTCTGGGTCAACAGCAACGGCAGCTATCTACGCCCCGGACAGCCCATCAGCGAGGAGCCGGAGGCCTTTGTCGACTTTCCCGGCCTGGCCGAGATCTTTGCGGCCAGCAAGCTGGCGCTATGGGAGGACGACCAGGGCCGACAGCTGATCTGGGTCCCCATGTTCCTCACCGAGGAGGCGCTCCCCCTGTGGGTCGGCCGCGCGGTCGATCCATCTCCGATCAAGAGCTTCCGCAATGCCTTGATCGGGCGCGTGCTGACCATCGTCCTGCCGATGACCTTCCTAGTCATGATAATGGCCCGTTGGATCGCGGCCCGGGCGGAGCAGTTCGGTCAAATGCTGGCCAAGGGACTTGGCGAGGTCTTGCGCGACGGCGAACGCATCCGCTTCGACTGGAAGGGCCCCCAGGAGGTGAAGAAGCTGGGTGAGCAGCTCACCGCCCTGGCCGAGACCCATGTGCGGCATCTGCACGCGGCACAGGAGCATACGCGGGAGCTGGAGCAGTCCAACCGCTACAAGTCCGAGTTTCTCACTAATATCAGCCACGAGCTGCGCACTCCCCTGAATTCAATCCTCCTGTTGTCCAAGATGCTCGCGGATCGGAATGCGGGCTTGACCCCGGATCAACGGCATCAGGCGGAGGTCATCCATACGGCCGGTCGTGACCTGCGCACCATGATCGATAACGTTCTGGATATCTCCCGCATCGATGCCGGACAGGTCAAGGTAAACCTGGAGTGGATCGAGTTGCGTTCCCTGCTCCAGGAGCTGATCCAGCTGGTTCAGCCGCAGTTCAAGGACAAGGGGCTCACCCTGGTGCTCGAGCTCGACGAACGGGTCCCGGATCATATCTACAGCGATCGCAACAAATTGCGCCAGATTCTGAAAAACTTCCTTGCCAACGCCGCCAAGTTTACCGACCGGGGTGGCGTCACCCTCGAGGCGAAATGGGTTGCGAGTGAAACCTGCCCGCTGGTGCTGGGCGTCTCCGACACCGGCATCGGGATTCCGGCGGACAAGCAGCAGGTCATCTTCGAGGCCTTTCAACAGGCCGACGGTTCCACCCAGCGCCGCTATGGTGGAACCGGTCTGGGGCTGTCCATCAGCCGCGAGCTGGCCGGACTCCTGGGGGGCGAGATCAGTGTCCGCAGCGAGGAGGGACAAGGCGCGCGCTTCGACCTGGCGCTGCCGGCGGAGTTCGACCCTGACCACGCGGACTCCGGGCAGGTCATCCATGCGGTCAAGCCGCCGCTCCCAGCAGCGCAGGCCGCCGTGCCGGAATCACCCCCAGGTGAGCCGTCCGGCGACTGGTCCTTTGCCGGCCACTGGGCCCTGGTGGTGGAGCGGGAGGTGCATAGCCTGGTGGCCGAGACGGCCCTGCTCGAATCCTTAGGGCTGCGGGTGCAGGCCGCGGCCGATGCGGACGAGGCCCTGGAAACCCTGGAGGAGGAACGCAAATGTGCCTTGGTGCTGCTTGCGGTCCTGGTGTCCACGGAGGATACCTGTGATACGATCAGGACCATGCGTGGGAACGAGCACCACCGGCGGCTCCAGATCCTGGTCATGGGAACCCCGGTGGATGCGCCGCAGAGCGCGCTTTTCCGCGCCGCCGGTGCCGATGGTTTCATCGTCAAACCCGTACATCGGGACGAGCTCGCGGCGCACTTGAGTGCAAGTCTCGTGCCTTCCTCCGAGCAGCAACAACGGCAGCCGGCATGAATCGCTATTCCGGATTTAAGCTCCTTATCGTCGACGATCACGCCCACAATCTGTTCACCCTCCGCAGGCTGATCGAACAGCACATGGAGGCGACAATCCTGGAGGCCACATCCGGTCGCCAGGCCATCGATGTCACACTCCAAGGGCCGGACATCGACCTGATCATCCTCGACGTACAGATGCCGGAACTGGATGGCTTCCAGACCGCTTCCCTACTCAAGCTGCGCAAGCGCACCCGCGATATCCCCATCATCTTCCTCACGGCCGCCTTCAAGTCCGAGGAATTCCAGCAGCGGGGCTACGCCGTGGGTGCGGTGGATTACCTGCTCAAGCCGATCGAGGACAACCAGCTCATCAACAAGATCAGCACCTACTTCCAGCTGATCGAGAAGGAACGTGACCTCAACCGGGTGCTGGAGCAGAAGGTCGCCGAGCGTACCGCGGAGCTCGCCCAGACGAATCAGTACCTCGAGAACATCATCACCTACATGGGCGAGGCCTTGCTGGTGCTCACCCCTCGGGGTGAAATCAAGCTGGTCAACCCGACCGCCTGTCGGATGCTCGACTACAGCGAGCGGGACCTCCTCGGCATGTCTATCGGGGACGTGTTCGAGGAGGAAGGCGACGAACAGGCCGGTGCTTTCATGGGGATCTGGCTTGAAGCCTTGATCCGCACCGGCGCATTGAGCAAAATCGACGCCCGCTTTATCGCCAAGGACGGGCACCGGGTACCGATTCTCTTTTCCCGTACCGCTGTAAAAGACCCCGGCGGGAAGATTACCGACATCATCTGCATCGCCAAGGATATGACAGGCTATGTGCGAGTCGAAGCGGAAGGAGATGAGTGAAACGGAACCCTTCAGGATGCAGACAGGTGTTGTTTTAAGGCGATTGCCGGAAAATGATAGACCAGGATGGGTCGGATAGTCGTTCGTCTTCAAGGAGCGACCACCGGAGCAGAGTTGTGCGATGTAACTGTTGTCGCGACACCGAAGACGGACGCAAAGACCAGCAGGCTGGTCTGTCATTTGACAGAAATCGCCTAACTACGAATCACGCGAATGTTCTCGTATTTCTAATATCTAAGCAAAACTTATAGTTAAATTCAACTCTGGGTTTTACCTCACGGACCCAGGTTGTTGATTGAGAACGCCCCCTAATCAGGAGCGACCGATGACTGATTTCGTCGAGACCAAGGTGCCGAAGAACGAGGATACCGTATTGACCGCCAACGCCCTCAAGGCAATGGCCCATCCCTTGCGTTGGAAGGTCTTGTGTTCGCTCGGAGACCGAGAGCTCTCGGTAGGGGAAATCGTGGAACGTACCGGGACGTCTCAGAGCAATATCTCCCAACACCTCGAGCAGCTGCGCAACAAGAATATCGTAGCCGCGCGCAAAGAAGCGAACCGGATCTACTACCGCATCCGCAATCCCCAGCTGTTGGACCTGATCGGGATCATGCGGGAGGTGCTGTGCCCGGCAAACCTGGACGATCATTATCCGCGTTGAGCGGAGGAACCTGGGAGTGGTTATGATTCAAATGGAACATCGCTGCCAACAATGGAGAGAAACTGCGAATCACGCGAATCCACGCGAAAATCGGGTTCGCGCTGATTCGCGGATTCGTAGTTTTTTCTACCCCTGGCGCACAAGCTTTTTCCCTTTGGTTGCGACAATAACCGGAAAAATCAGATGGATGTCTGGTCAAAGCTCGATTTGGCTCTGACGTCGGGAGGGGGAGATTGGGCGAGTGCGATCGGGCTAATCGTGACCCTGATTGGTTTTGGTCTTACGCTGATCGGCGTGTGGCGTTCCAAATCCGCGGCCGACCATAAATCGGTGGCTTAAAGCCAGAACCCGACATAGTGGCTGGCTGGAACGCAACGGTTTCAGAACATATAGATGATCTATAAGATCTGCTTGTAAAGATCAAGGCGAATCGATAAAGGTGACCCTATGACCAACCGTAGTATGAGCAAGCTCATTAAACTTTCTAATGCCCTGATGACCCAAACCAAACAAGGCCGCTTGACTTGGACACCGACGGAAAAACTTGACGTTTTTGAAGTCAATTTTCCCGACTATTCCATTCGGTTTGCCCATCGGAATGTCCGTCGGCTTGCCCCTCATCAGCATGTCCAGACGGAACAAACAGACGAAACGATTGAAAATTCCTACGAAGTGGAGATTTAAAACAATAAAGGTCGAATAATCGAGACTACCGACAGCGATGAAATGAAAGATGAGGGGGGACTGAGGCGACAAATATCACAGAAATTCTCAAGGAGCTTTATGAGTTGTCCAGAGGACAAGCCCTTAATACCGATAACGCTCTCGATGAGCTTTTGTCCAGGTTGAGCAGTGCTGCCTGAACAAGAAAATCTGGTAGCACATAGGATGTGGTGAGCGCGGTATATCCTGTCAGAATCACACCAGCCCTGACCGCGAACCACATCCTACGGGTCCATATCGGGAGTGGAGGAGCAATTAGTCTGGAACCCATAAAGAGCCATAGATGTCAGGTTCAGGATGATTACGTGGAATTTTTTTTGAACAGGCGGGATTTCTGAGCGTACCAGTGTTGGAGCATTCGGAGGGGCGTTTTATGGTGCAAGTTTTTCTGCGGGATATGATGATTATACAGGTAGACGAAGCGTCTGAGGGTTGTCTGGAGCGAGAACCCAGGGCTGCCGACCTGTCACCGGAACAACTCGGGAGAACTATCGGTTCGACCTTTCCAATCCGGAGTCAAGCTCAACAGGGCGAGTGGGATTTTGAATTGAAATCGGTTTACACCGTCGGCATATTGGGTTTTGTCTTCGACGAAGATAAGGGTAGTGACCAAGTCTTCCATCATGAAGTGCAATTATTCGACAAGAGTGTACAAGCGGTTTTCTATGATAAATTGACCTATATTTTTCTCGAAATTCCGAAATTCACTAAGACGATCGACGAACTTTATGTGCTGAAGAATCTTGAGCATTTGACGGACAGACCCGCGAAGTTACAGGAAAGCCTTTTTACCAGGATTTTCGAACAAGCAAAAATTGCGAATTTCGATGATAAAGAATATAGCGAATATGAAGAGAGCCTGAAGACCTATCGTGATTTAAAGAATTAAATCGATACAGAAAGAGAATAAGGAAGAGAAGAGGGTCGAAGGGAAGGTAGAGAAGAAGGCAGGAGAGAGGGTAAAAGAGAAGGTGGAAAAGAGGAAAAAATCCTGATCGCCGGAAAATTGAAACGACAAAAGGTACCACCTGAGATCATTTCCCGAAGTACCGGCTTACGAATAGAGGAAATCGAGAAATTGTAATCCCAAAGGGTCTAGATAACTTTAGCGTCTTCACCTGCATTCTAAGGTTATGTTATGCAAGGAAAAAACCGGTATTTTAGGCGTTTTGTTTTGGATTGCAATAATGTGGGGATACCTCACGGTCTGAACGATTACGGGCTACGGCAGACTCGGGATATCCGAGGTCGTTCCGAGATCGGTACTCTGTCAGGCTTCTGCCTTATTGCGCCGGGCGGCCAGCGCGCGCCGCCTGTTTACGAATTCCTGGGCCGAGGCGGTAGCCGTGAAGAGCCCCAGCTTGTCTTCTTCGCCCTGCTCGACGGGCACCATGGCGATATCCGTATAGGTCTCCGGGTCGGGGTCCGCTAAGACCTCGGCCAGGATCCGTCGGTAACGCCGATGCATGAGGAAGGCGCCGGTGTATTTGTTCAGGTGTTCCCAGGCGAGTTTGGGATAAAAGACCAGCGGGTTTTCGGCCGGGAACCCCGGACGGCGATCCCGCCGTACCTTGCGCCGGATCAATCCGCCCTCCAAGGGGTGCATCCCTTCATAGACGACCGGGGCATGGAAGGCGAACAGCTTGGCTATCATGTTCTCGGGATCATAGCCCCAGGCGCGTGCGCGACGCAGCACCCTGGCAACATGCTCGTCGGTATAATACAGATCCCAGGCCTCGCGGTAGATAGCCTCCCAGTCCGCCTTGGACATCCGCGGATGGTCCATGGTCACATGCTGGGTATCATAGTTGTTCAGGTCGGGATCCAGGGGTTCTCCCGCCGCGACCAGGCGTTGATGGTCCTGGGAACCCGGAAGGGGTGCCAGGACGAAGAATTCCATGATATCGACGGGCAGCTCGCGCTTGATGATCTCGATGTCCCGACGCACGGACTCCGGCGTATCGTTCGGAAAACCGATGATATAGCCCGCGTACGTCAGCACCCCCGCGCGATGCCAGGCCCGCAGGAGGGTCCGGTAATCGGTGATCTTGTTCTGGCCCTTGCGGGCGCCCTCGAGGGCCTCCGGGTTGATGTTCTCCATGCCGATGAAGGTCCGGGTGACCCCTGCCTTTCCCGCCTTCTCGATGAAGCCCGGGATCCGGTGCGACTGGGTATCCACCTGGATCACGAGCCGGAGTTCCATACCCGACGCGCGTAACGCGATCAGCCGGTCGAAGATCGCCTCCCAATTGCGGTTGCGGGCGAAGTTGTCGTCGGTGATGAAGAAATTGGTGATTCCGTCCCGGGCGCCGGCACGCACCAGACGCTCCACATCGTCTGCGGTACGGTATCGGGACTTGCGGCCCTGGACATTGATGATGGTACAGAAGCTGCAAAGATACGGGCAGCCGCGACCGGCATCGAAGCTCGCGCGTTTGCCCATGGTCAAACGCACCCGATCCGGAGGGAGGTAAGGCGTGGGCGTGCCGCGCATGTCGGGAAGATCGTTCAGAAAATCGTAGACCGGCCGGAGTCGGCCCTGCGCGGCGTCGCGCAACAGGTCGTCCAACCGACCCTCCAGCTCGCCGGCGAACAGGCTGATGCCCAAATTCAGGGCCTCCTCGAGCTCCACCGGCATCTCTTCGAGCGTGGCCAAACAGCCGCTGACATGGAAGCCGCCGATCACCACCGGCAGACCGGCGGCGCGAAAGTTCCGGCCCAGATCCAGGGCACGCGGATACTGATTCGACTGCACCCCGATCAGGCCGACCAAGGCCTTGCCGCCATCCCTTCGGACCGCGCGTGCCAGCTTCTTCACATCGATGCGCGAGTTGGTCTCGTCCAGGGCCCGGATGTGGATCTCCACCTCCTCGCCGAGGACCTTCCGCGCGGCCGCGTCCCTGGCGATGCCGTAGACGGCGGCCAGACTGTTGGACGGCAGGGAAGAGCGTAACCACTGGATGACATAACCCGCGTCATCATAATGGGACGGTTTGACCAACAGGAGGTGGAACCGACGCCGCCCCTGCTTTCGGACCGGTAGCCGCTTTCCGCCAATAGTCTGCTGCGCCGATTCCCCCCATCCCTGCCGCTGTGCTTCCTGATCTCGGGTAGAACCCCATGCCCCCGCCTCGCTCCCCTGGTGGTGTGCCAACCCCTCCTCACTGTCGCAATCTTCATGGGTCGAGACCTGCGGTAATTTTGGTTTGTTCATAGCTACAAGGCCGAATAATTCAGGATCACTCAGCGCGCGTCTTTTCACGGCGCACCGAAATAGGCAGGCCGGCGCCATTCCGGTTCAAACCGCCTGTGAAGTCAAGTCTTGATACCGACGCCGCGATGCAGCAGACGCAGGCTATAGAGGGTCAACACGACGATGCAGCCCAGGATGATCGCGAAGGCCAGTCTCAAGGGGATATCGCTCACCCCCAGCAACCCGAAGCGGAAGGCGTTGACCATGTAGAGTATCGGATTGGCGAGGGACAGGTTGTGCCAGAAGGGCGGCAACAGATCGATCGAGTAGAAGATTCCCCCCAGATAGGTCAGGGGCATGAGCACGAAGGCGGGGACGATCGCGATGTCATCGAAGCCGTTGGCATAAATGGCATTGATAAAGCCCCCGAGGGAGAATAGCACGGCGGTGAGTATGAATACCAATAGGGTGACGCTGTAGCTGTGGATCTGGATCCGGGTGAAAGCCAGGGTTACCAGGATGACCAGGCTCCCCACCACCAATCCCCGCGCGACACCGCCGGCCACGAAACCGGCCAGGACCACCCAATTGGGGACGGGGGCGATCAACAGCTCCTCCACATAGCGGGAAAACTTGCTCAAATAGAAGGATGACACCACGTTCTCGTAGGCGCTGGTGATGACCTTCATCAGCACCAGGCCGGGGACGATGAAGTCCAGATAAGCAAAACCGTCCACTGGTCCAATGCGCTCGCCGATGAAGCGGCCGAAGATCACGGAGTAAAGAGCCATGGAAATGGCCGGGGGCAACACCGTCTGCGTCCAGATGCGAGAGAATTGCAGGATCTCCTTGACCAGGATGGTGGAGAAGGCGATCCGGTAATGGCGCCGGCGGTTCATGCCCGCAGGTCCCGAGCGCCTTTGTGGTTTTCCACCAGGGTCAGGAACAACTGTTCGAGCCGGTTCTGCTTGTTGCGCAGGCCCACCACTTCGATGCCGGCGTGCGACAGGGCCACGAACAGGCCATTGATACTGGTGTCCTTGGCCACTTCCACCTCCAGGGTATGATCGTCGCGCTGTTTGAGCACGACTCCCTCCAGCCGCGGCAGTCCTGTCGGTCGCTTCCTGAGGTCGAGCACCAGGGTTTGGGTCTTCAACCTGCTGAGCAGGATCCCCATATCCACGCTCTCCGCGATCCGGCCGCCGTCGATGATGGCGACGTTGCGGCACAGGCTCTCCGCCTCCTCCAGATAATGGGTGGTGAGGATGATGGTAGTGCCGTCGGCATTGAGCGCGCGCAGGAAGTGCCATATGGAATGACGGATCTCGATGTCCACCCCGGCGGTGGGTTCGTCCAGGATCAACAACCGGGGCCGGTGCACCAGGGCGCGGGCGATCATCAGGCGCCGTTTCATGCCGCCGGACAAGGTCCGCGTTTCCGAGCCCCGCCGCTCCCAGAGGTCGAGCCGGAGCAGCGCGGATTCCGCCCTCGCCTTGGCTGCGCGCCGGGGGATCCCATAGTAACCGGCCTGATTGAGAACCACCTCGATGACCGGGAGGAACAGGTTGAAGTTGAACTCCTGGGGCACCAGACCCAGACTGGCCTTCACCAGTTCCGGCTCCCGATCCAGATCGTGGCCGAAGACGCGCACCTCCCCCCCGGTCTTGTTGACTAGAGAGGCAACGATGCCGATCAGGGTCGATTTGCCGGCGCCGTTGGGTCCGAGCAGGGCGAAGAAATCACCTTCGTCCACCGTCAGGTCCACCCCTTGCAGGGTCTGATGGCCGTTGCGGTAGACCTTGGTGAGCTTACTGACGGCGAGTGCGGGCATGGAAATGATGGATGTAACGGCGGGTGCAACAGTTAAACTTAGGTGTCTCCTGCACCCTTTTCAACCGGGACTGTGGTCGCCTTCGACATCGCACTCATCCTCTTCGCCCTTGCCCTATTCGCCGGCCTGGTGAACTCCATCGCCGGCGGTGGTGGACTGATCTCAGGCTCTTTGTTATCCACAGATTACGCAAATTCTCGCAGATTATTTCTTCGCATCGAGGTTCTCGTCAGCCAGCAGACGGAGCATCGGTGCAGTTCCGATATCCGGTCAGACGCTCGCGTATCTGCGCCGCAGGCGCACGGCGTTCCGTGTTGCGGCGTGCCACGAGCGACGTCTGTAGCGCTCGATCCAGGTAGGCTTGCATCTCGAGAAAGTAGCTGAGGGTCGCGTAAACCTCATGCAGGTCCAATACGTCGTAACGCAAGGCAATCTCTTCGGTACTCGCGCCTCGCTTGAAGAGGGAGATGACGCTTTCCAGTATCACCCGGGTGCGCGCGACGCGAATCACTCCGTGCGCATCCTGGTGCAGAGGGGGAGCTTCCCGCTCCAGGGCAAGTGGTGTCAGTAAGGCACTCACGCTTAAGGATACTCCGTCTGTGTCACCTGATCGGCTGCGTGGCAACGTGGCGCAGCCCTTGCGTATGCAAGGGATGTGATACTTTGCCATGTCGGCTGTAGCGCATTGTTAGGTGCCAATGCACTGCTTAACGACCGGACCGGTAACCGGGCCTTCGAGGTTGATGCGTAACCACAACGATTTCTACCTGTAGATAGGCTCGATACACGAGCCAAAAAGGGTAACCTGATGCGCAGGGATACTGACGACAGCCATGAGATCGAACGGGCCAGCAGTTTGGCTCATGCGTTGAGTATACCTCGTACCTTTCTCTGGCTCCCACGCTCCGGAGAGTGAAAGGGTAGTGGTTAGATTCTAAGTGGTTAAGTCTACCAACTCCTCCCTCGTCATTCCGGCAGGGAATGCCGGAATCCAGGTGCCAGGGATGGCAAAAACAGTCGGGGTTCGAATAACTACATTGCACAACCATGCCATTTAGAATTTAACTACTACCGTTTCTCCTTACCTTGCAGGCCAGATGCCGGAACTCGTCGTTGCGGTTCCGAGTATCAAGGATGAGATTCGAAGTTTCGACGAAAAGGCTCGGAACCTCGATGGAGAGACTCGGAGCCTCAACGGAGCTCGTAGACTGGGTTGAGGTACGAAACCTAGTAGTCTATTAGTAAACTAATGATGTAAATTTATTATCGATAAGACCATGATTTTTGTATCAATCTCAAACGACTATATCTATCAATAGTTAGTTGACAGACTACTGGCCTACTCACTTGTAATTTCGAGCGCAGCGAGAAATCTTACGAATATGTGCCTGATTTTATGGTCCAGGATCTCTCCCTTCGGAGCACCTTGAAAATAGGTATTTTCACCAATCAAGAACCCCTAACCCATTGATTGTTTATAGATACGGATGCGAAACCTGCATTTTTCAAGGTGTCCTTCGGTCGAGATGAAAATTTCGCGCGGATTCGCGTGATTCGTAGTTTTTCCTCTTGTTGCTGACCGTAACGCTTGACTTAATGGCATTGAGGGAAAACCCATGCGAGTCTATTTCGACATCCAAGCCCAAGGCACCCACGCTTACGCCTGTACCGGAACAGGCGGCCAAATGCTGCGTCTGGAGGATTTACAGCTGGGTGAACAGGCCGAGGTATGGATCAAAGACAAATCCTATACCTTGGGTTATCTGGTCCGGCGGCTGATCGAATTCAAGCACGACCACGCGGGCCTGTTGGACGACCGCGACCAGCTGGAGATCGGGCGGTATCTGTATGCCCGGACCATCGCCTGCTTGCCGGTAGCGGAGCAGAACAGGCTGCGTGACGCACCGGAGGTTATTCTGCATCTCGCCAGCCCGGACGAGCAGATCACCCGGCTGCCCTGGGTGTTGCTGGTCCGTGACCAGGATCTGTTGAGCACCTGCGGTTGGTCGGTGTTGCTGAGTGGCGCGCCCTTTGCCCGGTCGGACCACCAGGGGACCATGCGACTGCATCACGGCCTGTGGGCCGTGGAATTGCCGCCGGCGCCGCGCCTGCTGGTGATCGCCCCTCAGCCGCAGGATATCGTCGACACGGACGCCGACACCCATATGGCGGCATTGCAGGGGCGATTGAGTAGCGGTGATGCCCACATGCAGTGGGGCAAATACCTGCGCCGGGTCTCGGCATGGGATGAATTCGTCGCGGTCCTGCCCGAGTTCAGGCCGCATCTGATCTATTACTATGGCCACGGCATGGGGACAGAGTATCGCGCTGATCTGGTGTTCGCCGATACCCGAGGCAAACGCAAGGATGTGCCGGTGACGAATTTCGCCCAGTGCATCAACCGGTTGGAGAATCCTCCCAGGTTGGTCTATGTCAATTGCTGTCAGGGGGACGCGGCCGGTTATCTCGGATTGGGGCGGCAGATCAAGGCAGCGGCGGCCCTGACCAATCGTACCAAGGTCGAATCCGGACGACGTTTATACCTCCAACAGTGAACGGCGCTTGCCGGAGCCCTTTCTACGCCGTTGCGTGTACCACCATATCCGTTTCAACGATACCGTCGTCGAGCGTACCGTCACGGCCCATGCACAACACCGCCCCGAGCTGAAGCGCCTGAGCGACGGGCTGCTGAAGCTGGCAATGCGCCGCTTTCTGGATCTGCGCGACCAGGACACCCTGCGCAAGAAACCCGCTACCGGTGAGCTCCTGGTCTGGTTGCGTATGCTGGCGCTGGAGGTGGATCTGGATGCCGCCAAGCTCCACCGGCTATTGAATTCGAAGGACCTGTCGACACTGCCCTATCTGGGCACGCTGCTGAAGGACCATCAGGACATGGAAGAAGTAGCCGGTTGAAGAGGAAAGGGTAGGGTCGGATTTATACCGTCTGCACGTCGTTTTTTGTAGGAGCGGGCTTGCCCGCGCAGAGAGCTATCCGGTCGTGCCGTTCGCAGGCAAGCCTGCTCCTATGCGGACGCGGGTTCGGGTGGAAAAACGGAAAATCCACATCAGGCGGGTATAAATCGATGCGGTTCGCGGTCGGGGTCGGTGCAGTCCTGAGGAGCCGCCACGCGCTCACCGCATCCTACAGCCTACGGGCGCTCTGCGTCTCTGCGCGAGATTTCTACGCGGCCCGGGCCAAATCGCGGAGGGCGGTCCTCAGATACTGCTCGGGCCTCTCGCACGCGCGTGCAAAGATGCGGTCGCGCGGGGAGAGCGTGCACCGAATCCTACCCACCGCCACAGCGCCTGCCGGTCGTGGTCCTCGTTTGAACCCCCCGCGGCGGGCTACCGATATAGGCCGAGCGGGTCTTGGGGTCCACCCCGTCCATGAAGGGGATCCGGAGATCCTTGTCGGTGAGCTGGTAGACCTTGCCGATCCAGTTGCCGACCACGCTTTCGGCGGTGTCGTGCCAGGTATTGTCGAGGCCGGCGACGAGATGCGCCTCGGGAAATGCCGGCGGCTCATCATCGCGCGCGCGGGCGGCCAAGACCCGTTCCCGATGCTCGTCGAGGATGGCGCGGTCCCTGATCCCGATGTAATGCTCGGGAACGGGGGGATAGTCGTCCCTGTGCGCGGCGGTGAAGCGATTGACCTCACGCTTGTATTCCTTGAGCAGGGAGACGGTGTCGTACTCCGGGTGGCCCTGGAAGAAGACGATGCGGAAGCCGTCTTCACTCACCGCGAGATGCACGCCGGCCTCGTCGCTCTCCACCAGTACCTGGAGTCCCGCGGCATCGAACTGGTCGCGGCCGATCTCGTTGAAGCGTGAGTGGGGGATGTCGAACAGGGTGTTGACGCCATTGACCAACGAATGCCGCCGGTCGACCACTCGATGCGGATAGACCCCCCAACGCTTGTCGGGCAGGGGGTAGCGACGCTGGCCGTAGCGGAATTGCAGCACGGCATGGGTGGCGAGGCAGGAGCAAAGGGTCGAGGTGACATGCCCGAAGGCCCAATCGATGACCTCGATCAAGGGTTTCCAGAAGGGCTCGTCCGCCAGATTGGGATGGCTCACGTTGGCGCCGGTGATGATGAGCGCGTCCAACCCCTCCGCTCGGATACGATCGAAATCCCAGTAATAATGGTCGATGTGGGCCTGGGTTGTGGGGGACCGTTGCAGCTCCGGGAGGGTGAAGGGGTAGACATAGAACTGGGCGATCTGGTTGCTCTCGTTGATGAGGCGCAGGAACTGCCGCTCCGTGGCGGCCAGGGCCGCATCCGGCATCATATTCAGAAGCCCGATGTGCAGCTCGCGGATATCCTGCTGCAATGCCAGGTCCGACTCCAGGATGGACTGACCCTCGCGGCGCAGATGCTCGAACGTCGGGAGATCGGTATCGGCGATGATCGGCATATCAGGTCCCATTGTGGGCGACGGCCTGCTCGAGCAGGCCCAGGAAATCCTGTTCGTCACGTACCTGCATCACCTCCGTGGCACTGACCGTGTAGCCGTGGGGTTCGGCGATGGCCTCGTATCTAGGCACCCGGGCATGGAAGAGCCGGGGAAAGACCCAGCGCGTGAAGTCGTCCGGATCGATCTGGGCCACGAACTCCAGGCGGTGCAGCGCCAGGTAATCCGTGGCCGCGGTCTTGAGGAACTCGGGCCGATAGTAGAGCGGTTTGGGATCGGCCTGGGCACGCTCGATGAGCATGGCCTCGTCCTGGACCGGGACCTGGATGTAGAGGATCAGGCTGTGGTGGGCGAGTAGATCGATCACCGCCGGCTCGTCGAGCTCGCACAGGCTGCCGCCGACGTCGTTGACCAGGTGGCAGTAACCATAAATCTCCTGCGCCTTGCGCACGAATTCGGGCAGATCCAGCATGGCCCGTATCTCCGCGTCCCGATACAGGGCCTGGCGGCGATTGAACTCGCCGAGCGGGAGCCCGCCGTGTTCCGGATTCCCGAGCTTACCGATGAAACTCAGTACCGGCCCTAGATCGTCCACCTTGATGTTGTTACGCACGAAGATCCAATCGCGCCGCAACAGGTCCCTGAGGAAGGGGACCTGCATGGCCTGGCTCTTGATCAGATCGAGGATAGGCTCGTCCAGGTACCGGGTCCCGATCCGGTAGTCGCCCGAATAGTGAAACCAGTCCTGACGCCGCAGCAGGGTCGAAAGGTAGGTCTTCCCGACACCGGACATGCCGAGCAGGGTGACACACTTGTTCTTCCAGGCGCGGAACTCATCGACGGTGAACCTCAAGATAGCACTTCCTCAACATGCACGGGAACAGAGTATCTACGCCCTAGATAGTGTCATCATAAGATATTGTCCCATAATATCAAGCATCGAATTTGTACCGCCGCGATAAATGAATCGGTATTTTTTGCATAACGTGTCGCAATTCCCCGCCACCGCTTGAGATGCAAAAAGGCATTTTCTAGCAAATGTCTCAGTCGATACAGATAACGGTCATAATCTCTCTGTTCTTT
>Ga0126335_1000777_pt1 | contig 16297 bp, 6 predicted proteins | sample OlaspJWI45metaG_FD_108409 | JGI IMG/M metagenome (GOLD analysis project Ga0126335, IMG submission 108409) | Marine gutless worms symbiont microbial communities from Oahu, Hawaii - Olavius sp. 1 OAHU.JWI-45 metaG | ecosystem: Host-associated > Annelida > Digestive system > Unclassified | place... | reverse complement strand
GTGGCTACAACTAAAATAAAAGTATTTTATTTTTGTTTTATTTTAGTTTTATTTTTGTTGTAGCCACGGCATAAGCAACGTCTCGGCACAACGGCAGAAGTTTGCAGCTGCAAAATTACTGAGGACAATATGCATGCACACACAGGCCTACGAAGATCTGGTCAGAATGGCTGAGAATAAGGGTTGCTAAGCAGCACACCAGGCCTATTGCAGGACCAACCAGCATTATGACATATGATACCGGATCTTCTGTCCTAGCGTATAAGTCAGAGAAAATGTGACACTTTATATAATGCCTCTTACTAGGAAACTCACCTCAGAAGCGCTGAGGTATGGCACATGTTGTCGATGGATCTCACAGTTTTACCTGCACTCCTACGTGTTTATCCGCAAACGGTATGAACCATGCCTTTGCCTTCCCAGGCGCCCAGCCAAAGCTGGTCTTCGTTTTACCGGCCCTGTGGGGATGGAAGGCTGAGTCGACCTAGTTGGCTGGTTACACATCTAGACGGTCACCCATCTCAGTACTAACCGGATCCGATGTTGATTAACTCAATTCGTTGCTCAGACCAACGAAGTTAAACCACTACGCCACGCCGCCGTGTCAATCCGGGAATTAAGCAGAGTGGTCCCTGGTTTAAACATATCGACACGACGACAACTTGGCACAGTGTCGACTCTGGAACGGGACAGGTCCTATAGAAGACAAATAGACATTGTTAGTCACTGAGCGTCGAGGCGGGTCACAACAACTCGGTGCAGACGAGTCACGACGCTTGATGAATTACATGTACTCTGTATTGTCATTCCAACCAGTCAGCATCGCATCGCAGTACAACTGGGACTACAAATCATTCCAGTAAATCGTCTGCTTCCAAACATTGCACAAGTTTCCAAATTCCATGCCAGTTCTGCGCATCCAGCGTCTAGTTTTGTCCAGCAGCAGGGCTTGTAGATTATAGGAACCGCTGGTGGCTTTGTTGCGCGAATGCATTATGATTCGTGACAATGTTTTTACTCTGCCTAATTTTTATACTGTAGCCGATGTCCAATGCATTATTTCATATGTATGTAGTTCCGGTTAGGGTTTATTAGGTTTTATTGATAGTGTGTAGTTTTGTGTTTATTTTCTTTCTGTCTGTCTGTTCGTCTGTTTATCTTGTCTGTTTTTGCACCAAGTCTACGAATAATATAATAATAATAGCATATCATCCACACAGCCTTTCGAAATTACTGCAATAAAGTATTAAAAGAAATATCATATTAGAGCAACAAAATAGGCTATTTACATAACGTGGATAGTAAAACAAGAGCGGGAACAGTCGATGATAAATTTCGGGCGATTTAGATTATAGGATTCAGATTATAATTGTTCGATGTTGCGCGAGTTTGCGAAGGCCTCTGAAGCTGAAATTTTGACACGCGTTCGTCGTCGGTATTTGACGTCATTTGACGTCATTTGCTGGTCTCCATTTTGCAAATGAGCCAGAATTGACAGATCTGCCGAAGGTCGGCGAAACAGACGGCTGTTTCTAAACGGGGGCAATGGCGAAAACACTATAGCGATGTGATTGGTCAAGCTAAAAATAGATTGACCATTTAGCCGACAAACGGCCTACGCTCGCTTCTATCGCCACGAAGAAATAATGATATCAACTCTCTTCGCTAGCTCTAATCTAAACTTGTTACGAATCGCAATCATTTTAGGTCATTGCCTAGACTAGGCCGACCGGCCAGCTCCACCACGACGGCATGGCAAGAAGACACAGACGAATTGGACTTTTCGGAGGAAACTGCAATGCTCTTTTGTGCCCAAGAGTCAACCACCTGAATGACACGGAATACAACCATAGCCTTCCATCGTATTCCAGCGCGTTGATTCATGTGTCCTCTCATCTCTACGTCGCTTCGAATGAGCTCCGCTCTTCGGGCCAGCGCCCGGAGTTTAGCTTCCCTAATGGGTTATATGATGATATGTACTTTTTATGACAAAGTTTACAAAATCACAATTTAACTATAATATGAACTAACTGAAAAGAATCCAGAAAACCGATAAAAGCCGAAGTCGACAGTCACTCGGTAACTGAGACGTTTTATCGGTTGATAATTGTGTAATTTTACATTTTATAGTTCAAGTTGTGTTTGACTGACTGGACCGTACAGTCAACGAAGTTCGGGAACGGTCTGAAGTGTCAATTGGCAAAATCCCGCATCCGCCTTTAGTCGAAGAGTTGGCGACAAGTTCAAAAACGATGTCTTAAAAATCGTTACAAAACGACCGAGCAGCAAGACAATTATGGCATCGGTTGTCAGACTTTATGGCACATACAAGTTGCATAGAATGGCACCCTTCGACACCATTCGACATCTTTGGCGATCGAAGATAAGATACCATTAGGGTAAGGACAATTGGCAGTATAACGTGTAATGAGTGTAATAACGGGATAATTGTTTTCGTTTCCCAGTTATCTGTTAATTGTGTATTTAGGGTGAATTAGTGTTAGTGCAAAATGTGTATATATATTGAGTGTGTTGCTTAGTTAAGTTAGTTAAGCTGTTTGTTTTGCTACCTTTACGGTGAATAAAGATGAATTTATATAATAGAATGACGTGTGAGATAAACGAATATAGGCTAAATCGAAGTTCAAAGCCAAGCCGTGATCAGATGCAGTAGACAGCCATGATGTTTGGTTGAGATGGTTATAAGTCTAGAAGCATCAACACACACTGACATATCATATGACATGTACTTGTAAAATGCAACATGTTCGTGTCTGTGTGTAAAGGTGTCAAAATTATTGTTTTCGTGTAACTGACGGTTTGCGTATCTCTCACGACTGCCACAGCAAACATTCGATACGAACATCGGCATATCCACCATTACCTGCCTTGTCGTGTCGCAACCATGTCAACCAGGCTGCCGTCTGTACTGCTTGACAACATCAGATTCTTTAGTGAAAAGTTCAAGGAAAGCTAAAGACTATTTTTTCGGACCATAGAAACACGACCCGATATTACCGAGATCTTCATTGAGATTTTAGTGAATAGTGTACAATATTTCTGACTTTTACTTATTTAATTTTTTCTGCGCGCACCTGCTTCGTTTATTGGCTTCTGAGAGCTTCATTTCCACACGCTAAGTACCAATCCAGGGTGTGGTAGTTAGCGCACTGCACTTTTTCGCAGAAGATCGTGGGTTCAATCCCGGGCCAGGGCAGAATTTCAGCTCTCGAAAATTCCGTCTCAGGCACCCAGCCAATTCAGTTCAAGCAGTTGTTCTCAATAGACCGGGTTTCTACTTGGTCGAAAATAAGGCAGCGAGGGTGATAACTGGCCACTACCCTCATATGCCGAGGCCAAGAAACGGGATATCGCTAACGTGCCAGTCCCAACGAGCGCTGAGCCTTCGAGACTATCCTGGTGGACCTACGTACCAATCCGTCTCAGTCCAAAGCGACAGGACGGCACCATGGCGTAGTGACTCCGTGAAGTCGAGTCTTGTCGCGTTTAGTTTATAACCTTCGTCGACAACAACCACGCTGCAAACGCGACGTTATCAGGCTCCACATCCAGATTTAATCGCGATTCCGTGAACCATCGCACCGGCCACACTAGCCAACCATTCCGACCACGACTCTCCCTCTCGGGACGCCGGAGTCGTCTTCTGAAGCGTTCGTCGCGGTCACTCAGGCAGCGCGTCTCAATTCTGTCGTCGCAGATAGCGCGGCGACGTCGACAAACACCGGACGAACGCGCAGCGACTTTTTAAGACCACCACCACCACGACATCGGCGGCATCACAGAGACGCGGACAAGAATATTATCATTAGACTGGTGGATGCGGACGGGCGAGGTCTTAAGAGGATGACGCAAGGCGATCATGAAGGATTGTATCCGCGTTTTGTACTTGAGAATTTTGAGCCAAAGCGACTCCAGGGAACTGCAGTTCGAGTCCGTTCCGATCGCTCGTGTGAGCTTATCGCAGAAACCCTGTCCGGCTCCCTATCTGTCTCGGGTTAAATGACCAACAACGATGATAGGAGAGATGCGCACAAGTGTCGACTGCTGCAGCCGTGCACTGGGTGGTCTGTAGAGCCATCTTTATCGATAGACTTCGCTTCAGCCATTATTACCGGCTTGGGAGTTTGACGTCAAATTGAAGCCATTTTCCTATTCCCACAATATCAATTGCACTCACGGACACCATGGTCTATAATCGTTTAACGATGACGATAACGTAAAAGTAACGAGAACAATTACTATCATAGCGAAATAGTGATAGTTGCAATGGTAATAATTCCTGAACGTCTTATGGTGTGCTCCCCTGAATAAAAGACCGCATTTCTCATTGCACCCTGTAAGTCTGCCTGCAACCAGTGTCGACGAAACACATAGGAACATAATAAACATTCATGGTGATAAATCACAGTAATTTGTCTGAAATTAGTCTGATATCTAGCATGACAATAAAAGTGTATGTTCAACAAGTTCATCATGCAGCATTCATTACCGCATACTACTGAACGACTGCTGGCCCGCCTGAGTTAACGCCCAAAATGGCGGAACTATAGTTTCGGTTGCGAATCTAGTGGCAAATTCTGAATCAGAAACCTTGATTTTCTGTTTGAGTTTAATTGTAACCATAACTCAAACTCGCTATGATTCGGAGACATTCGCGTGTGACACGCAGACGGACAGACGGACAGACGAACGGACGGACAGAGACAACGAGTTGCCCATTCTGACAGGCCGCAACAATATACGTGCAACAGAAAATGTAACACAAATCCTAGCGTTCTCACAGACGCCTTTTACTGTATTTGTGAGTCGCTTGACTGGAAGTAGTTAAAAGTAAAAAAAGCCGAGGACGGCTAAAAGTTGACAGCGCCAGAACAAGTGCCCCTCCCTAGATCAGTAACTGGCTACGCCATTGGTTGAAAATGCAGCTAACACCAACCGACCAATCTAGTAGGTGCACGCTGATGAATGAATGAATGAATGAATGAATTTATTCACTTGACAGAAAAATAAGACAATCAGTCAAGCAAGAACACCGAGGCACGATAACCGCGTGCGCTTACCGGTATCCTGAATCGACAATTATACAACTTCGAGGCACAATTGACTACGTAGTTAAAACATAACATTACACATACACTAAGCATAACACAGAGAAGAGAATAAACTCTGAACAGTATACACACGACCAACTTGTTACAATAGAGTTTAATCGTTATTACAATGTAAAAACTTCACAAGATCAGTTGAGTGCACTGCTCGTCTAAAAGCCGCCGGTGATGAAAAATCTGCGTTAGCTGAGAGTGAGTTCCACACTGTTAGAATTCTACATGATAAAAATTTTCTTCGAACATTACAAGATCTGATCTGTGCATATCACAGAGTACAGCTTTGCAGCGCACTTGTCGTCCTACATAGCCTATCGATTATCAGTCGCATCGATACTAATTGAACTGCATTGCTCATAGTGTACCGACAGACTTCTGATCGCGCACCTGGAATAACACGTGTTACTACACGTACTATTACTACTACTATTACACCTGTATATTAGTGTCAGTGGCGTACGACTGGCGCTGCGGCAGCCTGAATTTTTGATAGCGGGGCGTTCACATTGTAATACAAAGCTGCATATATTTTCAGTAGATTTACCGGTACTGATTACCTATTTTAAGGTTTGTGCAAAAATAGTGGACATGTGTGAGTCGTCGGAGTCGGAAAGCAGGCTGCATGGTATACCTATGGCAATGTCCCGGAGTCAAAGTTAATGTCTCGGAAAAAATCAGGACTTTACGTCCCTGCTTTGATTGGAATCCTACCGTTTCTTGGCAGTTCCGATGAGTGTCTGTAAATATCTTAATTTCCAATAAACAGAGCATCGTTTTAATCGTTATTTCTTCCGGTAACGCTGCCATACATGGTATAATAGTAACAGTTTTAGTACAAGATATTTGGTAATTATTGGAGACAATATTATTACCGTACATTTTGTTTAAAAGTACTAATGCAAACGTAAACACTAACTAAGAAAAACAGAAGCACGAAATGGAAGAGTCGTGCACTAGGCGGTAAGCTTAAACAATGCATTGACTGGTGCAATTAGACCTAACGGACTGCCATGCGTATTTAGCCTACATGCATTCTGCAAATGTCACACTGAACGTTAGGCTAATGGCGAACGATCAACTTATTGCAGACTTGGTTGCGCATGTTGCTGCGCAGCAACAGTTTCACTTCTGTCATCAGCTTTAGCGTTAAGCCACAGTTAACTCAGTTGATTAAAACCAACCTTTCCCCCCCCCCCCCGCCAAAAAGTTTAATTTTGGGGAACTCGCTAAAACCCATTTAATAGCGCCTCCCCGCTGAACTGTACGCCTATGCATACTGTACACTGTTTTTTTTTAGTTTTTACACGACTGTATACACATAGCCCAGCAACTGATAAGCACTATCAATCCGGCGATGTTTATATTACGACACGAGTGAGCGGTACTGCATCGTTGTGACTTTTCTCTCACTGATGCTGGTAAGTTTGCATTTATATCGCACACGAGCCTTCGAGGCATTGCGCATAACGCAGTGGACGCCGCTGATCGGCGGGTGTAAAGCGCTTGTTGCAAATTGGCAGTTTGAAATAAGATCTTGAAATAAGATCGTTTAACAGGCAAATTAACATGACGCCACGTAAAACAAAGAACTCGTGTATCGGATTGTATTGTCGACACGCATGAAATAATTGAATGCTGAATGCACGTAACTGAATTCTAATTCATTGGGTCGTTACAGTATCGCAATAACAAAGTAGGATGAGGACCTTTTACCCATAAATGCTACATGCTAAACATTTTCACTAAATTAAACTTTTCAATAAATAATCATGACCATTTCGTAATCTGTAGCAGGATTTTCCACTGTATGCGCTGATATGCGATAGCTGTCACAAGAAAACGGAAACACTATCTAAACCTACCGACTATTTCAATAGTAACCATTTCACGACCCACTCCGCTGCGCTATCGATATTCGCTCGCCGTGCTACGACATTTGCCGTCTTTAAGTATTTTTCGTGGTAATACGACGGTAGATTTAACGCTGTGATAGATAGTTTAAGCTTACACACAGACGTGAGAGTAAATGCATTTCGAAGTAAATTAGAAAAACAAGAATGGTCCTCGTTATGGACTGATCCGCTAGGCCTTCCTGGATTGTGTACCTGTTTATGAGACCCCTCAAGGTGAGTTAAGGCTAGGGTTGAAAACTATATCGCCACTTAGCCTCTCTGGTGGCGATGCGACAGTATTTATCACACCTAGAGATACAGTGAGACGTGAGACATTTACCAACAAGTCGTTCGATCTGTTCGTGGTCGATCCAGATTGCCAGCGGCTGCGGAGATTGAGGATGCATTCTTCTGGACGTCCGACTACTGCGTCCCATCCCCGGCAGAGCGACAACTGCCAACACAGTCAGCAAGATCACGAGTCGCCGCCACCGGCCTGACCGCATCTTGAGTGACACAGCTAACCGCCGAACGTTAGACTCATTGGACTGGTGACGGCAAAACGCTGCTGATGTCGACAATAGAATACTATAGACTATAGTAGCTAGTCTATAGATCAGTGAGTATTAAGTCCCTGCAGTTGATGCTACACAGCTTTCAACGAATACTACTGACACTTAAAGCGAGGCATAACGTTTAAGTGTCGTTCTCGTTAAACCAAACCACCGCAGATTCACAGGTCGTAATCGTTGTCCGATAAACGTATACAACCGGAATCAGACTCCGCGATTCGTCGAAAGCTCGTTGCAGCGGCAGTTAGAGACTGCGCTGCAACGTAGTCGTTCGCGCGCTGCACTGACTCAGTCGCTTCGATTGTCGACGAATTTCCGTGTTCTAACGACGACGACGTACGACGATGTTCGACTTTGTAGCGCGCTGAAACGCAATTGTTGGTGGTCTAGCGCGGCATACAAGCGGCCGATATTGCAGGTACTCGTGCTCCACGTATACGAGGCGCCTCCGCTACCGCTCAGCAACGCAAACACTTTGCCTCTCGCTCAATGCCGCTACGCACTCCCCAGAACTACATGTAGATCGACGACAGCGCTGCAAATTGTTTCCTGCCAGGCAGCCCCAACTGTCGTTGAAAGACTTTTAAATTAGCTACGTTAATCGAGCAGTTAAGTAACTTTATTTTCATTTTCTTCTTTGCTGTTTGTTGACGACAGTAGCGCAGTAAGTCTACACTTGTACATAGCGAACAGAAACACAATGCTTGTCATTGGATGGTTTTAAACATTTTGATTTTTCTCAGTCAGTAGCTAAATGCTAGTCGTGTGATAAATCTGCTCGATTTGGAAATCGACTGAATCGATTCGTTCCTGATCTTGTAGTTTTCTAGACCCAGTTCATGCCTTTCTATCGTCGCCGCCGACACAACGTCGATCATTGTTCATAATGAAGAGATCGTGATTATATACAAAAGGCAGATTAATAAACAAACTAAACGAGTTCCAGAGTAGTAAAGTATTGCTTTGCTTAAAATATGACCATTTGTGTTTTGAAATTTACAATATTTAATATTCTCTGTATGTTGATAGTGTGTGTCTGTTTTTTTATTGTATCTTTCCTTTGTTTATGCTGCTATCGAAATTAATTTTTCGATGAATAAAGTTGATTAATATTCAGTGCAGAACACTGTAACGTATGTGGTTAGTATTGAACAGCTTCACTGAAAGCGATTTGTTACACAAGTATCGCGACGCAATATGAGCTCCGCTGAACAGACAAGTTGTCATGTCGTAAAAAACTCAGGCAGGCACACATTTATTAATGACCAATGTCACGCTGATATCTTCATATATACGCATTTCCTCCTATTTATACCAACTATGCCACTGGTGACGCAGCGACAACAGCGTTTGGTTTGTTTCATGGTCTAATAAACATAATATATATGTATATGTATGAATGATCGACTACGAATGAAATGGACACCTGCATATCACGTTTCTGATACCGGCGACGCCGCTGGGTTGTACAACTAAACGTACAGCGAAACGCTTATGATGTGATCATAAGTAATAAGTATATTAGTGCAAACCGCGTCGCGATGAGGTTCAATTCACTGTCAGAAATAATTATGTTAATACTGATTGCAAAATAGCGATAGTTGTGTATTTTATCGACAGGCTCATGTATTCCGGTTTTGTTTCTTGGCACACAATTAACTCATGCAGTCTGCCTCCATTGAAATGTGTTCTACTTCTTCGGTGCATACGGTATACGATATCGCGCGGCGTCCTCCGACGTCGTACGACGTCATGCTGAATGTGAGTGAGCCACAAGTCATTGTGAGGCTAACTACAGTTGTTTTTCTCTCAGAGGCAACTCGCCGATAAACGAAACACTCCATTTCAGGCGAGAACTAATTGAGGTTTAATGTTCATTGTGGCGAGTCTGACATTACAAAATCGTTAAGATACAACGAAAAGTTAAGTTCAAGAAAAAACCGTTTGAGTACATGTGTCGAATTTGTATCGAAGACCCGTCCAAAACTTGTCTCTCAACGCGCATCATCCCAGTTTCATAGCAGAATGACGATCATGTACTGGGGCATCTCGGTGAAGTTTGATGTTTGCTAACTAACACGGACGATCGTCCCGGTGTCATCGACGGCACGTAGAATCGCCGTTAAATATTGACGGAGGGTGATCGCCCCCTGACTGTCAAACTATAACAAGTACTTGCTAGTTGCCAAGTACGAGATAAAGTCCAGACTCCATCATATCGACATGTTGTAGATTTGTTGCATACTGTTTCCAGCAGATCAGTTAACTTGCATGCTGCAGCAACCAGTCCAGATTCGCAGTCATCTAAACAAAAGCACCAAGTTTTAGTCGGTTTTTGCTTGTTCGGCCTCGGCATGGATTGGCTGCAGCACTACGGGAAGTCCACAACAAGTCGATATTCAAACTACATTAATTCGATTTGTTTTATGGATTTGTTGTACTTGTTGTAACTTACGAAAATTTCGCAAGAAATCGAACAAGTGGAGTTTGGGCAATACAATAAAACCAACAATAATTGGCCGCATGCGTGCACATAGTATCCATATAAATACGGAACTCATGCCGCCACCTACACTACTGGTCACCCGCGCATACATCGTGTAGTAAAATTTTACAATTTACTACTCTGTCAACGACTTCCGAAAATTTTATAAGGGCGACGAACATCGGCGACGACTGATTACGAAGACCATAGTGCAATGGAGGGAATATATTTAACCGCAACTCCGCCAGTCTCGACTTGTTATGCTGTTTACGTGCTACAGAGAGAGCCAAGAACAACATAATAAACGACGAAACTGTTATTTTGCACACACGTGTAGCCTACATTTTTGACCGATTTCGCAATATGTTTTCATATAAATGCACGATCGGGCATTATGCTATCAGTGAGTGAGTAGACGCTTAACGTCCCATTCGACACTTTATAGGTCATTTCGGGGACGACTTTTACACGTCAGGTGACCCAACCAACAGCGTCAAAGCACTGAAGAAAGCCTGTTGACCGCTGAGATAGGCCTTAATTACACTAGAACCACTCCACTGTGTTACAATATATGCTGGTGGCAACCGTCTCTAGACTAATCACAGCGTAAGGGTCCCACTCTGACAAAAAACCCAACCTGTTGACTTATATGCTATCAAATAACGTTAGATACCAATCATATCGCCGCCAATCAACATTCAACAACAAGCACCGTTACAAATAATCGATACTGCATGCTTTACACGTAAGTGTCAGTTGAAGATAAGCAGTACTTAGTTAGATTGTGATTCCAGTGACGTTCACGCAGTTATCGGTCACTGCGCTTTTAGTATTTAATTTTTTTCCAAGACCAAGATAAAGACGACAACATGTAGTGTTGACATTCTACCTCGTCTCATAAAGTCAAAGCATTCGTTTTAACTAGCGCAGAAAACACCAATTTACTTTAAAATTGACGCGAACAAAAATGTTGCAAACAAAACTGTTATTGTCTCTTGCGGGGACTTGATCAAGACCAAGAAGCTACACAAATGACTGAAGTCTCTACAAGTTAGAACCTGCATTTTATGATATGAATAGTTTGTCTTCTTGTACATAAATAAATCTTAACTTGTTATAAAAGATTTGCAATAGGCCAAAGTTTTGCAGTGCAGAAGTTTTGTCTATGTCGCCAGGCAACCGAAACACTCATTTTTCAATCTCACATTTTCTGCTCGCCTACTGTTCATCACAGTCGGTGCACGCGTCAGCGTCTGCGCTGGCTGGCGTTGTTCTAGACACATTAAGTGCGAAACTATTGAGCATGATGTTCCGAACTACACCCCGCGGAACGTAAGACGTGGTGGTGGATTTCTTCTATCTATATGGCAAAGGAAAGCTGTGTCTAATATCGCTCACGGCGCTTAAAGACCTCTTCCATAAAGTGAGGTGTCCGAGGATGCCAGCAACTTGTAGAATATGTTATTAAGTTTAATACTGAAAATGTCAGTTTGAAATGATATAATACTAATGACGATTATGATGAAATTTGTAATGCGCAAGTATACGAATATAGATAATTCGAATCTGAGACGCTTGCGTGGCTTAGACAATAAACTGTTATTGAACATCTGTCTAACAGAGTACATATGTGAAGGCTAGGCATACATCACACTCATGTGAAGCTACCGAGCTAAAAATTAACAGCGAAAGCGTCGTACTGTGGACCACACCAAAACCACCATAATGTCTCGCAATCTGGACCGAATGTGGGATTCGTTAAGACTCCGCCGACGGTACAGCCGGGCCGTTTCCTGAGTAATGGAGGGCGTAATTACAGGCAGGACCGCCCAGTGCTGGTGAGCGACGACTCGCTGACAGGAGAGTTGTTTCATTAACAGATCGTTTATGGTTCTAATCTGCGTCTGCGAGCGCCGCTCGGCGACGAGCTTAATCGCGCCAAGTTCACGCGGCAAGATCCAAGCGCAGATGACTGACCGGTATTCATATCCGTCTACCTACCACACGGCCACACCAGCAGAGTACGTGCCACCGGCGACGCCTGCGGTTCCACCGCGCAGCATCGTTCTAGAGAAAGAGATGGACGATTAGTTCAAATAAACTCTGAATTAAATTCACCGAGAATTCGTGAAATTTTTGACCACCTGCGTAGCAATGTGGTGTGTGTTTTTGCAGGTGACAGTTTGTATGTATGTATGTATGCAACGTGATAACTTTTGATATCTTTTACCTAGAAAGTTCACTTTTGGTACACAGATACACCTTTCGAAAGTGCAGGTCGAGTTTTTATATCAAAAACATAAGGTCAAGTTCAAGGTCACAGCAGTAGAAAAAGCTAACAACGCGGGTGGTCTGCCTTTGATTAAAAGGCAGTGTTGTTGTAAGTATGATCATCTGCATTGCAAGCATGTGAGATGTGGATATGGCGACATGCGTTAAAAGTGATCTGGACACATATCCAATAAAAACGTTCTATACTAGCAGATACAGGAAGAAAGAATACGGATCAAAACTTTATGTAACGTCGACAAACATTGATAGGACATGACTCTCTGTGTACTTTAAAAGAAAGTTGGAATGAGAAAAACACTGACCATATCGCACGACCACTGGAGCAACGAGAGATATAAACAACTAAAAAAAATGGTACAATGTAGAGAAAATTGTCTCATTTACGGGACTACAAACATACTGTTCGCTAAGATTAGATCATGTACCTTAATTAAGCATGTTATCACTGGTAGACGGGTATTCGTCCCTCGGATATCGCATCCCATACCAAATTACGAGAAATCACATGCCAGAAGTACATGTAGCCATGAAAGGTCCGGTCCGGTCAGCGTAGTTGGCTGTGAGAGTACGCAGACATCCACGGCCAGGAGCGTTTGTGCTAGAGGGATAATGGCCGGGGAGCGATTGTCCAGGGGCAGAATGTCCCATGAGGGCGATTGGCCGGGGTTCTTTACTGCGACGTGTAGTGATGCTGTCTTTTCTTAATCATTAATATTCGATCTACTTCTAATTTTTAACTGACGCAGCCCTACTGGGCAATTCTCTGGAGTCTTTTTAGACGCCAAGTCTGCTCACCAAGCTAAATATGACACGCAATGTGGGCAGCAGCAGCAGCAGCAGGTTCATCGGCGGCGGCGGCGCCGGCTGCTGTGGCGGCGTTCTGGACCGTAAAAAGCGACTTGTCGCCGCTCGACGCTCGCCAGAGATGCGTAGATCTTTCGTTACGGAGACGTAAAGAGTCGTCGACCTTTTCGACAGTCGATTCATTTGTCGACATTTCACAGCCTTAATGTGTTAAACATTGCGAAATATATACCAAGTGTTGCTGAACGACCGGCAAGAGGCGTGGCAGATGTTATGACGTCAGAGCGAAAGTAGGTGGAGTCAAATATGAATGACAGTTCGCTGCATTACAAGACCCAGTCAGCATCGTTTTCGATAATTTTTATTCACTATAAGACAGTTTATAAAATAAAACGAAACAAACTAAACAAGAGTAGAGTACTATATTAACGAGGCCCACACACATCGCATAGGTTATAGGTTATGTCGAATGCACAACGTGCATATTGCGGCCTATTGCGATTGATGATCCCATAGCGTGATGTGTAGGCCTAGGCCTATGCCTGTTTGAATGTCACATGTCCACCCAAGGCACATTGTATTAGATGGGAAATTCGATGCCCCTACAGTAATAATAATAATAATAAACAGATTTGTATAGCGCCACAAAGTCATAACTTCAGAGGCGCTGGAATGGAAGAGGGTTCGATGCGGCTTTCGCCAAGTTACTTTGGCGGCCACACTGTGGCTACTTGTCTTATAACGGCTGCGACAGTCGTCCGAGACCTGGGTGGTTTGTTCGACGCTTAGCGATTGATGCCAGCATGTGTCGCGTGCTTCTTTCACCTGCGTCGTTTGCGCTCAGTCTGTCGTCGTCAACTTTCTTCGTGACGTTATCTGCAGACTGGTCACAGCTTTCGTGCTGTCGCGCTTAGACTACAGCAACGCTGTCGCGCTGGTTTACCGGCATTGCCTTTACAGAGAATCCTGCACGCCACAGCGCGAACTGTGCACGACGTCGTAACGACGTAGCTCTTGCTTTGCTTGCAATTGCTGAAATAGTCGATTACAAGCTGTGTCTACTGGTCCACAAGATGTTCGTCGGCCGCGCTTCCAACTACTTGGTGTTAAGGTGCGGACTGATTTGCGGCCACAAATCCAGTGAAATGAAGTCGGGTGTTTTTTTGACATAGGAACTCGACTGTCAAACGTGCACGGTGGACCGGTACAACACCGGCGCACTAGCCTGCTGGTAACCTGTTTAAACACAACTTACGCGAAACGCGGTTTTGATTAGAATTATGCACGTCAAATGATATTGATATTAGAGCATTTGGTGAAGTTGTGTTAAAAAGTGACGCATGTGTTCTAAGAAACCCGATTGCTAAACTTGCGTGATAGACTGGCACGGTATTTTGCAATAATGCTATGGTTGCTATAGCAACTACGCAGATGGTTCTTGGCCAATACGAAACTTTTTAAGCAAAACTAGTAGGCAATAGCTTCTTGATCTTCTCTGTCAAAAATCATCTACAATCGCATTGTTTTGGCAAAGTTATGCCAAAAAATCCTGGGGAACCGGTTTTTTAAAACACGGTGTAAATGTTTACAATCAGACCTTCCTTAACACCACTATTAAGAGACATGTAACTGGTGAATTGTATATTGCCATCTTGTGTAATTGTTTCAATAACTGCAGTGTACTCTATATAAACACTTAATCTCATACGATTTCGTAGGCGTATCGTTGTTCATGATGCAGTAATGTCGCAATGTTATACCGTCTTTTCATGTATAAGAATGACTTCTGCTTCGATTGACGAAACATATTTCGGAAAGGTCGTTGCTAAAAGTTAACCAATAATGATTAATTCGAAATTAACGATAAATTAATTCGACGCCGACGAGTTACTTAGTGCACAAAGTTCAGAGAGAAGCAGACCGTAAAGCGATGCCGTAGCGATGTAATGCAGTAAACGAGTGGCGAAGAGTTTACACTCGATGTGTGCAACTGTGAACCGCTGTTCTAGTTCCATCTCCACTGTTTCGATTTGTTGTCGATCTGCTGCATATGCTGTACAGCCAGTAGCAAAAATTTCTTCATTTAGAATCAGAATCAGTTCTATATTATCGACTTTCGTATGACAAACAAAGTGGTACCCCATGTTGTTGCATTATTGTATTGTTTAAAATATTTCTACAATTAAGACAATTAAACCCCTTATTCGGAATTATCAGATGTCATTGACAACCGACACATATGAGAAGTGTTATAAGTTCATTGTCATTTTTGATCCGTCTACTCGGTTCACACTTTAATCACAGACTTACCTTGTAAACATTGATATTTTTGTATTGTAAAATGCAGATCAAAGCAAACTGACTACAACAAATTCCCAACAAATCGCACCAGTGGAGTATGGACTACTGTTACATGTACACGGGCTGCTGGTAAATTAGAGCGGCGCGTGTCTCGGGTCTCCGTTAGAAACCTATACTACTACGCAAGCCGGTACCGGCGTGTGCCTCATTAATAAGCCTGCATACTCGGCGGCCGATAGGCGTATTATGCGCCATCACGAGCGGCGATCTCTGTTTACTAATGAACATTGGTGTCAGTCAGTAGTAACATGGGCGGCCCGAGGCTGCCCCCTTGTCTGCAGTGACACCGGGTCCGGCGGCCGTAACACAATCCACTGCGCCGTGTAAAACGTATTAGCACCCACATAGGCTAATGGTTACTTGAGCCCAGTTCAGTTCACAGCCAATATGACTTCCTGGCCGATTAACAGCTTGTATCTGATCGGAGGATTTTTTCGAGCTTAGGCGAAATAACTCGGTTTAGTGTTAACGAAAGACAACGAGAGAAAACTGGTGGCATTCGAGATGATATTCCATAGATATTAACTACAAGTGCGGTGGCAGGATAAGGTTTCAGATGCGACTAAAAATTGTCGAACATTTCACCAAGGGCAATAATACTGTCAATATATGTTCATTAGGCTTAAGTAAAGCGTTTGACATGGTTAACCACTATGGACTATATATTAAACTTATGAAGCGGCTTATTCCAGTTGCGCTGTTAGAAATGCTTGAGAATTGGTTGTCAGGATGCTTTGCGTTTGTCAAGTGGTATGATAGTCATTC
>Ga0126335_1000776_pt1 | contig 16302 bp, 11 predicted proteins | sample OlaspJWI45metaG_FD_108409 | JGI IMG/M metagenome (GOLD analysis project Ga0126335, IMG submission 108409) | Marine gutless worms symbiont microbial communities from Oahu, Hawaii - Olavius sp. 1 OAHU.JWI-45 metaG | ecosystem: Host-associated > Annelida > Digestive system > Unclassified | place... | reverse complement strand
TGGTTCCTGAAGAAACTGAAGCGAGCTGGAGTGTCACAAAAGGACCTCGTGTATTACTATGAAGCAGTCGTTAGACAGCTACTAGAATATGCAAGCCCAGTCTGGCATACAAGTCTCACAGCCAACCAGACAAAGACTCTTGAAGCAGTTCAGCGACGAGCTTGTCAGATTATTACCAGTGGCGGTACATATGCTGAAAACTGTGCACTACTACAGTTAGAGAACTTTGCTGATAGACGTGACTGGCAATCCAGAAAACTATTCAAACAAATTACGAACAGAAGTGGCCACTGTCTCCACCATCTGTTGCCGGCGAAGCGTGATGAGACAGTTACTAGTCGTCTTCGACGTTCTGTAAAACTACCTCAGTTGTTTGCTAAGACGAACAGATTCAAAAATTCTTTTGTTTGCTTTAGACTTTCTAATTATCAGTAACTCTATTGGTAACTTTGTAAACTTATATGTATATGTTTTATTATTACTTGTTTGTTTGATATTGTACTGCTAATCCAACCTTTTGGCTGCAAGAATCAAATAAACGATGACGATGATGACTTGACTTAGAGCTGGGTCGATATCGCCTTTGTCGATATTTACCGACATTTCTGACTCTAAAATTTCGGCGATATCGATATTCTTATGGCCGTGCTCTTTGGCCTACTCACACTCCAAGATGTTGAAAAGTCCCTAACATCTTTCGCTTTTGACTTTGGAGACCAGATGGCATCATCAGTACCATCAGTAACATCCACTCTGTGGCACTCTAGTCTTAATAATGAGTATCTCTGCCCATTTTCACATTATGAACTACGTAGTCAATGACGTCGAAGTGCCAAATCAACCTCTACTTTGGCTAATAGGAAATGTAGAGATGTTACGATGTATCACATTACCAGATGAGATAGGCCCTACTCAGTTTTACTCACATAATTATTTTTCTCATAAAAGTGTCGGGAAAAGTATAATAAAATATCGAAAATTACCGATATTTTAGTTGTCACGATATGATATCGATATATCGAAAAACCGATATCTAAAACACCGATATCGATACGATACCGATAGTATCGATATTGCCGATATGTCGCCGATATTTCGATGTATTGACCCAGCTGTGATTTGAATACAAGTGTTCCGTATATACAGAGTGGTCCAAAAAGTGAGAACCGATCACTTTTTGCCTCTAACTTAGTCAAAACTTAACCAGTTTTCACAGCTCTTCTACTATTTGTAAGACGAAGAAATTCGCGATAACATTCAGGTAACACATTCCGCTACACATTAGGCCTAAATATGTTGCTGCTCAATCTTGAAAACTGTTAGAAATTATTTTCATGCTGTATTACAAAAGATGCTACTTAAAAGCGCATAACATGTGTTGAAAATTGAATGTTTCATGTCATATGGCTGAACAGATATTGATACTGTCACGACCGTTGCTCATAGCGTCCATATGCCGCAGACATTCTTAAAGATGCAAACGCCACTCATCAATTGCACTGTCAATCATGCTTTTGTCAGTGCCACTGTGCCACGCTATACGCACACTTCAGTTCATTGATGTTATACAACTGTGGCTGATAAACTCGCTGCTGGGTGGCACTCCATATCTTGCAGTGGATCAGACAGAGGTCCGAGAAGTTAGATTTCGTCGAGTGAAAAGGGTGTTGCCTACTCAAAATGTCGTAGTGACGAATGCTTGGTGTGCAAGGGGCGTTGTCAACATTTAGGCCTGTTTAAATAAAACATATCTGCTATTTCAAAGAATATTTATAGAATATTTATCAAAAACCAGAAAATCACGTAAGCCTAATTCGTCAGTCATAATTAGTAACTAAGCAAAATAAATTGTATTTTCTTTCAGATGTGCAACATTATTTGAACGTAACTTCCCAAGGTAGTACAGCAACATGTAAGGCGTGACACTGTGGCAGAATGTATTACATAAATGTTACTGCAAGTTTTTTCGTCTTTTAAACGGTAAAAAATAGGCAAAGCGGTCAAGATTTGACAAAGTAGAAGCAAAAAAGAGACCGGTACGTACCCACTTTTTGGACCACTCTGTAGTATGCTAACTACACTATGTTTAAAAAAACTTCCCACTTTGTAATCTCCCCGAACTTTGTCAAACCTTATATTTTCACTGCTAGAAAGGGTATGAAATTTATTGTAAAGTTTTAATATTTTTTATCACACCTTAAGTATGTTGCTGTACTACCTTGGGAAGTCAAAGATTCGAATTTATTAAATATTACTACAAATACAACTTAGACGTTGTATCGTGCGTGACAGTAAATGAAACATGTTATGACATATGGCTGAGTGGATATTAGTACTGTCACAGCAGTTGCTCACACGTGTATAGTTTGCCCGTATGCGTGATCAAACATGATCCGCCACTCAGTACCATGCCAAACGCTCAGCGATCACTGTTTCTGTTCGTAAGTGCTGTGCGTCTGCAACTGACAATCTCACTGCTGGATGACACCCAATATCTTGTTGTAGACCAGACTGAAGTCTGTGCTGTTCCATGGCCACAGATCTGGTCGAATGAAAGACGTGTTGCTAATTGCTAGAGAAGTCGTACAGTGCCGCATGCCCGGTATATGCAGAGTGCTGTTAACATTTAGGCCTGTTTACGTAAAATAGGCTGCTATTTCAAGGAATATTAACATAAATTATTAACTGAAGTAGAAAGTTAGCAACTAATCAGTAAGTAAGCGAGCTCAATCAAAATAGATGCATGTAAAAATCAGTGCATTTTATTTGCATTTTCCTACAGATTTGCAGCAAATTTGAACTTTTTTGTTTATAAAGTAGTGCAGCAACATACTTAAGGATAGAGATAGTACATGCCTTTGTTGCAAATTTCATACTTTTTCCAACAGTGAAAAAATTTTGAAAATCGGTTAAGGTTTGACAAAGTTACAGCCGATGACAAAGTGGGAAGTTTTTTTTACTCGTGGTGTAGGCCCGTATGTGTGTGTCTATCCGAGATTAAGCCTTATTCTGTTTTTCACCACTCGCATAGTGGCGTCATGCCGTAATGTATGTTTTTGTGGAAATACATCCGTTTGCTTTTCAATTTTTGAGTTCTTATATATATATCAAGGTCATCGGTTCAAGATCACAGCAGTAAAATTGTCAAATGCAGGTGGTGCCGCGTTTGATTTGCGAATTTTTCGTGTCCCACGTGTATTTCAGACCCCTCTGTCGAGAGTAGTCCTGCATGGCATTGCAGTGCAGTAACTGCACAAGACAACAAGTACTGTTGTCAGATTTAGCGGCAAAGAGAGAGGCGCTTTGTCGCTGTGACTGTGCGACCGGGAACGTTATGACCGTTCGGGTTCAAAAGGTCATGACCGCCACACACGCTGAACTGTAGATCAGCAGAGTTATGTCGGCCGGCCAGCAGTGAACTGCGTTTGACCGTGTCGGCAACAAAGGCGCCGCACACGTCGTTTAAACCATGTTCTCTGTCCACGGATGGGTAGCCACTTCACCCGGCTACGACTATGTCCAGCAGTGTCTCAACTCTCCCCACTCGAATAGCAGAACAGCTGCCGCCATGAATGCCGTAAACGTTGTGAATGAGTTCACAGACAAAATGTGAATGGAGATGAGCGCCATTATATGCTCGTAGTCCTATAGTATAGTAGACCTGGGTCTACTATACTATACAAGCATGTGAGATATGACGTTGGGTTGGGGTAGGGCAGTAGTAGTCGCCGTAGAAAGATGTAGGCCTACGTAGCGACCCGCGGAGGCAAACGCTCGGACCGAATAGGGTTACAGATATGGGCCGGCAAAACGCGCACGTACCACTACCCTGACGAAAAAGCAATTTGTCGAATAATCGAAAACAACTAAACGCATTTAATTATTATGAACACCCACATAGCGGCGTTCTGTCGCAGCCGTTTGTGTCTGTTATACGATAAATTGACTTTCTAAAGCGTTGCCTAGAGTTTATTGTGACACGCATGTAGGCCCACATCTTCATACAGTACAGGTCATGCTTGTAGGACCATCTAGGTCATCGGGTCAAGCAGCAAAACATGTCTGTGTGTCCTGTTTCGGCGATAAATCTTGATGTTTTGTCTTGACCAACAAACTTAATGTTTCGCAGGGCCTATAGGCTACACTGTAACATCAAGTCAAGGTCAAGTATCCAGGTCACTGGTCAAGGTCACGAGTGCAAAAACAAAAACGCGGGTGGTCCGCCTTCAATTAAAAGGCAGTCTTGCTTATAAAAAAATTCTCTTACAAGAGATATCGCTGCAGAAATTTAAACAAATGAAATTCTGCTGCTGGTGCTAAGTGATGTTGATTGTCATGTGTGGTGACCAGGTGAGCGTCCATTTCGGTGTACATGGGAAGGCTGCGAGTGGCAGTTCGCGCGGTCAGACGAGCTGCGACGTCACTTTCGCAAACACACTGGCTACAAACCGTTCGCGTGTTGCGCTTGTAGCAAGGTGTTCTCACGGTCTGACCACCTCACGCTGCATCTGAAGCGTCACCATAGCACCACCTAGACACTTTCAAACGCAATGCTCACTCTATCCAGGGAATAAAAACAAGCCAATGATCCCAGCTCACATCAGCTAACGAAACCAGCACGACGAATCCCGAATCTTCCCCCACATCTGAACCCCAGACGATCGCCAGTATCATCGTCGGACATTTTCATTCCAGGAAAAATCCCATCTCACGACTGTCTGCGTCCGCTGTTGCAGTTACTCCCATGACCCTAACTTGTTCTGTTCTGCAGAGGCCTTGCGGCAAATGTTTGGGAGAGCGATTGTCTGTTTAGGTCTAACCTATCAGAACTGTTGGGGCAGTTAGAACATAGGATTCGTTCGCACAAAGTTGGGTCATCGTTCAGGAGGCCATAACTGAACCCGTTAGTTGTTACAGATCATTTTTCCCAAAAAGGGAAAATGTAGTATTACTGTTCACTTTACACATACAATTAGCCACTTTGTATACCCACATAAAACCAAGTTTGTCCAATAACGTTCAAAGCTAAGTTCTGGAATATAGCCTAATTCTAATATAGTTGTAGTTGTTTAGGCCTATCACAGGCCACGGAACTGTTGCAACGTACAGCTCAAGCTCATCTTCATTTTTAGCTAATAACAATGTATGAGAATGTGACTATAGCTAATGCATTAACTGTTATAGCAGGCAAGCTTGGACTCATATTTATTACAATTAGGCTAATATTACGCGTGACACCTAACGCATTGCCGGTTTCACTGTTTCACAAGTAGCCTAGGCTACACTGCAGAGAATCACCAACTGAAATGTCAAATCAACCAATAAATAATTGTTACAACACAGATGCTTGCAGTTTTTTTCTAATTATATCTGTAATTCATTTCATAATAATCAAAAGATATGTAAATATTCAGACTCTGAATGGCAGCTCACTGGTCACACAAACTAAACAGGATGATGTAAAGCTGCACACCACATGAACCAAGAACTACAGAATTAATAAAATATTTCATTAGTGTAGGTTGAAATAAAGTTCAAAAAACTAAGCTAGAGGAACATATCAATCCATCCAAAGTGAACAGCAGTTTCCACAGCATAACCAAGCTAACAGGAGTGCGACAAGAGTTCCAATATTCAACATTTGTAAGAAGAATGAAAATAAATATCAGAATATTTACAACATTACTATAAAACAACACTAACAAGGTATGTCAGATATGCAAGTAACTCAAAATAAAACCTGGAAATTTGACAACGCAGCGACCACAGAGAATTGTATTTCCAAAGAAATGTTTCGGCAATCCTTTGCAACATCTGTGCCAAATTTTGTTGAAATATATAATATACATATAACTATTACAAAACAGCAAGCTCTAAGTGAAATGAAAATACAGAATTTTCTACCCAGTAAACACCAGAAAATGTAAAGAGATGATCAAAAGTTGACATGAAATGTAAACAACAATTCATCTGTTCAAAAGAACACCCTTTATCTTGCAGAGAATTCAAAGTGGCCATTCTGACGAGTTTCTCTATGAAAAAGTCCACATGTGACTATTCAGTACTGACACTGCGCAAATCTAACAATTATGATGGTTAAATGTCCCCAAGTTACACAATTATCGCATTATGTGTTTTATTATGAGTGAGTGACGGAGATGAGAAATGGAGGTAGTTAGATGTGTAGGTCTGGGTTGGCACATGAACTCCAACAGGCTGATGGCAGACTGGACATCGAGCCTCGCAGCCTCTGCTGAACGAGTGCAATATTCGCATCTAGCTGGGCAAGCCCAGCACGAAATGCTGCATCGTCATTGGTCGACATGCTGCTCAATGATGACAAAGTGTCGACGGACCCTTCAACTGACGGCGCAGAGCATGGAGACCGACATCTTGCTGGCGACCGATTGTGATGTACTGAACTAGTCAACGTAGAGACCTCAGTTGGCCCCGACCTGTATCGAGCATCTCGGAAATGCTGCAGTTTGGAGTCGGAGTATGGAGTTCTGTCTCGCACTGAGTTTCCTGTAGAATCTAACCGAGCATTTGGATATCGGTGGAAGTAGTCAGATGCACTGAAGCGGGATGGACTAGAATCATCCATTGAGTGGCATACTGGCAGTCTGCAGGGCTCACTATCTGCTGGCCTATAATGCTCCAAACAGTCGACAGTATCTCTCAGTGTGTGGTCAAGGTGTGAGCTATCGGCAGGCGGACAGGTGCGGCATGGTGGGGTAACTGATGAGGATGATGGCTCATGCATTCGTTGTGCAATTGGTGTCAGAAGAGCTTTGACGGTGGTGGAACCAACACTCTGTCGTAAAGGAAGAGTCGTACAATCAGCAGATGTCTTTGCACACCGTGCCTGCCGCCGTGGTGACGGCATTTCAAGATACGACGACATATCGGGGCAACTGTGATTGGACAGACGATCTGGGTCGGAGGTCACAAAGTCACAGTTAAGCTGACGTTTGCCGAAGTTGAGCGAACGCTGCACTGAGCGTGAGGGTTTGTCAACTTCAGCTCGTAGTGGTGGTGTCACAAAACTGTCAAACAGTTAATTGACAAACGTCTTAATTACACGATAAACTAGTAAATGCATGTTGATATATAGGATCTATATATATGGGGTTTGGGAATGTCCATGAGACGTTATGTTGTGAAACCAGGACATACAACACTGGGCCACGTTATTGAGGCAGCAAAGTTTTACATCTCGCTCAACACAAAACATGTCATTTCGGAAATAATATTTTCAGGCAATAAACTGCACTAGTATTAAGTCAATGTGCATGTTGTGCAAAAACAAATTGCAACAGAAAGTGTTTTTTACATTTCCACTGGACAACTACACAAACTACCATGAACGAATATGCACAAGCATAAACATATGCTGTCACACAACGCACAAGAAAAACAAAGAACCATTACAAATAAACTGCTAAGTTAGACAAAATATCGCATATTACTGGCCAAATCTGCGCCATCAACAGGCTGGCGGCTAATCTTTCTGGGGTAAATCCCTAAACGCATGACCATGAAATTTTGCAAAAACTATCCTCAGACATTAGAGTATCGAACAGTCCAAACTGAATTTCGATGTTTTGAAGCATTTCAGCATGGATCATTAGTGTGACAGACAGACGACTTGCAACAGCAATAGTGGCACCCAACAACTTGCGCTAAGCAAAACCAAAACAAAAGCCTGGTTTAGGTGTCCAGGAAATGAAGCAGGACTACAGCATCCAGGACATGTGAGCAACATACCTGCGAGGTGTAGACATTGGCTCAAGTTCATTGAGCTGATGACTGATTGTAGTGAGTGTATCATGCAGCTGCACAGACATCAGTGATGAAGATGGATGTGCTGCTGCTGCTGCCGTAGGCCGCGAACTCTGCAGGTCGTGGACCAGTCGACTCATTGACTGATGTAAACCTCTGAATATGACACATGCAATGGCCGCACGTTGTCACATGACAGCATCAAAATATTCTTACGGACAATGCTTTTGCTGGTTTGTGTCTGTCGGTCTGCACAAAAATTCAACAAGTGGCCAAAGTAAACTGGTGAAAGATGCATCAAATCCGTGGAGGGAACCAGGACTCCTATCTAATACAATGTTCCTCGAGTCTCCATTCGATGCAGCCTAAAACTGCTGGTAAGAAATTGATGCAACTCGATAAAAATATGTCACACGGTGAACGCTAGATGCTAGAAGTTACTGAAGCTGGTGACAGTTGACGTTGAGAGCTTTTTTGATATTTTTCCCAATTCAGGTTCTAACTTTAAAATTCCTTGACCTAGCAACTTCATTTATGGCCCGAAGGTACATCTACGTGACTTTCAATGGGTCAAGGCCAACGTAGCAAAGTGTGTGGCAGTACTCAGGTTTGTTCTCCAGTAGGAGACATTTTAATTATCATCTAATATAGTGCTGCGGTGCTAAGCAGGAGGACCTGGATTCAATCACAGACCAGGGTGGAGTTTTATAATCTCGCTGAAGGTACGGCGGCGAGGAACAGAAATGACCACCGCCCCCATTTGCAGTGGCCAAGAAACGGGATGTTGCTAACACTTCGAGTCCATACGAGCGTTGAGCTTATGGGACAACTTTTCTACTATGTGAGTGAGTGAGTAGAGGTTTAACGTCTCACTCGATACTTTATATGTCATTTTGGAGACGATTTTAACAGGTCAGATGACCCAACCAACAGTGTCAAAGCACTGATGGAAGCCAGTCGGCCACTGAGATAGGCTTCAATCACACCAGAACAACTCCACAGTGTAACAATATGAACTGTAGGCAACAGCCTCTAGGCTAATCGTAGCATAACAGTCCCAGTGTGACAAAAACCCAATCTACTGGACCTATAAGCTGCCTAGAACATCGTGCAACAAGAGTATTGCACTGTACTATAGTAACTAGAGCAGCTGTGTTAATGTTCCCTCTTTACTCGAGACCATCATCACTAATCAGTTGAAGCCATGCCATGCCATGTTGAAGGGTCCTTTTTTACTACAAAATATGACATAACACTCATGTCATCATAACCATCAGCAGTGTTAACCTGACAAGTTTGCGTGATCGTCCAATCTCAGTGTCCTTCTGTTGTATTTGTAGTGTCAGACTCTGCACATCTCTCTTGACAACTGCCAGCTGCTGTTCACATTCACACTTCTCTTCACGACATGCATCAAGCTGCCTCCGTATCTCACATAACTTGCTCTCACAATCTTCCAGCTCTTGTGATTGTTCTTCATCCTGTCACAAAAACAGAACTATAATGTGATGTTATTCTTCTTCTTCTTGCACGTGTGTCACGAGCCATAACTACAGTAGTTAGCCAAGCAACAGCTTCATGATGAATCGTCATCAAAGTATAGTTGAGACATGACGCCATTTAAGTTCATCAGAGGACAAGAGTCGACGACGTGGGACATCGTTAGGATCTCAACACATGGACATAAATCAGTGGCTGCCTGTTTCCATTTCTTCTCACAGGCACCAAGGTGTCCCTGTGCAGTGTAATTATAACGAAAAACACAAAATAGTAAAGACAACTCCTAGTTGGTTTTTTGGCTTATCATTACCGACATATTAGTGCATACTATCTGCTAACAAATGAATTACTTTAATGCATAAGTAATTTTGTCACTGCACCTAAAACAGCCGACGTCGATCCATTCAGCCACTTTTTCACACAGCCTGTCTATGTGACAGACTGACAGATGACAGGATCATCGATCATAATAGTCTGCATCTCATGTAACAACAAAACACAGCAGCGAGGCAACCTTGCGTGTGAGGGTGTGCAGAAGAGCAGCCTTATCACGAGCAGTTCTCTGTGATTCATCATTCAGCAACTCAACACGACATCGCAGTGTCTCCACCTCACTGCGTGCCTCCATCAACTGCTTCTCGAGGTGACGAGTTAACATCGTCACGTGATCCACTGCACAGACACACGTTACTGCAAGGAGCATGCTGTTACGACCCACACTCCAGAAAGTGAGTAACAAAATTTACGTCGCCTAAAAAGAGACACTAGCCTCTGATGAACAAGTGTGCCTTCAACTAAACCAAACGCACAGTTGAAGACTGGCAACAACGGACGACCTGTCTCCCAGCCACTGGTCTATGGTACGACAAAAAGTAGACTATTTTCTAAAAAAAAATGGTGAAAAATATTACAATGGGACTACACTACAGTCTGAAGATCGGTAGCCTCTTGGCACTGTGTACAGATGAACCGGGCAAACTCCAGCAACAAGCTGCTATAATGTCAGCACTACAAACACAAGACTGAGTGTTCTAAAACATATTCTTTAGGCTGGTAAAACAAGACAGAGGTGGAGGTAACAACACACAAACCATTCACAAAAAGTCCGCGTCTATCAAGTTTGTTGGAACAAAATAAATCAGCCCTGACTCACCATACAAGTCATAATAATCACACGATCAACTGGTCGGCATCTACTGAGTGGGCCAAAAACGACCCCCTATTATCACATTTTAAAATTAACTTAAAAGTAAAATTCACAGTGCATTCTGAAGCCTAGATCATCTCTAAGAAATTGACACAACTTTTGAACAGAACTTGACAAAGATTTATGCGACTGTTATCGAATAAATAAAAACGACCCAACTCTGCAGAAAAGACAACGAATATTGGTTTACATCACACTGACATTAATCTGGATCGCTGTTATCATCAGTGAAAATTTCACGGAAGACCGTATTGTGTCGTTATCTTCTGTGAACCTTGCACAGGCCAGCTTTGTCTGTTTGCACAGGCCAGCTTTGTCTGTTTGCATTATTTTCCATGAAAATTGACTTCGACTTAAACTGATAAATTTTATTCATTTTGTTGAGTTTTCTTGGCACCAATTTGTTGACAAACATGCTGTTCACATGTGAAGAAAAATGTTTCATAAATTTGTTTGTCAAAGTAAGGGATGAAGTACAAAACGTATTTGTAAAGAGTTTTCAATCAAGAAGTGGTGTGTCAGCTCTGACAAAGATCAGTGCAAAATGCAAAGGACGAACGTAATTGAACGGAATACTGGTGCGGCATGACCGCAGACTGCCTGGTCAGAACAGAATTACAGGCATGTGACTGAGCTAATATGCAGTTAAGAAGGCAACACAGGGTCTAGCAGAAGTCCAAGAAAAATGATAAACCTGACAGCAATATCTCTCAGCTCAGCGAGAAGCTGTCATGGACACAAACACATCACTGCTAATGTATCTTGCCATTGTGTCAAAATGCTTCTGGAGTCCTTCGATTATATTGTAATATTTTTGTGTAAAATTTCAACACTATTATCAGGGTTTGGTTTCATCATATGTAGAAAGAAAAGACGATTAAAATGCTATATTGTATGTACAGATAAACGCTGCAGCTACAGTATAAACAACATAATCTGAGGGGTCGGTTTTTATGGCCGACTCAGTACGGTCTTAGACAGGGAGTCTGCCAGAAGTACCAGTTGGATCAAAGAAGTTGTACACACCTGAAGGGAGAAATGACGTTTTATAAACCACGACACAGCTACACACTAAGCCACATATACGATCGATTTTTTGCCACATCACATCACTACCGTGGCAAGAACTGGAAGAAGAATTGAACAAGCTTCATCTGACGAGGGTCTCTTATAGAGATTGAAATGTCAGTTTGAGTCAGAAGTAATTTGTATATAAAAGACTGTGTATTATGACGAGCAATGTTATTATTAGGCTGCATCTAATGCACGAAATGCAGACTATTGCAATCGATGATCCTGGGCATCTGTCAGTCTGTCACACAGCTTCGCAGTGCAAACACTGTGAACGAATCGAAGTCGTGCATGGGGTGGAGACTCAAGGAACATTGTATTAGATGGGAGTCCCCCACGGACGTGATGCAGCCTCTGTCAAATTACTGTCAGTTGACATACATTGCATTAAGGTAAAGCAAAGACTTACGCTGGCATGACTCATCAGGTTTGCGCATAGCAGAGATGAGTTCCTCTTTCTCACGCAACTGCTGCTTAGTTAACTGCAACTGCCTGCATCAACAACAAACTTCAGCTACAAACTGTTTCACCATGATTAACAACTTAACATCAACTTTCAATTTATTAAAACTTACCACACTTCAACTAAGACACTGCCTTCAGTGCTTTGATGCTGTCGGCTGGGTGTCATTCAGAAAATGTGATTGTGACCAATAAAAGTGGCGCTTCTATGTTGTCCAAACATTACCCTGAAGAGTAAAGACATTTCGGGACGAGACATAACCTGTGGTGTACACAAAAAATTTGCAGGTTCAAACAGCTGTACTAAAATTCTTTCAAGATTCACATTCCATTCCAATAACCAAATTCAAAAACTTTTCAAAGACACTAAATGACAAAATTATCATTTTAAAGTTACACAAAACTGCACTAGCCAAGCAGTGGTTTCATTTGTCAGAGTGTTACATGCGCTGCTGGTGCTACCAAAAACACGGCTCAGTCTACGGGATAACGATTATTATAATATCAAACATATAATAAATTAACTTACACAATGTTATACACAATGGGTCTCACAAATGTTATTACTGTTCATAAGGCCAACTGACACCAAAAGGGGAAACTGCAGCAACTAAAACAGCATATGCAGCAACATGGATGCCAGCGTCGGTCAGGTGCAGCACACTCTGTGGCGAGATGGCGGCGGCTTCAATGACCCCGGTCGAGTCCGTCGGTGACTGGACGACAAGACGGTGGCGGCTCTGTGAACCCGGTCGAGACTGTCGGCGTCCGAACTTGTTAGCGACACGACGTCCACCAGTCAGCACCACACCAGTGACTGTTGGCGACGTTACACCAATACGCAACTTGTCTCCTCAGCTCATATCAGCACAATAGCTGAAGTTCGGTAGCAGAAAGTTCGCCTCATCAGAACGGCAGAACTTTCTCGTCTGTACTGTTCAACTGCAACAGTAAAACTGCAGTACGTCTTACTCCTACGTTTTTCAAACGTAAAGTGACTGTCCTGCACACTTAAGGTAAAATTTGCGCCGCTGAGAAGAACAGGCGCACTTGTCAGCGACATGCCTCAGTAGTCCGGGCAATGACCCGCAGCATAAAAAACAACTAAGAGAAATAAAACGTAGGCCCAAAAACGACAGGCCAACAATGTCTGCAAGATGAGCCAAAAAGGGCCTACAACACAGTTATATAATGGAAATGTTGCCAAAAATATTTCTCAAATTCGAATTCAGTATGCTGTTCTGCTGCATAATTCACACTGAACTGCAGCAGTAAATGTAGAAAAGTTATGTACAATCAATACATTCCAGCAAGTATAATGTATTAAGAGTATTCTGAAACAGCAAAATGTCACCAAAATCATTGTCAGAAACTACGTAAAACAATTCCAGATGCAGGCAAAAGATACAAAAATTTAATTTAAAAAACAAATAAATAAAATCAACCATACACAATATAATCCAAAAAAATCAACATTACACAAGCTGTAGAGAATAAAACAGAAATACAACTTCTATTGCACAAATTGGTTATTCCCCAACTAAAACTGAACAGCAGCTCTTTTGAAGCCAACTTAAGATAAAATGAAATAAATGACACCATTAAACCATCAGCATCTGACCTGTTGAGCCGCGTAAGTTCACATTGCAGCTGTTCAACTGTTGGTGACAGACCATCGACAGCAGACAACAGAGGCGTCACTTGAGCAGCCTCACACACTTCACTCAGCAGCCGAGCAATCTCTGGGTTACGATTAGCTGTGACAACCACCTTTAACTGGTGTAGAAGTGATATCATTCGTTCAGTGTTGCTGTCACTGCCCGTACTCCGACATCCTCGTCGTCTTACTGCACTGACTGTCTGACAATCTCTTGCAACATTGCTCTTTATACGCCGATGACGGTTTGTGGTTCCCCTTACCATAGTGAACTGATCTTGTCGTGCTTTTGACCTTCCTGGCGAACTGTCCAGGTGTATTTCAATCGTCTCCTGTGATGAGCTGGCTGTCAGAGTGACCGGAGGTCGCGAATGTCTAGATGTGACAGCAATGTTCATGACATTTGTTGGCTGACTGCAGCTGCATGGTGCATTTAGATGTATTGAAGCCTGTGACGATGTTACTGGATAACGAGAATAATCCATGGCATTAAATCCAGCTGACGTAGTAGCAGCATCATACAAGCCACCAGATTCGGGACGGATATGGCTTGTGGTAGTAGGAACATACCTATCAGATGGGGAAACACTGGGAGCCAATGGCATACTAGTTGGGCAGAGTGAATTTCCCATGGCAGAAGTATAAACAGCTGTCTCGCTGTTGGAAAGGGGCCGCCATTCGGTAGAATGTGTTGTAGTGCAACTCGCAAGGCTGGTGCATGTGTATGGAGCACTACAACTGGAGGCTAATGAGTACAGTGGATATGCTGTAGCATCACTTGCTGGGGCCACATCAACATCGAAACAATTCATGCTCGAAACAGAGGAGGAGGAAGAAGACTGGTGAGGGGCTGCCGCAAACTGAACATCACCATGAAACAAGCAAGGACCCGAAGGACGTGGCGTACTTGGTGGCCGAACTGCAGCAGCTGTATCAGTAGAGTTGAGAATCTGCGTTTCTGTTGAACCATTCAGCATCAGAACTCCCTGGCGTTCGACAAGTTTCTTTCCCTTTGGCGTACCGGTGGGTGTTGATGATGGAAGACGGTGGTTAAATGGCACTGCTGAACAAAAACACTCTAATACAGTAAACCAACTAATGAAATGGATTGCTGTGTAAGTAAGTTCATACACTTTAAGTTTCTACAACCATATTTTTGCATTTTTGGCGCACCCTGTAGGAAAGCAGACAGTTAGCTGCTTTCCTACAGGGTGTGCCAAAAACGCAAAAAATATGATTGCAACTTTCAGAAAATTCACACTTTCAACTCTGTCACTTTGCGATGCCGCCGCTAGGGGGCGCAGCAAAAACTATAATATAGGTGCACAACTTCCTTGCCCTATGGAAAGACATCAAAAGTTTGCGTGAAATTATATGCTATATACTGGTTTTGGTACACACAAACTTACCAATTTCAGCTGATTTTTAGCTCTACAAGCACAGATTTGATATGGTGGTGAGTCCATATTCAAAGAGATAACTGAAAAATTTTATATAGGTGCACATCTACAATATAATAGCTATAAAGATGCTGGGAGAATTTTATTTATAGGTTGCTTATAAACGGTCAAAGTGGTGTGCACAAACTTTTCGGCGAGATTTCGAAAAATTTGTGCCGATTTCAGCAAAAATTGTGGTGCCACCTAACAATTTAGTTCAAAGTGACGCATTTCTTCCTCTAAAAAATGCCCCAAACCCCATGAAAATCGATCAATAAATGGCGAAGCTGTACGTCGTTAAAGTACCGAACATTGCGGCAGGTCTGCGAGACCAAATAGGCCACACCCAGCGTGACAAAAAAAGAAACACAAAAACTCTCTAATTTTCGATCTTGTGTTGCCGTGCGTAAACCAACCTAAACCAAACTTGGCATGTGGATAGAGGACATCCGTAACATTTTTTCCGTAGACAAGTGTTTTCGGATCCAACCCCTAGTTTTTGGGCTAGGGGAGAAATGACAGACGCATGGTTTTTCCATTATAAATCCCTGATTTATGGACCTAATCTCACCAAATTTTAAACGAATGTGGGGACTGCAGCTGCACATAAACGGTGTGAATTTCAAAAATATTGGTTGAAGGAGTCACCCCTGTGGGGCGAAAAAATTGCAAAATTTAGTAATTTGGGGGTATTTCCAACCGGAAATCCCCAAACATGGGCCAATTGGGGTCAAATTTGGCAGGTTACGCCCCTGCCAAAAATGATCACAATTGGTGCAGCGGTTTGCCCCTGCAGGGCGAAAAACCAAAAAGTCATTTTAATACCAGCAGTTTTCTGCCAGTAATTACAAGCTCATCATCATCAAAGAACAAGCTTAAAACAACTGAACACTGTCAAAACGAAAAAGTTGACTGGTTATCACATAATCCTCAGCATAGCATTTGCCATTCATACTCTGGGCACGTTCAGTGCTACACACACTGTTGAATTTGCCTCCTGCCATTATAGACCTCTTTGCAGCAAATACACACAATCAATCAATCAATCAATCAATCAACGTAAAATGTGTAGGGCGCCGCTATACGACACGTCCAGGAGCGCCAACAGTAGTCAGTGGTAAGCACGATCAAAAAGTACATTCTTGAGTCGTTTTCTGAACGTATCAGTGTCTTTAATATCGTGG
>Ga0126335_1000775_pt1 | contig 16314 bp, 11 predicted proteins | sample OlaspJWI45metaG_FD_108409 | JGI IMG/M metagenome (GOLD analysis project Ga0126335, IMG submission 108409) | Marine gutless worms symbiont microbial communities from Oahu, Hawaii - Olavius sp. 1 OAHU.JWI-45 metaG | ecosystem: Host-associated > Annelida > Digestive system > Unclassified | place... | reverse complement strand
GGACTGCACTTTTGGACTTCAACCCTAGCTCTACCCTGGATTTGTGTTTTAGGACAACGGTTTGATCACTACGAGTGCGGCCGATTAAGCTGGCTAGGTCAGCTTTATGGCGCACTATAATATAGTTTTACTTACTTACTTACTTACTTTACTTTGGCTTTGCTGTCACTTCATCACAAATGTCATATCAAAGGTAAAGTTCAACTGCTTCTAGCTCTCACTAATCAATATGACATCAAGAAGATAGACAATCTTATTCTTAAAGATACACTTTTTTAATTTATCGGCAACACTGGCAGGAAGCTATGACATTCTACTAAGTACTTGCTTGCAATGTATTTACAAGAAGTTTTAACTCTGTTGTATACGTTACCAAGTTTACGTTACCAAGTTTATTACCAATGAGCGATTCAACAAATGAGTTACCATGTATGTCAAGGCAGTAAAGAAGCAAAAGAAGTCAAATGTATCATGTGCTCTTTTTGGTTACAGCAACTTTCTGTTAAGAGTTTAAGACATCTGCATTAACGTTAGTTATGTCGAAGTTTGCATATGTACATAATATGGATCGCAGTTAGCTGTAGTGAGCAGTAAAGTTAGTAATAACTGTCACTAAACTCAGGGTATTTTTAAAGGATTATCTAGAACTGCACAAATCCCATGAGGTGGGGAAGGGGTCTGGGGAGAGGTGTCCACCTTCCCAGGATAGGGAGTATTCCCCCTAGGAAAATTTTGAAATTTGAGAAATTTCGTGCAACAAGTAACTAAAATAAGAGCCTGTATATTAAATTGACTGACTTAAAGTGACCTTTATTTAATTGTGTGTTGTTCTATAATTGTAAAGGTGATTATTTATTTCACTTTTTTCTCACTGTACAAGCTGCCGTTTAGAACTGCACGTCTTTGTTTAGAACGACACACTTTGTGTAGAACTGTGTATTAAAAAACCCTGACTAAACTAGCATATAGAGTCACTGCCTGAACAATGTTTCATGTTAGTGTTTATTGTTGATGTGGTGTCCGGAAGGTGCTAGGTTTAATTGGATATTTTGTTATCGTAAAGCCCTGTTCATGTTGACGCAACGCAACACGGCTGAACCGAACTCAACTGAACTGATCTGAACTGAACTGAACTACACAAATGTAGAGTAAACTGCCGCATTTTTATGGACCACCATGTAGTCATTTCAGTTCAGTCGCGTTGTGTCGACGTCAACGGGGCTTAAGTGAACTTGCTTCATGTACGTGTGTGTATGTGCATTAGATCCGTCTGACTTTGCGTCGGAATTTTCGTCAGGTTTTCTGCTTGGCGAACTGCTGTTCAAGTTTGGACTGCAGAATGACTTTGAACAGTTTTCACAGAATAAGTATGTAATGCAGTAAACTGCTGAAGTGACTAAGTGATGCTTAGTTTAACAGAGTTTAGTTTCTGTTTTCGTTATTTCCACATATTGCTTTGCGTCAGGTTAGAGGATATTAATTATTGCCAATATTATTTTAGGCTGCGTCGAATGCATGAGATGCTGACTATTCATGCCGATGTTTGCAGTGTCTGTCTGTCACGCAGCTTAAATCGGCAGTGGTGCATGCAGTGTATGTTGCATGCTGTGTGCATGGGGTCATTCAGTGCAGCCTTTGCCAGATGCTTTTGGCCTCTTGTGTTTGTTTGTCAGAATTTTTGACTGAGCATCTATTGTTTCTATGTTATAACTTTTCTATTTTGCTGCAAGAAAACAAATGTGATACTGGAGAAAGTTGCCACAGCCATATCGTCAGTTCATCAGCGGCGAGTGAGCACTGCAGCAGTATTGCTGCAGTCAGCTTAAATCACATGCAGATGGCAGGATTTTTGGAACTGTACCAATTGCTTTAGCTGCTGAGTCTGATCAGAAATGTCATCTACATCCTTCATTGTGTGCATACAGAGTTACAAATTTGATGGATTATTAGATGCCGAGGCTTAGAAACTAGACTAAAAACTTTTGAGCCACAGCGCGAATATTGCGCCTGCGATTCGTCAGCCTTATGACCGACACATGGCGCGTTAAACGCTGCATAATAATAATAATAATAATATTCTAAGCATATCAGAACCGAAATAAACGTAAGTTTGCCGCGGTCGGTTACCAGCCAGACAGAAATGTTTTCAGTTTTCCCCCGCATGAGTGCATGTCTTATTGTATGATCAGAACATCAGAATCAAAGCTGAACAATTTCTGTCGCATTGAGCCATCGCTGCACCAACTCGACGTGATGTTTGATACAAATGTGGCACGCGATGTGATGAACGAGAAACAGGGTACGGCAGCGAGGCTTCTCTATCAGCTGTTTGTCGCTCTCAGCAAGAAGAAAAAGAAAGGTCCACCAGGAACTGCTGCGGATGCTGGGCAGCATGCTGCACCGACCAAACTTGAGGCTATTTCTAGCGTCATGTACAAGGAGGCAAGAATTTTTTTATTTTACAGATTATTTCATGCACTTGAGTAATACTATTAGGCCGATGACACTGTCGTCATCAAAGACTAAACTTTTTTGCATACTTTTGGTCGTACACAAATGTGCCTCTGATATACATTGTTGTGAGCCGGAATGATGGAACAAGTGGTTGATGTGATGATGACGTGCGAAGTCGGCGACGATTAGGCAGGTCGGTGACACGAACAGGATTGTTGGAGGTATGGTGGTGCGAGACCATGCAGCACACGAGATGCCATGACAGCCACCTTGAAGTCGACATGTTGTGGTAGACGCAGCCAATGTAGAGTCACAAGAGCTATGTATGGCTACTATGAAACTTGATAGGAATCTGGGCTTCCGGATTCAGAATCTGCTATCAGATTTGTGATCTGAAGTATGATTCTGCAATTTTGGGTGTACAAACCCTCTCCCTGAGCTGAACCCCCTGGACAGTCACCCCGCCACAAGCCTTGGCCATTTTCCAGTCCAAATAAATTTTCAAATTCTGGGGACTTGTGGGCCATTTATCGTTCTGTCCCAATTAGTGTTTTTATCTGGTGTTTATGTCCAGCGGCTGAAGCAGATTGTTCCGCGGCAGACGGACATTGACCAGGAAGCCATAATGAGTCGTTTTCATCAGAAACAGCTGGACATGGAGAAGGCTGCATTCAGGGAGCACTTTGAGGAGCAGGAGCGATGCCAGCGGCAGCTGCAGGAGCAGAGGCTGAAACTGATGAGAGAGTTTAAACAGCAGCAGCTGCGTAACTCGGAGACACTCGCCAGATTACAGTCAGTGACACACAGACACAATTACAGATGTAGGCACAGTCGCAGACTTCTCTTGTCGTTACTAGGCTGCGTCGAGTGCATGAGACGCAGATTATTTTGACTGATGATCCTGTCGAGCGGTGTGTTTGTAAGTTGAGATAGGGGGCTCCTGATCCCCCAGGTGGAGCGAGAGGGGTTTCGATAGTTTACTTTGGGTTTACTTGGGGTTTGCTTTGGGTTTTTCTTGTTGTTGTCGTTATTATTTGCTGGTGAAATCACTATTTTGATAAATTTTAAAATCAGACATGACACGACAGTCTGATGTATGAATTTGGCAATACCGATACTCGCTTTCTGAAACTCTTAAACTAGCTTGAAGCTGTGGTATGTCTGTATAAGAGAAAACTGACGAAGTGTGAAAACCTGCAAGCATTTCTTGAACAGCGCATAACTGTAGATTGTTTCTGTCACACATCTGTGTTTGTTTGGCATTTTTTAAACTGATTTTTTTTCAAAATTCAGATGAGTGTAGAGAATGAAAATCAAACATTGTAAAATAAGCACAATGGTAAATTAGCACAATTTAGCACAGTGGTAAATCTTGAAAATGACGATGACGATGATGCTGTAGGGCGAATGAAGTTCGTTTGCCAAAGCTGGTTCCCAACAAAACGGCAGCAGCAATTGCCGAGAAACAACAAGTGCTCCGGGCCAAGCAAGCTCAGGTATGCTGCGTACTGTTTTCTACTGTTGTCGTTATTATGCACGTTGCACGGTGTTTCGAGAAAATTAAATGTCTAATGTGTTAATTGTTTTTTTGTGTGTCTATGTCTAGTTATTAGTATTAAGTATCTGGAGTTTTGGACGCAGATTTTGTTTTGGTTTTCAGTATCTTTGCAGTCGTCAGAGGACTCGTCTTTGAATGCAAAATGACCTCCAGTCGAACATAAAACAACTTTCACACCGAGAGTGATAAAAAACGTACCATTTTAATTTTTTTACTCTAACTTCATCAAATGTTCACTGATCTACAAAATTCTTTTTCTGTTGCAAAGGGAGTGAAATTTGCAACAAAGTCTATGTACCAATGTAATTTTTATCACACCTTAAATATGTCACTGCACTACCTTGGGAAATTTAGAAAGTCTAATTTGTTTAAAACTTACAACTTAATGACTGAAAAACGTGTCACAGACCACAACAAAAGGCCAAATGCATTTTGCAAAGTCTGCACTGAATGACTCTGTGCACATGACGCGGCATACAGTGCACACGTTGCTGTCCATTTAAGCCATGTGACAGACAGACAGACAGACAGACAGACAGACAGACAGACAGACAGACAGACACCGCAGACACATAAGAATAGTCAGCATCTTATGCATTCAGTGCAGCCTAATAATGAAAGCATCATGTTTAACTTGTACTTGTACTTGTGTATAGTTTGTTTTTCGTTAACTGGCCTATAGCTATAGCGATTAGGTTTAATATAAATGTTTTACCATCTTTATCTGTTTGCTACTTTACTTGGAACGGTTCGTGTTGATGCTAACCAAGGATATTGAAGCTGAGGTAATTTCACACTAATTAACATGATTTTCTGCAATGACAGTCGCCACTTATTGCTAGTCAGTAATCATATATTATTACCGTATTGTTGACAGCGCTACACTGGCCTTGAAACACAGTTTTTACAATCTACTTGTAAAATTTCAGCTCTGTGCTTTTATGTAGCGATCTGGTAGTATGGTTTTAAAAGTTTAAAAAATAATATTTATTTGTGCATCTGGGCTGCAAGCAGTTTGATATACTTGCGTTATGTAGCTTTGTGTATTTAGAGTTTGTTTCTGTCTTTTTCTGATATGTTAGCATGTGGTATGTGTGCATATTAGGCTGACTATGTTGACAAGTTGTTAATCTGAAAGTTCCTAACCCTTGCCCTAACCCTAATGGTGGGCTGTTGGATGAATAGGTCGTTGCAATAATGGACTGATACCCATAATAGTTGTGGTGTTCGAGAGGTCACTGGTTTGATTCCACAGTTTTAGCCGCCCGACGCACACTGCATTGGCAGCGCATTTGCTGTGGCGACGTGGCTGTCTGTGTGTCTGTCATGTTGATGTATTGTGCATAAACAACTGAGTCAATCATCGTGCGAACTTCGTGAGATTGTACCCCGCCATTCTAGTTATTCCGTTTCAAATATGAACCTGACAGTTCGAGGCAAAATTGTACGACGTGCACAAGCGTCAGTCAGTGTTATTCCACTCGCACGGTGGCGACTTATACCGCCTCGGGATGTTCGTCAGCGATAGCTGAGCGTCTTGTATTTCCGTGTAACAACACAAGGCATGATGTTTGCACTTGTGTGCCTTTGTCACCAGCAGTATAATTTTGCACTATCTAATGTAGTAATGCTTTGCAGCTGGTATGACACACACACAGTATCATTTCTTACATATTTACCTCTGCCCCAAGTAGGCTGTGGTGTTACAAGAATAAAAACTAGGGATGTACCAGATATCCTGTAGTATCGTGTTCCGGCCAGATATCTGGCAACTTTTACCTATGCGGTTCTAATTCTTACTCTGACAGTCAAGAAACCGGATAATGAAGCCAGATAATTTATTAATTTTACTTACTTATTATTATGTTGATGTTGATTACTCAGTACTCAGTTGAGTCCTTTGCTGTGCCCTGGATTCGAACCAGGACATCACAAACTCAAACATGCATCTTGCGACTCCACCCACGCAGCTGTCTGGGTGTCCAAGTCAAACTAGTACTGTCCCCGAACTACTGAGTGCTCACTCAGACGGTGTAGAACTGTAGTCGAGTAAGTCGACTCAGCTCAACTGTCAATATGTCCTACAGTCCTTACGTCAATATCCGGTATCCAGTATTATCAGGTTCCGGCTAGATAGCAGATCCAACTATCCGACCACTATCCAGTTCTGTTCGGATAGTGAAAATTCTTATCCAGTACATCTCTAATAAAATCATTCCATTTTTAGGCCGGATTTCATCAAACACACTGAGACAAGCGTTTTCTGTCTTTTTTGTTTAGTGCAGTTGTTTGCGTTGAATATTTTGAGTAACTGCATGTGTTTAATATTTCTCGGTTTTAGTTGTGAGTAACGATACAGTTGATTTCCTGGAAAGAATTGTCTCGGAAACGACGTGTTATTGTGTGTGTCAAGTCGGACGTAACACACTAATTACTCTCACACAATGGGTGTGTTCTTTTTCACTAGTCGTACAGGGTCCGACCGGTCTTGCTCATGGCTTGCCATTCTTTTTCGACCTGCGACCAGGTTTGGCCAAATTGGCCCACGTTTTTTATCAATGGCCAGTCCAGATTTGGCGAGATTGCTTTTTGTTTTTGTTTGTTTTTCATGCTGGGTCATGCCCATTTTTCTTGCAACACGAGGATTGCGGCAGAAGGTGATACAGAAGGTATATTTATTTGTGCTTAGTTACTTTATACTGTATTTGCAGGTAAGTAATATAAAATCATGTAATATTCTGAAGTTGTCCAAATTTCCGGCAGTAATTACAAATGAATGGAAGCAGTTACGAGTTTATAGCTGTAAACAATTACTTAAAAAATAATTCTTTTTTGATGGGTGGGACCTAGTCAGCCAGAAGGATCTGTCACGTGAGTAGATCGGCCCGATCGTGTTTGACCATTTGAAGAAGAACACGCCTATACTTATTTGTCTGTTTGATGTCATTTGTTGACCTTGAAGAAATGAATGCGACTGAATGTTATCAGTATCACGTTTGGTAGTGTACAGCGTGGGCCAAATTATACGGGGCCACACTTTATGTGTGTTATGCTGTGCAGAACATGCGACGAGAGATCACCAAGTTTGAGGCGAACGTGCGACGTAATGAACAGTCGGCAGCCATGACGTGAGTGTTGCCATCTTTGTCGTCTTTGTCTAACACGTGTCTCGGCTTCGTGACAGCTGTCAGCGCAAAACATAGCAGTGAACCTAAACTGTAAAATCTTACGTTCGGCTAAGGTTCAGCTAGCTACCCGCTGGTTGAATCCGAGCTTGCGGTTGTGGTACATTTTTATAACCTATCATCCAGTTCTGTTTCGGTTGCAGAGTCGAGGAGTTTTAGTTGTGACAATTGTATGGTTCTGAAACCTGATAGGAATTTTTTGTTTGTTTGGCGTATTGTATGGCATCTTTCTTTCATAAATACCAAACAAAGTTGAGTAATTCTAGTTTCATTTTAATAAGTATAGTAGCTGCGCTGGCATCGGGCTGTGGCAGTATATCATAACGTTGTAGTGAGTATTGCGCGGGTGAAGAAGTGAACACGACTGTCGCCAGTCTGCCTCCGACATACGATCTCAGAGATCTGTGTGAAACGTCGTCTGAGGCGGCGACAGCCTCGTCTGAATATATGAAGAAGATACGTAAACGGCTGAACGAGGACGCCACGGCACGCACTGAGCGTGAGAAACGACGTCGAAAAGTGCTTGTTGAACAGCTGACGGCTCACCAGGCACTTGAGGTAAGTCCTTTCATGGGTGTCCAGTTGTTTTCCCGTAGGCAGTTGCTAATGTACGTCTTCTTCTTTCCTGAATCTGCACCTCCCCTGGACGTTTGTTCCATACCAGAACTAGAGCTGTAGAGGCGTTGAATTTTTTAATTCCGTTAATGCATGCATTAATTTTCTTAATCACGTTAACGCACATCGTATTTGTGTAGACTTTTGTCCTTCCTGGCAGTGGTTTTTGGTCTTGTTAGTGCATGTGGCATGCAAAGGATGGTCTGCATTGACATATGACAGTCTCACTTAGTACAGCCCGGTCCACTTAGTACAGCAATAAACTGCCCGGCGTCTGTCCATGTGTTTTGATGTTCCGGTATATTTCAGTCAGACCAGCGTAGTTCGATTTTGCAAAGTTTGCAGCAATAATTTTTGTAGTTTTATCGTCATTACATTAATTTTTTTAATCGCTTAATTTTTGTAATTGTTATTAATTCATTAACGCATTAACACGTTAATTCAACAGCCATAACAAGAACTAGTGGTTGGATTGAAGTTTGATCTTGATGACGAGCTGAACTGCTTTATCGCGGTTGGATCGTCTTGCCTGTGAAAATTGTCCTCAAAATTGCCGATAATGTGTCGATTCGGACGTTAAGCTTGTACTCACCCAGAACTGACCAGTAATGGTTAGGTTTATGCACAACAAAGTCTTACTAGTGTAACTCGACATGAATCATCATTGAGACAGTCCGAACTCTCTTTTGACACCCAGAGCGTGTTGCTAACCCATTCATCGTCGGAGCGGATAAATTGCGATCCGTGAATTAGATTTTCACTCCCACTGGAGCGATACAAGTTTTCGATCGGTCCAAAACGTCGATCCATGTAGCAGTGACGTCACCATGACATATGTTTACATTTTTTAAAGATAGATGTAGAACAAAATCTTTGCATAAAATATATCCCAGTTACTGCTAATGACTGTACTTGGATCCAGATAGAAGATGGCGACTATATTTACCTGATTTTCAGTAAATAGTGTAATAATCATCGATATCGACAAAATATGATGTTATATATGTTGGTATCCATTTTGTTTTGAATGGAGCACTCCAGTTGGAGCAGAGCATTGCATTGACATTTGGAGCGCTCCAGCAGAGCAAAAAGTTGTTCCATGGATCGATCTGTGCATGCAACATGCTCCCAGTCTTTGTCACTTTAACAGAGTTTCACAGATGCAGACTGTCGTGACAGATGTTTTCGTCGTGTGATGTGTCTGTTAGTGTGTCTGTTATGCACAAAAACAAGTGGCTTAATGGATCGACGGCCTGTTTGGGGTGGAGAGAGGGAGAATCTTGGGGTCCAGGGAACACTGTTCTGTGTTGTGTGGTTTTTCTCAGCAGCTGAGTAGCTAATGAAAACCACAGTATGCCGAGAGTCTCAGATGCTGAGTTTACAGCTCAGCAAAAATGTATGCTGAGTTAGTGCTGCATGAGTGGTTAGGTTGCCACATCCACTGGTGTTTATTCTGCCAAAGCAAGTAGGACGGTAAGGTGAATGTGGGGTTGGTTGAATGTGATTCAGTTGTAGGATTAAATATTCGGGGTGTATGCACTCTGTGTTATTTTATAGATTGGATTTTTTTGCCAAGTTGTTTGTTTTGATGTCAGAACCACGACAACAGAGCCAGGCCTACTCAGCGGCTGACTCTTGCCACTAACTGGGCGAAAAGAAAATCGGATGAGTCGGCAATGAGAAAAACCACACAACACTGACCTCCCTACGGCGACGGGAGTGTGGACATGTTTCCCTTTGTACCGTATGTAAACAGCCGTACTGACTCATTTGCATTTACCAGATGGTGCCACATTCAATGCAGCTATCACTAAACTGCTTTATCTATTTTACCGGCTGTTTTATGATCTCCTGCGGCCAGTAGTTTAATTTGATGGAAGACTCAGCTGTTAACTGCATGCATTTCTTGTCGTATGTTGTAGGAGGAACGTCGTGAGGCAGTGTTGGTGAATCTGTGCATGCGTCAGTCAATCCAGGAACGTCGCATCGCCGTACAGCTGATGCAAGTTCGTCACGAGAAGGACGTCATCAGACAGAATCGCCTGGCTCAAGAGAAACAGTTTGAGGAGGCTCGCGTGAAAGAATTTGAGGAGGCACTCAACAGAGAAAAGGCTCGTCACTTATGCCATCATTATTATCCATTTTAATGCGTTGATAAATCTATTACTTCATACAGTAATTTTTGCCCTTGGTTACGCTTTATTGGAATAGTGAGTTTAGGTATTTTTAGCACTCTGTTAGGCTTAAAGTCTGGACTGTTGGGCAGCGATAACCACAGTGGAATGAAAGCTGTTTGTGCATGTTGAGACAGTTATTCCACTGTGTTGCACAGTCGGTGGGCCGGATTATCATCCTGTTGCAATGTGAAAGTTTTTTCAGCTATGGCATGAGTTTTGCAGCTAAATACGTGACTTGGGAAGTGAGTAAATAATTTTCCCGACAGACAGACACCGTGATTTTGTAAAACATTTTAACTCTGGCAATATGTCCTATTAGCAATATGCAGCAAGTGGCCGCAGTCAGTACAAGAGAACCACGGCACACCAAAGAATAACTTATATCACATCAGATGCAGTACTGAAGCCCTGTTTTTGCCCACAGCAGAATGCCACCAAGTCCGCAGCAAAAATTATTGCTGTGATTTACAGTGTTTTGCAACATAACGGTGGCATAGTGGGTGAGTGAGTGAGTTGAGGCTTATTAATGTCCCAATTGACACATTATAGGTCATTTCCGGGATGGTTTTTACAGGTCAGATGACCCAACCAACAGTGTCAAAGCACTGAAGGAAGCCAGCTCGTCGTTGAAATCAAGCTTTAGTCACTGGGACCACTTCGTCATGTTACAGTAATACAACTCTAGGCAGCCACAGCATCAGAGCCCTATTTCTGCCCACACTAGAACGCCACCTAGTCAGCAGACACCGTTATTTACAGTTTGTTTGCAATCTGTACATGTAGATGTCGTTAGGTTAAATGCAAAGTTTTTAATGATGATGATGATGATGTAGGAGCTGATAGAGTTGTACAAGGCAGAACATGAAGACGAGATCCGTCGTACTCGTCAGCTACACGCACGTCTGGTCTGTGAACGCTTGACGGCTCGCTACAAGAAACACTACAATGCGTGTTTACACGTCGTCTCAGATGTCGTAGATCTGACTGTCAGGATTGCAGAGTATCGACAGTTCACCAACAAGTCTGTCTTTACTTTCGTTTCTTCTGATTTTGTAAAACATTTCTAACTCCGGCAATATGTCGTATTAGCATTACAGATATGGTATTTACGTCAGCCTGTCTTTGCAGAGACATTTTCGAAAACATATGCGCTCATAATGTCGATGATTTTATCAAAGAAACTCTTCTTCTGATCAGTTGTAATTAGGAGTGCGCGGATACCCAGTGCACTACTAAGATCTGGCCAGATATTGCACTACTAGCATTACCCGGATCTGACTGGGTATTTCCCTAAAATATGGCCAGGTTTGGGTACAAGAATTTTCCCGGTTATCAAACATAAATTACTGAAATGCACAGCGAGAACTTGACTGGCTCCTGTCCGACTTTGATACATAGCACTGCCAACTTGTTGCTTTGTGCGGAGGGAGTGGAGACTTACAAGGAGTTTACAACAGGATGGTTTGTTCGCTCGTCTGACTCCGAGGCGCCAGAGAGATCGACTTATTAGCAATTGTGCAACCCGATAAGTTGCTTCTTTCATTGCATCAGCTCAGCCGTGCATCCCATAACTCGACATCAGACAAGGGAGCTAGGAGTCTTGTAGAAAGTGGATATAGTAGATAAAAAGCAGTTTGAACAGCAGAACTACCTGTACCCGTACCCAGCTAAGTAGTAACTGCTGGGAACCCAAAATTTTCTATTCGTTGCACTCCTAGTTATAATGCATGCTGTTTATGTTCTGTTGTTGCCAAACAGCCTCAGCTTTACAGTGTCATCTCTGGTCTTAAGTACTGTTTTATGAGCAAAAAACTCCGAAAGTCTGTTGATGAGAAGTTGATGTAGCTTGATAGAAATATGTCTTGTGGTGAAATCCAGTAGTGGTGGGAGTTTGGTGACTTTAGACTGACGTTCACACGTTGTCTGATGAAAGCTTCTGTAATCCACTAGAATAGTATGCTGTGCACGATTATCCGTGGTTAAGCAGCTAATTAGTCTGTCTACCATGTGTGCTGCACACAGGTTGGTGCCAGCAAAGCTGATGCGCGACTGGGCGGAGTTGTTCGTCTCCGGTCAACCTCTGCATGACGAGGAAGAGACTACATCATCCCTGCTGGCGGACAGTGCTACCATGGACTTAGTACTTGCTGATGAGAAGCATCGGCTGCTCAGTGATGCTGACTTCAATGAATATCGGGTATAATGTCTGTTGGCTACATTTACTGATGATGATCTGCTAAGTACTTGTAGAAGTTATGCGGCATTTCATTTCTGTTTTTGGCTCTCCTTCCCGATCTTTTGCTGCTTTTTTTACTTTTACATACTTTTCTGATGACGTGAGATCACTCAGCATATGCAGTCTCTTTTCCTGGAGTCAATTTACCCTTCATTTTTTTAGTAATTTTTGACTCTAAAGCTTCATTTTTAAGAAGATCATGTATAGATAAAGAAATGTTAGTATCATGTCCAGTTCAAAGTTTAATTATGGCAAAGTCTTATGGAGTTATTTCATATGTACTTTTTCTCCTAAGCTGAAAGCTAAAGCTGTGTGTGCAAACACGGCTGAATGGATCGCGATGCTGTTTGGAGACCTTCGGGGATACAAGGAACATTGTATTAGACAGAAATCTTGATTTCCCACACGGATTCGATGCGGCCTTCACCAAATTACTTTGGCCACTGTTTGAATTGGTAAAATTTCTCTCTTTGTGTATGTCCCTCAGCCTCCGTGGCTTCATTTGATTACTGATGATGGTCTGGAGTAAAAGAGGGAATATTAACACAGCTGCTGTAGTTACTATAATACAGTGCAATACTCTTGTTGCACGATGTTCTAGGCAGCTTATAGGTCCAGCAGATTGAGTTTTTGTCACACTGGGACCCTTACGCTGTGCTTAGCCTAGAGGCGGTTGCCTACAGTTCATATTGTAACATGGTGGAGTGGTTCTGGTAGGATTTAAGCCTATCTCAGTGGCCAACTGGCTTCCGTCAGTGCTTTGACGCTGTTGTTTGTGTCATCCGACCTGTAAAAATCGTCCCCGAAATGACCTATAAAGTGTCGAGTTAAGGACGTTAAGCCTCTAGACACTCTGTGTGACCAAATGCAGTTGATGGACGGGGAATGGCAGCCACCCGAAGGCTCGCAGATCACGTGGCCACCAGACAATAACATCATTGGACATGTCATTCAGCGGCTCTTTGATATAGCCAGACCACCCACTGTGAGTAGCATTCTCGTTACATGAAGCCTAACCGGTACAGCACCTCACACGAGATGCTTAGTCTCAGCAGACTAGTCCATGAAGAAGTCGGTCTGGTATCCCTAATCTTGCTAGTTTTGATTCAAGTGCATTGTCGCTAAGTCTGTCTGTAACGATGAAGGTAAAGGCGGTCTGTCTGTCGTGCAGCTGTGCTGTGCGAAAACGGCTGAACATACCGAGGTTCTGTTTGGAATGGAGATTCACAGGGAACCAAGGCACATTGTGTTAGATGGGCGACTCGATCCCCTTATGGCAAGAGGAGTGGAGGAGGAACATTTTGCCTGTTGTAAAGTACGGTATGGGAATTTTGAAACTTACTCGCCAGATGTTGTGCCGCTCTTGCACTTAGATTCGATGTCGCCTTTGCTGAATTACTTTGACCCCTTGCTTGCTAAGAAGCCAGTGTAGTAGTATTTCAATGACCTCATGTGCTGTACTACTGTTATTAGTTTTCTAACCTATGAAACACTCCACACCCAAAAACCAGCTTACTGCCATTGTCTGTTACCCGTCCAGCCTTCAGCCTTCCCGTACTCTGCATTCCGCCAGCCAGCACCTCGTTCAAAGCACCGTTGTTAAACACGAATTTCGGCTGACGCTCCTTCTTCAGCTATGCTTCAGCAGAAACCTTGAGTAACCTCCCAGACACAGTCAAAAACTCACCTCCCTCACCACATTTAAAACTTGCCTTAAATTCCACTTGTCAGTTAACACTAGACACGACTGCCTTCTCTCCATCTGGTGACTGCCAACGCCTCAAATTAGATTTTTGTGTGATTTTTTACCATGTGTGCGCTAAGTTTTTCTGTTATCATTATTGTTAGGGTTAGGACGATAGCACAGAAATCCGATAGCTTGATAGTCAATAGTATCAGTCACAACAATCGTCTGGTGTGATGGTGATGCGATAGTTTTACAGCGTCCTTCCTTGTCAGTAAAGAACAGTAACTAATGTGCTTCAGTAAGAACAAATTTTGCAAACAAAAAATGACCAGTCTTTCAGACCAGCAATTCGCAAGTTTGTTTATAACAGAAATTTAGCTGCCAAAAATCAATTTTGGAATGTCGTCAATAGTCACAGATACCGTTGTGCACTGTCATCGAACTATCGGGCAAAACCTATCGGGTTTGATTGTTGTCCGACCATCCAACTATCGCCCGATGCGATAGTACGATGGAACTGTCGTCCTATCCCTAATTGTTTGTCTTAACCATAATTATTATTATTATCATTAGTTGAAGTCGTGGTGCAAGTTTTATCATTTGTCGAGCTATATCTGTGCTTCAGCCTCGAGGTGGACAACCGTTACTGCCTGCATGTCCTGTCAAAATCTGTCTCCTTGGTAAAACGTTTGCCGGCAAGTCTACCTGTGCCCGGAAACTCGCCGAAAGTGAGTTTTTCTACTGCATTACATGACATTATACTGTACAAGTGCTAGGTATTTATTGTGCAGCATATCGTTGGGTTTATTAGAATCTGAAAAATCGTGAATAAAATGCATTAATTTTGGCATAAACAGGCTAATATAGTGAGCCTGAAAGACTACATCTAAAACGGTTGGCAGATGATGCATTCCTCGTTGACCCAAGAATAGTGTTGCAAATAGTTGAGCCAGTTTTGATGCTGAAAATTAAATTTAATATAAAACTGAAATTTGTGGCAAATTTTATTGAACGTTGATCCGAAAATCTGATTAATTGCATCAGAAAAGATGCCTATATGTATGCAGAGACAAAAGGTTGCAGTTTGTGTCGGCAGTGTTGCAGACCGGCACCCTGTACTACAGGTTGTTTTTCTAAGCCACCGTGTAACTTTGTAGTTTGTGGGTGTATGTAATGTCAGTTCATCGTCTGAAGATCCTACAGGTGGATGTGCTGGTGTCGGAGGCTGTTGCGGCTTACAACATTGGGGAATTGCAGCCAGAGGTACTCTGTTGTAGTAGTAGTTGGTGTTGGTGTTTGTTGTGTTTGTTTTTCGACTGCATAGAGAATGTGAGACGCACACTGTCCCATAGCATGGGCGTTGTCTGTCTGTCACACATGTGACTGTTTTTACTCGTTTGCTAGGCGACATCACATTGATGCGGCGGCAGTTGCTACGTACGTTACTGTAGCCGATAAGACTCCACTTGTTTGTCTGGAGTCCATTTGACTGTCTTCGAAATGACCTGCTGTGCATCGAGTTGTGCATGAAATTCTACTCACATTCTGGCTGCGATGTGTGTTAGGTATCGCCAGTGGTTTCTGCTGACATGGTGCTGACAAGTGGAGATGAGATTTCCACTGCTGCGGCAGAGAGCCAGCAGCTGGAAACACAGCCCAGTGGTCTGTCTGTCTGTCTGTGTCTGCATATTGCTGTCATCATCAGATTTCAGTTGCCAGTACACAGAGCCATTTGTCTAGTTTGCTGTGTTTCGATTGGGCCTTAGATTTTATATTTGTTTTCTTTTTAAATTCTGGGTAAAGGGTTAAGGGTTAAAGGGTAAATGGTTAAGGGTTAAAGTTTTAAGGGTTAAGGGTAAAGGGTTAAGGTTAAAGGTAAAGGGGAAGGGGAAGGGTAAGGATTGTCCGATATAGCTGCTCACTTGGTACTGTCGTCTCGGTGCATTTCGTCTCGGTACATTTCGTCACAGTCAAAAACTGCAGACTAGGAAGCATGTCCATCCACATACAATACAATACAAATACTACGCGCGCAACGCGCGCAATCTTACTATGGGCTACGCCCGTAGGCCTGCGGCCTACCGGGCTGCGCCCGGTATAATAATGTAGGCTGTTCGGACTTGGTTTGCATCACGGGGACGGATGAAGAACACATGGAGGCAGGAGCAAATGATGAAGCTGTTAACCAGAGTGTCGCAAATCGTAACCTCTGGAGGTGGAGACTTGTAATCTTGCATGTAGAGACATACTGACCAACAACAACAACAACAACAAGCGAGCGTTTAATGGCCTTTGTTCCGGGACAACCCAGGTAGGCCGGTACCAGAAGAAACACTCTGCCTTCTGCCTTAGCATAGGGCTGTGCTGCGTTCAGGCTGGGTTTCCCCACCTCCTGTCTTCTG
>Ga0126335_1000774_pt1 | contig 16315 bp, 16 predicted proteins | sample OlaspJWI45metaG_FD_108409 | JGI IMG/M metagenome (GOLD analysis project Ga0126335, IMG submission 108409) | Marine gutless worms symbiont microbial communities from Oahu, Hawaii - Olavius sp. 1 OAHU.JWI-45 metaG | ecosystem: Host-associated > Annelida > Digestive system > Unclassified | place... | reverse complement strand
TTGTGGGGGTGGGGGCGCCGTTAGTCTGGTTGGGGTGGCGCCCACCCGGACTGTCGGTGCCTCTTCCTCCATTATCTTACCCTGCTCCATAAAAATCCAGAAGACAGGAGGTGAGGAAACCCAGCTTGAACGCAGCACAGCCCTATGCTAAGGCAGAAGGCAGAGTGTTTCTTTTGGTACCGGCCTACCCGGGTTGTCCCGGAACAAAGGCCGTTAAACGGTTGTTGTTGTTGTTGTTGTATTTTATGTCGTGTATTTTACTGCGATGTAAGTGGCCGTTTGGTCCTTTCGCTTTTAATAAATTGATTGATTGAAGTAATGAATGCAGCATATGATTAGGGAATCATTTCACATTTGACTTCGAGTAAGTATGTAATAGTTAAATATTGCATATCTGCAGCATGTAGACAAAAAGTCACTTACCTGGCTTGGCATTAGTTTTTAAGTAGGTTTTGCTGACTGGAATTCCCAGCTGGGAAAGATGCACTTGTACTGACTTTTAGCACTTTTGTTATTAAGACATATATTTGTTATTATTTCAGTCATTTCATTTACAAGTTTGACATTGATTGTTTCAGGGATGAGTTGCTGGTGGCTACACAGAAGTTTCTGACAGCCGTGAAGACGCTGCTCGGTGCATTTGTGACTCAGGAGCAGGCGTCAGACAGCAGAGTGAAGCTGGAACAACAGCTGGCGTACCTGACTGAGGCAGAGGCTGCTGATGCATTACATGCTGTGCATACACTAGTTAGCAGGTCAGCTGTTTGTTGATAGTTACTGTTGAAAATAGTTTGTGTGTAATTTGTTAATCAATTAATTAATTAATATAACGGAACTGTGTTTTGTGCGGAGGCATTGTGCCAGCAGGCATTCATCGCTGTGTGGGCTGATGTCATCAGTCTAGTCTGGTTGCTCGGACTGTCAAGGCATCTTTTGTTGAGTCTAGACTGGTTTTGTTGCTTGAACATTGAAGGCTTATTGTTGATATTGCTAGTGCTTCATATTATATTGTATTGTCTACTCTCTTGTTCTCTTTATTATAGCTGTATTAAAAATAAACTTCCAGGGCTAGTTGGTGAGTGTATCCTAATGACCATAATCGTAACATTACTTTAGACAAAGACATGTTAGGCCTCTTGTCTGCTGCAGTTTCTGCTATTTGCCATGTCAGTTTCATGGTGTCAAGCCAGTTTTTTTCCTGTCGACCTGTTTTTTTTTCAGATTTTCGGTAGATAACTTGGTAATGGATTCTGGTCTCTGGTATTTGTAACATGTGCCTCAGCCATCTTGGTTTTCATTAAATGTTGTATCTTCTAACTTTTTTTCACCTTGTTTTAATGAATTGTTAAAGAGGCTGTATATTGTATATAGCATGCAGCAGTACCTTTGTGCTTTAATGATGTTTGTTCATTGTCAGGAAGGCATAGTAATTATAGTGATAAGAATTATACGAATACTTTATGTAGCTACTGCAGCTGAACTTTTGTCATTTGGTGCACTCTGTGCCACTATGAAATAAGCCACTTTTGTTTTCTACTTAGTTAGCTCTTAAAGTCAAACTGCAGTCTAAATTTTTTAATTACATTTTTGGAACTACCTAGATACAGGAAACTCATGTGCACAGTATATTTGTATAATTTCAGTTTTTTATGAGAAAAACAAAATTATTTGACTGTTGTCTGCGCAGATAATAAATTCGGTTTGTTGATAGTTATTCTTTGTAATTTTGTAACAGTGATGTCACACTCGACGATGTAAAAAAGCACTATTTCTTACGCATAAAGCGTTCGCTATGCCCGATTAAGATATTAATATTCACACAAATAGCGAGCTAATCAGTATACTTGGTACCCTTTGTCTTATTTCAGAATAGACTATTTAAAAATACATCATCTCAACTTTCATAATTTTGACTGCCTTTAAGTTACTTGAGAAATTGTCAAAAAAGCCATTATATATTGATAAGTTGTTTCTTAATTCCTTATTGGGTTGTTATTTTGTTTGTTGACAGATACAAAGAATATCTGATAGCAAAAGAACAGAAGACTGAGATGTTGCAGGCAGTGGATGACAAATTGAATGAATGTGAAAGATTTCACAAAGGTCACAAGGTAAGGTTGTTTCATTTCCTGGATGAATGGCGTAAAAGCCATCAAAACTGTGCTTTAGACATGTTAAGTTTACTTTACTGTAAGTTAGTTGTTTTTAAAATGGTTGTATAAGTTATCTCTGTTATATTTTGGTTGAAATTAGATTATGTTTAAATGTTAAATGTGTTTTGCATCAGTTAAATGATTGACAGGAAGACCACTAAACCTTACAATGTCAGTGTCATTGTCAATCAAAAAAATTTAAGCATGGCTACAATAGAAGTCCACAGAGGTGCAGTACAGCCACAGAGCTGTGTTGGAAAAGGATTGTGAAAAAGGAACGTTTCGACATGTTGGCGGAAGATGGGCAGAGACGGGGATGATTGGATGTCAGATGGCAGTGAGTTCCAGAGGAATGATGCAGCAACTGGAAATGTGCATTGACCGACGGTTGTGAGCTGGAACAATGGAACAAGGCAGTTGATGTGATGATAACGAGTGTTTAATGTACATCGTCTGAACCTAGTGCTGTATTTGTTTGCAGCTGCACTATGTTTCTGTACTATGAGAAATGTGTGTTTTGACAGCATGCAGTAGAGATGGTTCGTGGCTCAAAGGTACAGAAGATGAGTGCTGAGATTAGCAACTCTGTATTGCTGACTGCTTTGTCAAGCTTTGCCCCAGTCATTGAGTTCCTGCACGGTGCGGGGCAGAGCCAGCTTGTCTCACAGGTGAAAGATGTCTTATATTGTGGTCGATGTAATGTAATGTAATAATAATTATAGTGGCTTAACTAACTATGGCTTATTGTAGGACCGCTAGAGTGTCACAAGTTACAAACTAAGGAAAAACAGTTACAGAATCAAGTCAGAAAACGAAACACTAAACAAAAGTCTTCAGTAGGCGGCAGAAGGTAGAAAGGGATGCAGAGGATACGATGTCAATGTCAGTGTCAGTCAAAATTTTTCAGTGTGGCTAGAATAGCAGGGCAGGTGCAGTAGAGTCACAGAGCTATGTTGGGGAAGGATTGTGAAAAATGGAATGTTTAAACGTTGGCAGAAGACGAGCAGAGACAGGGATGATTGGATGTCAGATGGCAGCGAGTTCCAGAAGAGCGATGCAGCGACTGGAATTGTGCGTCGACCGAAGGTTGTGAGCCAGAATGATGGAACAAGCAGTTGATGTGATGATGGTGAGTGAAGTCGGTGGCAACCACGCAGGTTAGCGACATGAACAAGAGCGTTCCGGTATGGTGGCGCGAGACCATGCAGCACGTGAAATGCCATGACAGCCACCTTGAAGTCGACACGTTGTGGTAGACGCAGAGTAGCCAATGTGGAGTTGCAAGAGCAACCGAGACATGATCGTAGCGACCTAGTCGAAACACCAGACAAGCTACAGCATTAAGAACGGACTGGAGGCGCCGCTGTAGATATGCTGGAAGCCTGATTGGGACGATGTCGTCTGGCAAACTGTTCCAGATCTTTGGGGCACCAACCGGAAACGCCCTGTGATCGATAATCCCAGGAATCTGTCAGTCTGTTAGTCTGCCAGTCTGTCTGTCACACGGTTTCACACGGCTTTGCTGTTCAAACACAGCTGAATGGATCGAGGTCTTTCTTGGGGTAGACACTCTTGCTGACCCAAGAAACATTGTATTTGATGCGGCCTTTGCCAAATTACTTTGACCTCTTGTTAGGCTGCATCAAATGCATGAGATTCAGACTATTGTTACCGATGTTCGCAGTGTTTGTCTGTCAGTCTGTCTGTCAGTCTATCCGTCTGTCATGTGGCCCAACTTGGCTTCACTGTGAAAAAACGGCAGAACAGATCAAGATCCTATTTGGGGCAAAAAATCTTGGAGCCCACGGAACATTGTGTTAGATGGGGGTATCCCTCCACAGAGAGGGGAGTGGGATTTGATACAGCCTTCGCCAATTACCTTGACCTCTTGTTTTATTGTTGCTGTAGTATTATATGCTCTGCAGTCAGAGTGTTAGAAAACATCTGTTTCTGGCATTATGACATGCAATTTGATCTTGTAGCAGAAAGCTTATTGCCAATTGAAGCAGTATTTTGTAATGTATTGTGTATTGTATATTGTTGTGTGTGTTTGCTCAGAGTGAACAGTCATGCAGTGAACTGCAGTCCGCCATACAGCAGCACCGGACACTGACTAAAGTTTGTCTAGATGTGCTGCATAACTATTCCACCATCATCTCTCATGTACGTTGCCCTCATAACAGTTGAACGTACTTTTGTTCAGCGTAGTATCATTTATGTGAAGTATCATTAGAGTTTGTTTTTTTATAGTTTTTAAATGCCAGAAATAGATTTGTGGACGTTCTCAGAGATTATTGCAGTGAGTGCTATTACTGTTTCGAAACCCACTTAGATTTTAATCTACTCGATTCAGTATATAGCCTTTCACTGTTCAAGTTATTTGTTGTGTTTCTGACTAATTGGTACCAACTTTCCCCCGGTCTTAGCAGCAGGAAGTTGTTCAGCTATGTGCCCTGGTGGTTTTCCTAGGTACTTGTTCTTAGCTGGTAATTAATATCAAGTTGGTTGCTAATTAGATTTGGGCTGTATGTTAATTTTTGCCTTTTGCCAACAGCTGACTGTTTATTTTCGTGTCAAGTCACTCCTATTACAGAATATGTTGGTCTGTGTTAGCATCCACACTCAGTTGAGAAGAAGAATCGTTGCAACAAGTGGCAGCAGTGGTTGCGGGATCTTATTTGTGATTTCACTGCAACTCGGTTACTTACATGTCTGCTTAACTTTTTTGCATTGTTGAGAATCAATGTTTGTGTTATGAAGTTTGTTAGAATGACAATGTATTATTCATGCAGCTGAGCTTAGTTGTCTTAGTGTTTAGTGCAGTTCATGGTCGAGAAGTCCTTATGTCTGCATTGTGGAAGAACTGATGTTGTCATTTGGAGTGTCAGCTTGATATTAAGAAAGTTGTGTACTTTAGATGCTGTTGATGCTGTTTTGGATCAGTTGTAATTCTCATAAGATATACAAGCCCCCTCGATGTCCATGGCCTCATCTGATCAGTGATGTTGGTCTGGAATATTAACAGAACTGCTCTTGTCATAGTTTTTTGTAGCATCTTGTTGCAAAATTTTTTTGGGCAGATGACGGGTTCACCACTGAGATACTTACGCTGTGCTTAGAGGTGGTTGCCTTAAGTTTATTTATTGTAATATGGTGAGACTAAAGCTTTATCTTAATAGCCATTTGGCTTCCTTCAGTGCTTTGACACTGTTGGTTGGATCAGCTGACCTGTAAAGTCAGTGTCTAGAGTTGCTGTATTGTTGGATGTGTAGGGTGCAGCGGATAACGGCAGAGATGCATAGTCTGTATTCAGTATCAAGCATCAGTCAGACTCACTCGTCTCACATCGCCAGTACAGAACGTCGACTGCAGTCGGCTGTCCTTGATGGCAACATTCGGCTTCACAAAGTAACACCTTGCGTCTGTGTGATGTCGCTAAATCTTACTGTGAAGCATAGTTAATGGTTGGGTCGTCTGGCCTGTAAAAATCGTCCCCGAAATGACCTATAAAGTGTCGAGTGGGACGTTAAACCTCTGCTCAATCAATCAATCAATCTAGTGCACTGCATGCCTCTAAAAACGAAAACCTCTTCAGATGTGTATAAAGCTGTACTTGCCAACAGCTGGGCCTCTCAAGTTTTGTGGTAGTGGTTTTTATTCGTTTTTTTTCATCATTTTGTGTTATGTTTATTTTCGAAATTTTATTGTTTGATTGTTGCTCAAGTTTGATTGCAAGTGCCGAAGCAGTTGATTGTTTGAAAAGACTCATCTCTGAAAGAAATGATTTCTTGTGTATCAGGTAGGATGTAAAACTCTGCTTACTTGGTCACTCGCTGCCGGAATGTGTATTAATGAGATGCATGTATTCAGTTGGTGGAGTTGAGTGGCACCAGCAGTTCAGAAACCGCCGCAGTGCAACTGCAGACCAACATGGCAGCTGTCACTCAATTTGTACAGGGTCAGGACAGTTCTCATAGTTCTCACGTCTTTGTTATTCTAAAGTACATTTATAAAGTATTTACTGTCAACATTCATATACTACCTTTTAGTTGCCATTTTAGAGTTTATGGGTTTTTCGATAAAGGGTTTGAAATGGATTTTATACAAGCCGTATTCTTGTCAGTCTTGGCATGGACACATACACACATGATTTTCACTAAGTTATGTAATAAATGCCAGCTGTTAAAACATTGCTGACATTAATCCCAGGTATTTCACATACGTCAGTTCAGTTAGTGCTATATGAAAGTTATCTGAGAAGTCACAGCAGAGCTCTGTAGAGCTCTAGCTGTTGTAAAGGTTACCTCTCAAGTTGGTAGAACACCAGATTTTTAGGGGCCTGGTCCCCAAAAAAACTATTTGGGCAATAATGATAAAATATACAAACTGATCGCATCAAGAAAAGGGAACCCGCATGCCAAATTCCTCAGTGCTGATGGTGAAATAGAATAAGCTGGGTGTATGTGTGGATGACTGGGTGACTGTTTTTTTCTCGAAACAATATCTTAGGACTGAGAAAGCCTAAGAACGCCAAATTTGGCACAAAGGTGGCGTCTAGTACGAGGATGATGCACGCACTTAGACTTTTGGAGAAAAATTTTTTAGTTGTGGCAAAATTTGCAAAAACTGTCAAAAATGAGCCAAAAATATCAGTTTTTCAAGAACACTCACACAGTGGCACTACGTATATGCAGAAACAATGTATATGTGGCGCCACCGTGCGAGTGGATTCTCCACACGCTACTGCACACAGCACGGAGCACTGAGGACCCTGTGATGATAGTCACCTTACTTGTTTGGTAAGGATTAGATTATTAGGGGTTTCTCTGCATAGGGGTGAAATATTACCTTTCAGTGAAATGTACTACTACTGCTACTACTACTACTACTATCACCACCACCACCACCACCACTACTACTACTGTGGTGTCTACTACTGTGGTGTGTAGAGGGGAGTGTATCTGGAGCATTGTCGGTAGCCAATGCTGTTGTGCTCGAACTGTGCACTGTTGTGCGTCACTGCCTCGACATTGAAGCTGCCACTGCTGGTCTGTAGAAGGCTGTGATCATTTTCACATTAGTGATGATGCTAACAAGAGGCCAGCATAGTTTGGTCAAGAACACATCAGATGCGTGCACTGTTTCTATAATCTGTACTTTACAACATTGTCCCTCACTTCCTCTCATTCTCACTGAGCGGGACCCTTTATTGAATACAATGTGCCTTGGGTCCACAAGAGTCTCAGTCCCAAACAGGACGTCGATCCATTCAGCCTTTTTTGCACAGCACATCCGCATGACAATACAGACTGACTAACACACCACACTGTGGGATCATCAGTTGCAGTGGGCCGCATTTCATGCATTTGATGTGGTCTAGTAATACTAACACTTGTTGCTAAATCTAAGAGTATCGTCAGAACTGTTTAATGCCGTATTCTGTATGGCAATTTTTTGCTGTCATAAGCGCACTCATGTGAATGTGAATAGTTCTTGCTGGTTTACGTTAGGTTGCTTGTATGTGTGTGTGTTTATAGCATGTTTATTTTTGAGTTATATTCGTGCATTTGTGTATTTTTGGTGATTGTAAGCTTGGCTGCAAGTCTGTAGGCTGCTATCGTTTACACCTACCATAATTAGTCAATTAGTATTACAAAAAAGCAGATATTTTTACTGCTGTGTAAAGACTAGAAGGCTGAATTGTGCTAGGCACTGCAGTAAGGCTGTTTACTGTTTTATTGTGTTAGTATATATTAGTATATATCTTTTCTGCTAATGTTGACAAACTTTTGCAGTGATGTGTGGTGTTGTAATACGAGTTTGTGTTGTACCGGTATTGTAGTTGACAGAATCCGTTTGAGTGAGCCACCATCACCTGGCACGGCTTGGTTTCTTGATCAGCTGATTGCAGCCAGCTTTGTCATTAAGCTTCTGTGTGATCTGCTCAATGATTCCAGTATTGTAAGTATACACTGGTACCAATGCATTTATGAACAAAGCGTTTGCAGTTCTTGACCAGTTCTCAAAATCTTTAGCTTTCATAATCTGAAAAAATGAGCAGTTGGAAACAGCAACATCCCTCCTTTCTCTGCCACTAAAGCTTCATCACCTGGGCCCTGACATCTAATATAAAATATAGAATATTAAATCTTACACCAAGATGTTTAACCAAGACATTGACATTTATTGACTGCGGACACCACTACCTATTTTCAGATCATCTTTTTTGAGGAGGCTGAAAATATTTTGGGGTTGTGATGCCTTGTTGTAAACTGCAAACTCGGAGAACACTGCTGTACACTTGGAACAGTATGGAGCAAGCAACAGTTTTCCCCATTCTGGTTTAAAACTGCACCATGTGTCTTACATATTCATGTAACGAAATGAATAAAGATCAGTATTTTCATATGTTACAGAGTGAACATATGCAGCATGTGGACAGCGCTGGCTGCATGCAAGTACTTGCTGCTACTCACAGCCTCTATCTCTCACTTCAGGTAGTAACTTGTCGATGGGATTTTCTACCGATATATGTTGAAATCTCTGTTGTATTGGCATTTCCCCTGATTTCCAATCGCTAGTTTGTGGGTTAATGGTTAGCTTGGTATACACCACCTGTGTTCATGGCCTATTTGTCAACTTGGATACTAAATTTTGCTAAATCACTCACATATTTTTATAATTTGTTGATTTGCTTAGTAAATAGGTAATTTTTCTGTATAAGTAATGCTTATCTGGGAAATTTATCTCCCAATTCATCACGTCTGTTGTTAGCACTGCAGCTTTGCCACATTTATTGCAGGATTTGAACTTCAACTTTCAGACAGTCATATTGCCGGAAGCACTTACAGCATTTCAAGCGGAAGAACCGTCTGTTGTGGGCATTGTTAAAGATCTGGATGGTCTGGTGTCGTGGGTTGGCAGTCCTCTTGACAACATAACTGAAACATTGGAGCAGCTTGTTGTGAATGCCACGTCATTGGGTGGAACAGCTTTCACTCTGTCTGTTAGTGAATATTATTTCAGTATAGCTGCTGTCAGATTCAAACAATTTTACTGTATCATGAGTTGTATCTTGATTTGTATTCTCTCTATTGGTATTTTGTATAAACTGATTTACTAGTTATGAACCTAATCCTTACTGTATTAAAAAAATATTACGAATTTGTTTCCATTGTATAGCTGTTAGTTTCTTAGTTTTATTGTTAAAAATGTGAGTTATGCATAATTACCTGCGTGCATGCTGTGAGCAGGTATTGTTTCTGCCGGCATCTGTGTATCTGTCTCTCTGTGTGTCTGTTCCCACAAAATCTTGAAAACTACTGATGAGATTTTGATGTGACTTGGTAGGAGTATGCCCTACGGTGAACGCTAGAAGAGGTTGGAAGTTGGTGACTTTTGAGCTTGACCTTTGACCCTATTTTCATATTTTTCCAGCTCAGGCTATACCTTTCAAATGGCTTTACCGAGCAACTTCATTTGTGGTTTGGTGATACATCTTCAGAATGTTTAGGTCATGGTTCAGTTTCAAGGTCATGGGTCCAATGTCAATGTCATGCCAGTGCAAAAGCTGAAGCGTGCTACTCAAAAACTACTGGTCGGAAACTGCTGGGGCTTGATCGGAATATCTGTTACAATAACTAGATAACTCTCAAAGTGAGCTATTGACATTTGACCTTGCGACATTTCTGTATTTTTTCCAATTCAACCTCTTCAATTCTGAATGCCTTAAGCTAGCAGCTTTGTTGTCAGTGTGAATGTCTTTAGAATATCTAGGTCACCTTCAAGTTTCAAAGTCATTGGGTTATGGTTGCAAAACAGCAGCATCGTGCGAGTCTATGCTTCCCTTGGACACAGTTTAATTAAAAGTGTGATGCTGAACACGAGGAATTTTATATGGTTTTATGTTGTAATGGCATGTGGATTAGAGACCTGCGTGGAAAATTTCTTGTGGTATTCCAGTAGTTACTCACAAGAAAACCTGCAAACCCGCGCAGGTCTCTAATCTGGATCTTTTTATTAGTTTTAAAGTCAATCGTGAACATAGTAAACATTAATTATCTATTTTTACTCTGTTTTATTTCTGTAGTATGACGTGTATGATGGAAATGTCGTAACTTTTGCAGACTTCCGATGAGCAGCTCCTCTTTTCATTGAAGCGACTACGTTTAAGGTTTGTCGTTTGTCTTTGTGCACGTTGCATGATTTAATACTTTCACATACCTGACACATACAGCTTATGAAAGAAACTACTGTGTTTTCATGGAGCGTGCCTTCATACAGCAGTTGATAGAGTAGCTTGTAAAGTTAGGTGTAATGGTATTGTAATTTTTAGCTCATTGTACTGCTGTGCAGGAGGTCCCAGGTCCATCCGAGGTGAGATATAATTTCTGTGGTCAAAAATTTGGCTTAAGGTATTTCCCGCCTACTCAACTGTAATGACTTTACTGTGTTTCTATATGGTCAAGGGTTAGGTGGCGAGGGAAAGAACTGGTCACTGTATGTCGAGGCCACTGGAAACGGGCTATTGCTAATTGTAAATTACTAGATGGGTTCTGAGGATAGTGGGCGTGGGACTGAGTAGTGGATGCAGTTTGACAGTATAGGATGGATTCATTATAAAACTGAAGGAGATTGTATGGATATTGATTGAAGGTTGAGCTAAGTTGAGGCTTTATTTGCATATGTCTTTTGTTTGCAATAGTAATTGACATTATAATTCTAAGTGATAACTCTTTTGCTGCTAAATTGTTACTAAATAACGCGGCAGTTTATGTGCCTTCATTCTAGCGTAACCAACTGAAACTGCGAGTGCAGGTTTGAGCAGCTGTATGAAGCGAATGTGGAGTCTTCAGAGATGACTCCGGGTCAGATGCTACTGATGGGTTTTGCTGGCATGTTCTCACGACTCGATGCTGACTTTACACTGCTGCTCGATGCTGTCACTGCTCTGCGGGGTATTGACAACTACAAGAAGGCCGACTTGGTTCATGAAGCCGCGATGCTGCAGGTAATACTGATGCTGAAATGTGGCATTGGCGAATCCGGTATAATAGTGGCATGCACCGCTACAGGTGCGTAGCACTGTACAAAGTCATCAACCCCAAATGATGTCCATTCTGATATCACTAACCTCTGCATGCCTGTCTTTCATCCATTAAGCCTTTGTGGCAGGATCTGATACGTGTGGACATCAGAAGTCAATGGAAAGAAAACTGGAAGTCAGCTCAGGTGGTCAACGTTTTCCTAGTGGATGATTTTGGCAACCAAGTTTCGATCTTCCACGGCAGCAATGGTCCCTGCTTAACCATTTCCGGACTGCACAGGGTCACGGTGGTGCCTGTAAGAAGAAATGGAACCAGGCAGTCACTGATTTGTGTCCTTGCAGTGAAAAGTTAACAAGCAAACGATGTCCCACACTGTTGACTCTTGTCCTCTGTAGAAGTTAAATGGAGGCTTGTCGCAACTACACTCTGCTGACGATGAAGCTGTTGCTTGGCTGATCAGCTATGGCTCTTACTGCACACGCAAGAAGAAGTAGAACCCCCAGAGACGTCAATTCTGATCTGCGTCTCTAGCCTCATGCAGCCCAGGCCCTTGAAGTTAGATCATTGTGGATGTTTTTCATGCAGGTAGTATGGGCTGCCCAAGGAATATGACACTTTGACTACAATGTTGTCTCATTTACTTTGCCTTTGTTTGATTCTTTGGCATTTGTAATTAGATATTTGTAATGTTTGATCACAAGAAACCGGGTTTATTTGCCACACAACGTTGGAACAAAAATCTGTTAAAGAAATAAAACTTAAACAAAAGAGCTGTTAAGCGGAAAAGTATAAAGAACCATCAGAAAAACAATAATATATATCATGTTTGTCATAGAAACCCAAGTTGTTTGTAGAAGCATAGATATTTTAATTTTGTTACTTTGGTGGCTGACTTTTGATATCTTGGAAGATATAGGTTAGTTAAAACAGCCACTGTGTTGTTGATGTGCTGTGTAGATGTATCCAGTGCATAATGAGTCGGCAGTGAGCCTGTTATCTCTGTTGTTCTTTGCCAAGAAGTTGAGAATTATGCATGACTTCTTTCAGCGATGTCAGGAGATGGCAGCAGAGCTTAATGGTGAGCTTTCTTGCAGTACTCTGACTCTCAGCTTAGCTTAGTGTTACGTGCTGCCCTCTGTAGACGGGAGCTGTACACGTATACTCAGGCCGTTTTCTGGACAGATATTGTAAAAGGTGACTAACCAATGTTTTAGCGTGTTATTTTTTTGTTTTTCAGTTTGTCTACAGACGGTTATTTGTGTTTCTAGCTGCCCCATTTAACGTTGCAAGCTTGGCACTAAAATTACTCACCATTGCTAAATGTGTGAGCTTTTGGTGAATATTTTATTTTTGGAGAGACTCGTCTCTGAAATGGCCTGTCATTTGTTGAGTGGGACATACTTATACCAAAGCCGTTGAATATTTAAGACAAGTCGGGCAATTCTGTGGGACGAACAACCACTTCTAGAGGTTAACTGCAGAGCAAAACTGTCATTTTAGTGAATTTTCACGATATTTACTGTGTAAATGCTGTCATTGTGTCACATTCAAAGCATTTACAACAGTAAATATCATGAACATTCAGTATAACGACAGTTTTGCTTTGCAGTTGATGCTGAAGGTGGATGTTGGTCCCGTAAAGTTGCTAGGCTAGTCTTTATAATATTTAATGGCTTTGCTTATGCATACTGATTTGTTATTTACCTGCTGCTCATAATTGGAGTATATATGAGTAGTATTTTGTATGTATGTGATGACAATGATTGATCATGCTGCACCAAAAGTCTGGAATTCACTGAAGGTTATAAAACTCAATCCCGAATCCTTCTTAACATTCAAAAGAGCTAAAAACTGAGTTGTTTGAACAATCCTGTCAATATTAACTGAACAACTGTCCATGCCTGCGATTCGATGCCTGTATCGACATATGATGCATTACAGCTGCTGCTGCTGCTGCTAACTACCACCAAGATGTGGTTATTGTTATTATATTAACCTTGTTGTTTTTATTGTATGTGAGTGCAGGTTCAGTCGGTGGTGCATTTTATGATGATGAGCAGTTTGTACAACCGGTGAAGTTGTTCATTGGAGACTATTTGCATCGTCATGTATGTTATCATGTTGCAAGCATGCCTTCTACGACTCAGTGATCACTGTCTAAAACTCTCATTGTTTGAATATGCAAATTGTGACAAAAACGTGACATATTTTGCTGTTGAAGGTGGGGCACATGTAGAGCCTGCAGCTTGTCTTGTCATTAATGTTTGTTCCATTATCAGTACCAGTGCGGTTGAATGCTTGCAAAGACCAATTTTATACTGGGTAGGAGTCCATTTATGCTGTTGAACTCTGTGTTGTAGGTATGTGGCCTGTGCTCCCATGCCGTCAGTCAGCTCCTGTGTCAGTACATTGCTGCTCTGTGCCCTGATGACTCTGTCAACAAGTTGCTAGCAAGCAGTGACGTGACAGAGCAGTACAACAGTGTATCACCGGCGTTTGTGTCGCTGCGAGACCTCAGTGTCTACAGGGTTGATGCCTCAGTTGCTGGCAATGTGTTTGATACAGCAATGTTTGACAGCTCTCGACAGCTGTCTGCTGCTGTGCTTGACTCACTCAGTGCCGTCGACACTGCCAGGTGTGCCTGTTCAGCTTGTCTGTCATTATACTGACTGTACATTAGTATAGACAGCGATACAGGCTGTTATTTCATGTGTGCATCTGGTTATCCATCTGTCAGCAGACTGGCAGCTATGTAATGCTGCAGTGTAAAGTTAGCACAAAGAGCAGCCCGTTCTTTATTCATGTTTTACAACATTGAGTTTTATGCTCCCCTGCATCCCAGTTGCCCAGTAAGGCATGATGGCTTGAGCAACTGACAGCTGTGATAGCTGTTATGTAGCGTTTTAGGCAGACTGTGTATGCACTGTGGTGGTGCCTAGGCCAACTTAGCCTTCCATCCATCCGGAGTCGGTAAATGAGGACCAGCTTCGGCTGGGAAGGCAAAGGCAGGTATGGTTCATTCCATTCGTGGATAAACGCGTGGGTACACAGGTAAAACTGTGAAATCCATCGACAATGCGTGCCATACCTGAGCATTTCTGCAACGACGTTTCCTTACTAAGGGGCGCTATATTAAGTGTATGGCTTTCATTTTTTTACCTTTAACATTTTAGCAAGAATACATTTGATTCGTTTTCTGCCTGGATGGTATAATAGCCACCTCTGGCCTCCTTTAGGCTTAGTTTTGTATAAGTTACTAAAACAGTTTTTATTCCTCAGCACGTAGACAGGCAATGGAAGCATTGTGTTTTTGCATACAGTGTGTCCATGATTCTGTCTGTAGCAACATCCCAAACTGCAGAGATGTTGACACAGTATTTGTGCCGTGATGCAAACCTGTGGCATGTGGCTGGAAGAGGTGTTTGCATCATTTGAATACATTTTAGATGTGGTGGAGGCTGACTCAGTAGAGCATCAGATCTGTGATCAGCAGGCCATGGGTTTGAGTCGCAGCTGGATACTGCTGTGTAATAACTTTGGGCAAGTTACTTATACCGATGTGTCTGTCACCGTGCAGTATAATTTGGTATTGGAAATAAATAGACAGACTATGATGCACTAGCCTTGTATCCATAATCTCACAGTTAAGCTGGTGTCTGGCTGAGGGCTGTTGTCATGGAGATCAGCACTGCCCTGTGGGCCATGTGGCTCGGGAGGGATTTTACTTTTTAGTTAGTGGTTGTGTTGGTTGTAGGCAGCTGGATCTATCAGTGCAGCTACAGAAGACTGTGTGTCAGCGCATTCAGTTGCAGCTGATGTGTTATCAGTGGCTCTTCGAAGATGTCTTAATGAATGCTGTACATCAGCCCCCCAACTCTTTGCCACGAGCCACTCTTATGACTGACCTTAAGAAGGTATTGCTGTGCCACTATTTGTGATTGACTAATTGACGTTGATAGTTACAATGAGTTGTAGAGACTGTTGAAATTTGATTAATGCTGTTGTTTTCAGTTTGTAGATTTCAGAAGGTTACAGAAAAGTTGCATGTTGCATCAGCTTCACCAGGACTACTGTTTATTCCATGTTGTTGAGTGGAAGCTAGGCAGCAGTTCATTGCTGTCGTGGTACCAGAACAATGCTAAACAGTGCAGTGGCTATACCAGTATATCTAGTTTGCTCTGGTTGTAGTGCAGCTGAGCTATTCATGTGGAAGCTTTTTGAGTGACGTTTGTGTGTATGTGTATGTGTCTGTCTGTTAACCAGGGTGTCAAATCATAGTCAAATCATAGCCGCTAGACAAAGGACTTGTGATCTTGCATTCCGAGACTTAATGACCACAAATCCAAAACTAGGTCACTTGGACCTATGTGATCTAGTTGAGCCTCACTGCCCATAGGCAGCTTGTTTTTTTAGCATTTCACTCACTAATATTTACTCACATATGCTATATCCATGCAGTGTGTATGAAATTGTAGCTGTAAATTTTTCTCATGAAATAAAATTTATTTCGTTCTGCTGTGATTGAATTGAATTGTTGTTAATTGATAACAGGCAGTGCATGCACTGGTTGCTCATGAGAATGACGCACTGGTGCCTATACAAAGCCACTATGAGCAGCTGAAAAAGACCGTTCTGCAGCGACTGAAATGGGCTGCTGGTGCCAATCCTTCCTTGGCACAGACGTTGATTCACTTTGAAGAGGCTTTGGCTGTCGACCAAGCTCTGTTGGAGGTAGTGTATGTTTACTTTTTTGTACTTAATAGTTTTTCTATTAGAATTATACAGGTTTTTCTGTTTTAACTTTGTTTCTGTTTAATAGTAATTGGGCTGACTTGTTTGGCTTATAAATAATGTTTCTTCTTTAGTCTTCTTACTTACTTACTTACTTCTGCTGTCACCAGCAGGTTTCTGACATGCTTTGTCACATGTTATACTGTATACATTTTGCTCCGTCTGAGTCTAAATCTCTCAGCTGACTGTAATCCCTCCCATCCATTTTATCATGCAATGCCTTACCCTTTTCTGCCTTCAGTGCTTTGACGCTGTTGGTCGGGCGGCAGGAAGGGCATCCGGCCTGTAATAAACCTTGGGGGTTGTGGGGGTGGGGGCGCGGTT
>Ga0126335_1000773_pt1 | contig 16319 bp, 12 predicted proteins | sample OlaspJWI45metaG_FD_108409 | JGI IMG/M metagenome (GOLD analysis project Ga0126335, IMG submission 108409) | Marine gutless worms symbiont microbial communities from Oahu, Hawaii - Olavius sp. 1 OAHU.JWI-45 metaG | ecosystem: Host-associated > Annelida > Digestive system > Unclassified | place... | reverse complement strand
GTGTGGAGGTGGGCGGGCGCTCGACTGGGCAGGCAGAATGGCTAGTGTTTCATAATCTATTACTACAGCCTTCTTGTTCTGTCTGTTCAGTATTGTCTAGTGTCTTTGTATATGTTTGTTCAAGCATTACATCGTCAGTTTCGTTGATTTTGTACTGTATGATATTTCTGCAACTACATCTGGCATGAATGTGATATCCACTTGCTTTAAAGAGTTTATGACAGAACAGAATTGATTTGGCCTGTTATATGATGTGACCATCTGTCTATTCAAGTCTATATAATCTCTGTCTATGCATGAACCTGTACTGAGTACCTTGCAGCCTTGCAGCAATGCTGTCACTTGTGGTGCATGCATGTCAACATTCGATCTGTGTTCAGATAATGATGTGAAACACCAGATGGTTGTCTTCATTCTGCATAGTGCTCACAATTCTGCTGTACCATATGAGTTGTGAACACAACCGTTATGTCATCTTGGAGGAAACCTTTATCACTGGCTGATGCACTGCATCAGTTAGACAGTACATCTTCAGTACATCGGCTCTATAATGCTCTGGTTGTTATCAGAACTAACTACTCTAAGGGCAGCGAGTCTGTGACTGCACTGCGCCACCACGGAGGTGATTTTATGCTTGCAAGTTGCAGTACTGTATCTCTTTCATGAATTAATTTGTAAATTGTATCTTTTAACACAGAAATGTACTGTTAGAAAGTCATGTGAGACAGTGTATAGGACTTTAATGGACATATGTCCTTATCGGGGGTCTGGAAACTTTTTTCAAGAAGCTGAAATGGTTAACACATGTGGTTGAAAATATTGCTTTAAACAGAAAATTACATTTTACAACTACAAAATTACTGCACACCTATAGGCAAAAAGCTGCATATAGCAGTCGGTCTGTGCTGTCCAACATGCATATGTCTGTCTGTGTATGACAGCCTGGTAGTTTGCCAAAGATTTTCTAGTTTTTTTAATGACCAAGTTTTTCTGACGTCTGTTTTTTTTCCATCTCTATTGGAAAAAGATTTTTAGAAATTAGTTGAGCACTGTTGCTTGTGTTGATTGGAATTACAGGTGTAGAGAAGCTGATGAATGTTTTGTCGAGGACCATTGAGAACAAGTGTCTGGATGTTGCTCTCAGCATACTCGGAAATTGTTGCATGGATGAGAAATGCATATTGCGGGTAAATGTGCTGATTATTGTGCAGTCAATAATACCAGTTAATTTGCATTCACCTTATGACTGCTGCAGTATGCATAGTATTAGCAATTAATTTTCACATAATGTCGTTTACATGTTTAATATGTATGGCATCTCTGCAGAAACAGAACTACTGACAGATGCACAGATGAATGGACATATCTCACAACCTGATCGCTGTATGCATCTTCTGCCCATAGGTGCACATATGCATAAAAATCACAATAGTGCATAAATGGCATGATAGTGGCAGCAAGACATTGCTTCTGACAGTGAAGCAAGATGCTAGCTTATTTGAGTCTAGTGGCATGAGTTGATGTTGAAAGAAAAGTGCATATCAGATATAAATAAGCTGGATGATTATGATTAGCAAAGTTAGCCAGGAAGATGGCCATTAATACAATATTTGTATAGTAATAAATTACATTATTTTATTTTAAGCCTACTGTAAGTTCATAACTTAGAGTTGATAATGATGTGTAATTGAGATATGATTTTGTTGTTAGGTGCTGAAGTCAGATGATGGGATCAGAACCATATGTGAGCTTAAAAATACTATGTTGTGATTGTCTGAATTTATTCCATCTCGTCTGATTTATTTATTTTTGCTGCATTTTCTGTTGTTTGTATTATGCCTTCAGTGCTTTGATGCTGTTGGTTGGGCGGCAGGAAGGGCATCCGGCCTGTAAAAAACCTTGCGGGGGTTGTGGGGGTGGGGGCACCGTTAGTCCGGTTGGGGTGGTGCTCATCCGGACTGTCAGTGCCTCTTGCCTCCATTATCTTCCCCTGTTCCATAAAAATCCAGAAGACAGGAGGTGGGGAAACTCAGCCTGATCGCAGCACCGCCCTATGCTAAGGCAGAAGGCAGAGTGTTTCTTCTGGTACCAGTTGTCCCGGAACAAAGGCCGTTAAACGGTTGTTGTTGTTGTTCTGTTGTTTGTATTCTTGCGTATTCTCAGTTTATTGACAGTTATTTTGAATTGTGTGTGATGTAGGCAATATGGTGCGAAATACTGAGAAGGAAAGCATTAGAAATCGCGGCTGTCGTGTGTTGGCAAATCTCTGTCAGAAGACAGCTTGCTGTGACATAATTCACGAAGACCATGCGGATGTTTTTGCCTCCATTGTGTCAAATCTAGCAAAAGCCACCGATAAGGACTCTAAAATTACTTACTGTCGGACAATCAGGTTAGCTCTTGTGTGCTAGACAATGAGGATGTATTTAATGTCTGAAAAATATGTATCGAATTTTAAATAAACACTGCATTTGTGCTTAAAATTATGTATGCTAGTCAGTATTACAGATATGACTGTTTTTAATATGTAGTTTGCAAAAATATTTACTACTTTTGCATTAAATAATTCACATATCTTTTAAGGATTCTAAATGCATAATAGTCCATAAAGTGAAATATTCTAGTTTTTTGTTGTTGTGGTGTGTCTGTTAATAAGCTGATCACAGATGCTTGCCACCATGTTCTTTTGTCATATATGATGATACTCATTGGCGACTTTCAACCATTTATTTCCAAGGCACACAGATCAGCTTGTTATTGTGTGTTTGGACTATGCCCTTACCAATGACTTTTTGATGAGAACTGAAAATTTTCTTGTACAGATTGACTTTGGTTGGTTGCTGATTTAACTTAACTCTCCATATTGCCATATTCAGCTGGGTTTGTTTCTCTACTGTGTAAAGAGCCTTGCAGTGCCATCACTACAGCTTTGTCACTCTTGATAATAACAATAAAATCCATAGCAATGTACATTTTATGTTCATGTAGGATGCTGTCAGATACAGAAGAACACAGAGAAGCAGTGTTGAGTCACCGAGCGCTAAAACCTGTGGCCGCTCTGCTACGTTCTAATGATACAACCTTGCTATTGTCAGCAATGAAAACAGTGTCTTGCTTTATTTGCAAGTTAGAATATTTTATTTGTATTTGGGTGCACACGGGAACTAATTTCCTGCTTTAACCATACACTTTGAAGATATAAACACATTACTTTTTTGCCAGCCAACATTATGAAACTTGTTTCACCTATTGTGGAAAGAAAAAACTTGTTGAAATTTGATGTGAAGATGTAATTTTTATTATACAAAATATTTCAATGTTTTATTGAGTGAATATTATATTTGTCCTGCTAGATGAGTTAAGCCAAACATGTAGGAATTCATTTTCTGGTTCTCCACTGTGTTTTTCAGTTACATGCTGTTAATAGTTATGGCTGTTCCACACCTTTGTCAATAGCAGTCTTAGGGCTGTGACTGTACTGTACTGATTGGTCTTTTTGGCTAAAACATTTTGTTGAATTAATATTTTGAATTAATATTGCAAATTTTCACATTTTACTAGATTTAGTTCTGCTTGTTGTTGGACTTAGCAATAAGGTTTTCACTTTTTGTGACTGAAAAACGTGCTTATATTATGTGTTGTTATTTGAGTATGAGGCATCTGTTTATGGATTGAGACTGCAAACATAGTGATTTTTGGTTTTTAGGCACTTTGTATTAATTCTTTATTTTATACTAATATTACTTGCCTTACATCTGTATTTACCTTGATGTTTTAATCTCATTCACCAGAGATTACCAACCTAAAGAATACATTTATTGTTACGTTTGTTGTCGTTTTATTGGTTTGCTCAGTTGTTTGGAGGAGGCAACTCGTCAGCTGGTGTCTGAAGGAGCCCTTGAGTCAATTGTTGCCCTGACTACGCAGAATGATTCACATGACATTGTCAGTGCTGCAGAGTCTTTACTGCTGTCCATAGCATCAGATGCACCCAGTCTTCGGCCTTATCTCGGGCGAGCAGGAGCCGTTGAATATTTCATTCACCAATTGGAAGTAGTGGTCACTTCAGATGGGATGTCATTGCACAAATATCGCATAACAAATGCCTTGTGTCACTGCTGCAGAGATGCCAATAACCGAATCAGGATCCGAGAACAAGGAGGATTATCTGTGCTAACAGATCTTCTCAGAAACAGCAAACTGACAAATATTCATGACCGTATTATAAGTGCTCTTGTCTGTTTCATATACGACGATGCAAGCATTGCCGTTCTTCTTCAGACTTGTCTCGTTTCCACTTTAGTTTCACACTTATATCGTGTAGCTGGAGTCACAAACAAGCTGGATTTTGTAGGACTGGATTCTTTTGATGTTTGTGAATCTTTACAAACGGATCAGACTGCGACAACAGAAGATTTGGACGATGCACTTGTGTGCTGTAATGATATGAAGTCTGTTGATGATCAGCCAACAAGCTTTCCGCCAGATATGGATGCAGTTTCAGGTTGTGAGCCATCGTCTGCAGAGGATACTTCAGTACTGACAACAGATGAGTTAAATACTGAAAACAGCCGTTGTATGCAACAGTTTGCGTTGCGATTTACTGATGATGCACCTGTTATTTCTGAGCCAAATGCTGTCGATGTCTGTGCCAGAACACCTCGCTACAGCATTGACAGTCCAACGTACAAGGCAGTATCAGCTTGGCGCATGGAACTGGCTGTCGACGAAGTTGAGGATGGTGTCCATGATCGATGCGGTCCTAGAAATATTTGGGAAGGTGCGCGACTCTATGCCGACAGCTTTTCGGCACTTTCACCATTGCATTCTGGGTCTGTTAGTCCGGCAAGAAGTCTTAGCAGCTGCTCCGATGGACTCTGTAGTGTCCAGAGTTGGACTTCATCACTGTGTGATTCAAGCCTACAGAGAAGTCCTGTCGTTAGTCCAGCTTGGTCACTGGATTCATCTGGTAGTGGAAAATATAGTCCTTTCAGCAACAGTTCATATGTTTATCTTGATGGAGCTTGCAGTCCTTCATCTTTGTGTGATGCAGACGAGGCCCAAGCGATGTCTTTGGCAAGAGGTGATTGCTCAGATGATAATTTCAGTGCAGCAATAGAGAGTCATACATTTGATAAACAGCATCGTAAGCCTCATCAGTTTTCAGGTCCAGAAGCACATTCAAAAAGCAATGTTAGTGTACATCTGAATGAAAGTGCTGTTGTCACAGAGTTAGTCACAGACATGTCCAATTGTGGACAAGAGAATGGTAATGCAGCCACATCAGGTGAATGTTTTTCTAGTATACATATTATTGTTGGTGACAATAATGACAGTAATGCATCAGCAGCCGTAGGTAAGTCAGAAGCTGCTGTTGAAGAAGAGATTAATGAACAGTGCTCGGATGAGGAGTTTGATGTGGAATCATTTCAACGCAGAAGACAAGATGAGCGTAGGTTCTCAAGACTTCTTGACATGGCAGAGACTATGTATGCATCTATTGAAACAAAACCAGTCTCTCAGTTACAGAAGACAAGAAAACGTCGGCACAGCAGTGGCAGCAACACAAACCTCTCTGTTTCTGCACGACAGAAGTTTCAGTGCTGTGATGTTTCTCCCAAAATATGTATGACAGAGGCTCGAGGTACCAGTGACCTGGTAACCTCAGTGGCTAAAGATTTGCGGAATTCAAGCACAGCAATTGATACTGATGACTGTGCTAAGACTCCACAATGCCTGCAAATAGTTGGTGATAGTAACTGTGGTGACATTAACTTTGATAAAGATTCTAACGCATCTGGTGATACTTCGACATGTTCTCTTGATAACAGAAATAAAAGCCGAGTTACAGAACGAAACATACTGATGCTTCTGTCACGTATTTCACACTCTCCAGAGACAATTGCTCATGTTATGAATGCAGGAACAATTTGTGGACTGTTTGATTACGTTTTATTTGCCAGTAATCCATTGCCAGCTGCTAGCAGGACACTACTGCGTCTGTCATATAGCCATCATGGCTTTCAGCGAGCCATTCTTTGTATGTTTCCAACACATACAGTATGGAGAATGGAGCGAGACTGGCTTATTTCTAGCAAAGTGTCATCACCACTGTCGAACACTTCAGGTATTTCCTGTGGTCGTCAAACCAACTTACATGTAGATGCTGATTCTGTAGACCCTATTTCTGAGAGTGGGAAATCACAGTCCTGCATGCAGAAAATAAATGGCAGCTCAGAAACCACCGAAATCATTTCTAAGAGCAAGAAAGAGTTTGCATCGAGCACTCACGATGACAGTAGTGGTGTCATATCGGTTGAAGGTGAAAAAGAGCGTGAATGTGTTTTGTCAAAGCTTTGTGATGAAATCATAGGAAATCTGTCAGCAGTTGCCATCTCTGGGTATGGACAGGGAGTTGTTTCACATTTGCTCTTGAGAGGCACTGATACTCAACGTCAGCGGTGTATCATTTCACTCTGCTTTCTCTGCCGGTTTGTGTGTTTGGTCATTTCTTTTTAAGTGTGGTGCAGTAGGGATTAGAGATTGCAGTCTATTATCTTACACATAGTTTGCTTCAAACCCTGACTAACTGTTGCAGGTAAGTTATTCTAATTGTGATGCACTGTTCATTGGGATTTCCTTATCTGAACGTTTGGATTACATGTATTTCAGATGCTGTGATAAAATATAGCAACTGTGTGAGTTTTTGTACTAGGTTGTTAATGAGAGACTTAGTCTGTTGAGAATGAAAACTCCGTTAAAATTACCAAAAGCATTAGGCCCAAAATAATGGCTTAAGCACATCCTGCACTGGGAGATTGTAAGCATTCTGATGTCACTGTTTCGTGGAAGACAAAACCCTTTTTACCTTTACACCCTTAATTTAAAAATTTGTTGAATTTTTACATTAGATTGTATTGTTGTTCAGGAACAATGAGATGCGTGCAAAGTTTCTGGTGGACATGCATGGCGTCGATGTACTGATGCAGTTGATACAGACGCCGAAGTCGCCATTGTTTCCTTGTGCTGTCCAAGCACTCTCACATCAAGCCAGATGTCTCCAGTTAACTAATTCTGCCGGTACTGTCTTAACAGAATGTCATGCAGTCGATGCCATTATTGATCGTGACCTTGTGTTTGTGCTTGATGACGGCTTGCAAGTCGAAGCATCACGGTGTATCATGTCCCGCAGCTCGGATGTGTTTGCTGCGATGCTGGCTGGTGGGTTCCGCGAGTCGGCACAGCACAAGATCCGCATCCCAGCTGCAGAGTCTGGTGCCTTCTGTACGATGGTGGCATGGCTTCATGGTCAGACCACCCACGCTGCAGTCGAGGGTGGTCCTTGTCCACAACTCGACGAGCTCTGTGAGCTGTTGCCTCTTTTCCACCGATTCCAGATTCCAGAGACAGTTCAACGCCGATGTCTATTGGCGCCACTCATCTCTGCTGTTTTTGACATAGATGAATTCGAGGACAGATTTGCATATGTTTACCGGCTGTTGTCGGTTTATGACGATGTGGGTGGTATGAGGCAAGAGTATGCTGTTTCTGTCTTCACTCGACAAATGTCACTACAGCGCCGTTGTGCGGCTGTCACTAGCGTTATGACGGCCGAAGCCGGGTGTGACATAGAAGAATTTGTGTCTATTATAACTGTGGCATTTTTAGATGCCATTGACTGAAATTCCTATTGCTTATGTGACTCTGGCAGGGACTTGGGACCAGATTTCAAAACATTGACAGACTTACACCCTTGCTAAAACGTCAGCATTGATCAACAAACGTCACAGTCAGCAGTTGAATCATTAATTAGGCTTATTGACTTGAAGAAAACTATCAGTTTACTGTTGTAGCCAGCCGGTTAATGTTTCAGTTGTTGGAAAGTAGCCTACAGGGTAAGCATATTAGCTGTTATTAAGTTGCTTTATTTTTTGGTTATGGAGGACTTGCTGTGTCCTGTGTTTAGTTGCATTGCAAGGGTCATTCCATAAATAAGTTACAAAATGCTGTCATTCTACTATTTTTCTAAATACCAAAAATCTCAAATATACGTTTTGTACTTGTAGGGAAATTCATCTGGTGACATTTGTTGAAATTTCTGTTCATTATTTTGACTTCAGTTGAACTAACACAGTGAGTCTACCGTATGCAGTACTTGCCCCAGCAGTCTGTTCTTTCACAACTCGGTTGAACTCGCTCTGTAAACGTTGAAAGTAACAAGAGCACTAAGCTAAAGTAATTTGGTGAAGGTCGTATTTAATATGAGCAGTGTTCCTATACTGTGGCGCCATCACAGTCCCTTTCTCTTGCCGTACGGGGGATCACGACCCCATGTGATAGTGTGCTGCCTTGGGACCTCAAGAATCTCCACTCTGAACGGGACATCGAGTCATTTTTGCGCAACGCAGCCGCTTGACAGAAAAATGTTGGTGGTCCAAGCCACACACGAATGGCTGATTGCACTTCTGCATCAGATGCAAATAAACTTGTTAATTCGTGGATAGATGTTTAATGGGTTTGGACGATAGGCTTACGTCAAAAAATGAAAGATTAATTTTAACGGCTGAACGCAAAAGTTCGTAACATTGAACAAAAACCTGGTGAAAATGAAACATAGCCTAGGCCAACTGATTTGGTAGTCAATATTACCAGCTTACAGTGCGGCCAACTTACACTTGTCGCGCAGAACTGGGACTAAGGTGGGAATCTGGGCGTATTACGTCGGTCGTAATTAATTTGCGGCTTATGCTACGGCGTGCCGACGGGACGTCACGTGTCAACCACAGATGAGTGCTATGACGTATAGCTTGCGCTGCTAAGGCGGTGCGGAGAGATGCGGATACGCGGAATCGATCAGCTCGCGACTCGGTATTGCGACGCGGCCGGCGTTAATCCGTTTTATCTCGTCGACGCATCACTAATCCGGATAGCGCGGCCGGGCGGGCAGGCATACCTCGTCGCGGAAGTCCGGCGGTCGATCGTGTCCATTAGCTGTCCGAACGTCTCTCCAGAATTAACCATTCCACTGTCGACATAGTGACCGATGGGAACACGACTCGGTCTGACGCTGAAGCAAACCGACTTTCCCAGAGCCGGCTTCAGCTACTGACGGATGGACGGGCGTCACTAATAACCAACGAACGTCGTCGACGAATAGCTCGCTGTTCCTCAAGTTCTAAGTGGCGAGGACAGTGCTTTGGTTGACGGATTCATACGTCAGGGTCATGGTTTGCGTTAGTTGGGAGTGGCCGATGCCAATGATATTCTTCATCATTTATTTGCTGAGAACAAAATACGAATACAACCAATGAAGTAACATGTAGCAGTAGCACACACGACAAGGCTGAAAATTCAGCACTAACAGCCGCCAGAAGGGAACAAAAGTGTAAAAACACAATACACTTAGCCTATAGAACCGGATAGCAGAACAGTTATTAGAAATTAAGAAAATCACTGAAGTCAACACATTTACTTGTGCGCTTGATATAAAATGAAACAGAAGGTTCAGGTCAGCTAATCGTAAAACAATACACAGCATTTGTCTAGCAACAAAGACAACTACCTCTTTTCGGCCCATGTAAAAAAATTTAACGCAACTGGAAGATTGGAAATATCGACGTCATTAAAGATTCTGATATACAGTTTAACATCATCTGCAAATACCTTTACTATAATACCAAAACAAGCAAAAATGTCAACTGGTTCATCAATAAAAATCAGAAACATAAGGGGCCTTATGACAGTACCTTGGATACCCCCGCTAAGAAGATCGGCATCCTCAGACAAACCGGTACCAACCTCAGTGCAATGAGTTCTAACAGTGAACAGTTGCTGCCGCCAAGACAGCAACACTCCTTGAATTTGTACCTATAACGATTTGATAGTTGCAGTACTCTCGAACGATTAATACGATTGTTGATATGACCTTGAGCCACCTTCAAATGATTGACACTTCGAGTTCCAACGTTTTTGGGTTAAAGCTTTTAAAGATAATAAAAACGCGTTACGACAAAACTCGCCACTAAATATCAACAAGTAAAGTCTTTATTATCTTGAATGTCTGCGCCAATTCAAAGTCAGCATAGGAAAAAGGAAATTTAATTTTAAAAGTTTAAAAACGAAATGATTAGGCCTATGAAGGGACACATTCACATTTTTTCGTGGCTTCTTTATGCGTGATGACATGACAAGTTATGCAGCATTGCGCGATTCCTCTTTGATGCTGAGCTTTTTTCTAATTACATTTCTAAAAAAATGTTTCGATAATAAAAAATGTTTAAATAAATTTTTGTTGGTTGGTTCATTTGACACTAGACCTATGTGAATTATAATGAGAAAGACGTTTTGTCGACTGCATGCAGAGCTTGTAGTTTTAGGACCAGATGAGAAATTTCTGCCATATCTGACGAATGATCACGGCATAATATTGAGGCTGATGGAGGCAGCACGCCGCCGTAATGCATCAATAGTCGTGTCAGTTGCCACGGCTTACTGCCGGATATGCACCTGCCATAGCGAACATTGCATTGTTGTCTCTTGGGCAGGCAGGCACAGAAATGCGTGCATGGGCTTTACCGGATTGTCCGAAATGAGTGACACCAACGCAGTTAAAAAAAATCAAGTGAAAACAGAAAAGTTGGTGCATGCATATACCGCAGAAGAAAACGTTACAGCGAACGGTGATTGATTAACGCCAATCAAACATTTTACACCCAATTATAGATACTAGGCCTACACAGTGTCCCGCAAAAGGTGGACCACTTTGTCACATCTTAACCGATTTTGCATACGAAATTGCGAAAGAATGTGTAGGCCTATAATGTTTCCCACTGCACGTTAAGCATGTTTATACACTACGGTATCTCGGGAGTAAAAAGTGGCAAATTTGTAGAAAATTTCTAAAGATGCGACATAAAATTCGTATGTTTGGTGAACAATGAAACCTCATATATCGTACCACGTAACTGATGTATATGACGTAATGTGATGGTGTTACGACGTACAACAATTGAGAAGTTGGTGGGCTATGCGATTTATGGTGCAAAAAACTGCGTGGGTGTCCGCTATTTTGTCCCACTCTGTAAAAGTGTTATAGCGTCGCAAGGGACTGATCCCGGCTGGTTCGGAGGACAAATCTCGAGCGACCGTACAACGTACAAGCGCCGGGATTCTATCAGATTTATGGCGGACGGGTCGCGCGACCGGCTGGCCGGGCTGATTGCCGCTCGATGGTCGTGCATACCATATCGTACGGTCGGTCCGTCGTCCATTCGTAGAGTATAGAGCGAGAGCGTCGCAACATATTACTGCGTTAAATACGGTGCAGACAGATCGACCGTCGAGTTCGTACGTGTTAGTATGCCAGCCCAGTTTGCCGCAGTCCACTCTGCTGTGCCTTGTCTGTTGTCGCCACCTAAACGACAGAGTGCGATAATTACTAGCCACCGTGTTACTGCCTGGCAGCTCACTCATTTAGTCGACGATATTCATAATTTACTACTAGCTCAGTCGGCACTGATAATGCTTTTAATCCAACAGTCTGCACACTGCAGTCAAAACAAGTAAATGGTGATAAAAAGTTAGTAAGACACGCTGGGTATAAATATAAGTGTTTGATGTACATGCTGTACGTAGGCCAACAACTGACGGTAATGATATGTTCGTTTTTTAACCAAAGCCCAAAGTTGCTACAAATCTAAAGAGTTGAAGAAACCAAGGACATTGCAAAACGCCCTGTTGCTGATTTTCTGTCTCGTTCTTGGTGCAAGCAACTGTCCTGTCAAGTTACATCAATAATATTAATTACAGCTAATTTTTGAGGTTTGACAACCTGTGCATTATCACTTTTTGGCCTTATGGCCTTCAAACTCGACTATGGCCTAAATACTCTGACGATGCACATACAACCAAAAAGAAGTTGCTAGGTCAAAATATTCCAAATTTATAACCTGAATTAAAAAATACGGAAATAGCTCTCAAGGTCGAGGACCAAGGTCAAATGTCACCAACTTTCAATCACATCAAGTGTTCGCCATGATACATATTTCTACCAAGTTACATCAATTATTGATCAGCAGTGTTTTTTTTAGATTTCGCGTGGACAGACACACGGACACCGCAAAAAAACAAAACCTGCATCCCAGCATAGCTGGTGCGTAGGTAGTTAAAGTCTACGGGTGCGTGCTATGAAACACTCCACACTGCAACAGCATCGACGGCAGTCATGTCGGAAGATAGCCGTGAACAAAATAAAACAAATAATATTTTTATTACGCCATTACTACGTCGTATACTAACGTGTCAATATTGAAACAAGAACTCATCTATTATTGGCATGGCCGCGCAACGTTGCACAACTCGTTTTACAAATACAGCGCATTTTCGCTTTTGACTGCTCTCTATAATGCAGTCGTTTGAGGCGAGCTCCGCGAATATCGCCATGAATTATACACCAAAAGCCAAAACGGTAAGAAGAAAGCAAAAATGACAGACACTGACACAGATACTGCATATACTGTCAAAAATGAGTCTTTCAATTTATTACATTTTGTTACAGATATCATGGGTCCTGCTTCAGCCAGTTTGACGTGATAGTGATTGGCTCCGAAACCTACCGTTCAGGGCGAAAAACACCACAGAACGGCCATATAGACCTACCAGTTGAAATCCCATATGCGACTTTCTATTAGTGAATCATACTGACTTACTAGTTACGCCCTATCCTGCGCCGTTTGCAAAATATTATAATATTACGGATTATTGGGCCAATTTTAGTTAGTGATGTGGGGTACCGATGTTTAATTCATTTGTCTGCGTGACCCCCAAACTCAGAACTGTGAAATTTGGCGAGAATGAGGCAGAAACGTCGGGTATCGTAACTGTTGTCTAGTTAGCTCAGTTGTTAAGTCAATGGCCGGCTAGCCACTTGCGCGGCCCAGGTTCAGCCCTGGGTCCGGGCAAGTGGTTTGGCTCGGTTTGGCTGGGTTTGACAGGCATGCTATGAGATTAAAGTCTCAGGCATCTATGGAGGATTTGTTGTCTTGGTTTGTACTGTTAATTTACAGCATTGAGTAAACCTAGCGCCGCTGTATGGCTGCTTATATTACCGTGCTGAACTGCGTGTGCTGTGTTGTGTACATAACATATGATCCTTTGTGTGTTCTATTATAATGTACTGTCCTGCGTGGCAGATGTAAAGACTATTGCTGATTGTTCTTTGCAGCGGTCTGTCTGCAATTGTAATAAAGACATTATTATTATTATTATTATATCTCGACACCTTGAACCGTTAGGGGTGATTCACAGACAGTTAATGCTTGATCATGTGAAAATGAAATATTAAGTACAAAGACGTCATTACTAAGTCGTAACTTTCGTTGTTAGTGTGGGATGCCGGGCACAGAGAAAATAGACACATGGGGTAAGACTAATGTGGTCCGTCAGTAAGACAGGCTGGTCTGTTTGCCAAGAAAGCTTTAGTCGACGTTGATATAGCACGTGGCGCGATGTCATCGTCTGCGAAGAAAATGATGTCAGGCGTGAATATGGGCCTATATACACTGTATAATACAGTAGGGGCTTTTAACCAACACATCAGCCAAGTCAGTCGGTTGGTCGGTCCATCCTGCACGGGCGACCCCGTCATCCATCAAACGCTGCATGGCCTCTCGGCCCTTCTAATAACGCCCGTCGACACACAAGTGCGTCCACCACTAGTCTGTCTCTGTCTATACAGTCACTGACTCTACTCTGCGCTCCAACTCAGACTCAGAGTGACCTCAAGTTCTCAGCAGCTTTCTTCTGCGGCGCAATTTTGTTTTTTTGAAACAGTGTGCTTTGATAGCGTTCTAAGTCGCGGTATTGTTGGAACACGCTTTTCATAATGATACTGATCTGGTTTCTCAGGTCCTCAAAGGTTGAGTGACCGTTATCACCACTTTCCATGCTGATTGCACGCCTGTGTGAGTTAAATCCGATGCTGCAGTGCATCCACTCATCCTCTTAACTAGAGCGAGAAAATGAGTACAGCAAACGGCAACTGCACAGGTTGTGAAGGGATTGTGTCGTTTCAGCATACCCATCTCGGGTTCAGTGTCTTTTTTATCGCGGGCGATTGGTGTTTGCGTACTGTACTGCGTCAGCTCATATTTATCGGCTGCTGCTTCCTAGATTGTCAAACGCTGCTGAATAGTAGTCGCAATTCTTGTAATTAGCGCTATAGGAAATACTCAAACATTTGTTGCGCGTAACAACAGTTCCTTCCGTACTTATCAAAATAAATGTTTAGCAGTTATAACAGTTTTGCAGCGTTCCGAAGTTCTATTTTTGTCATTATTTTCATTAAACATATCAGGTTTAATAGGGTACGACCGTGAGAGCTATGCAAAATGTTCATCGCCGAGATCTACCTTCGCTGGCGTTGAGTGAACTTGCGATCCGCGATTCGCGCTTGGACAAGTTCTTTACGTTGTCGCGGGAATCGGGCAGCGCCGTGTCGGGAGCGTATTAGAAATGCACGCGGCGACGGATAGAAACATGAGTCGTCAAGCGAGGAAAGTCGCTCGCTGGCTGGCTCGTCGTGCCGACTGAATACCCGGCGCGCTCCAGTGACACATGTGACGACGGCGACGGCCGCCACACACGTCGTCGTTCGGTCGTCGCCGGTGGTCCGTCGGGATCCGTCCAAGACCGTCGGATGCCAGTCGACACACGACAGCATCGATCAAGTACTTAGGCGTTGTCGGTCGCCTCGCCGGACACCCATCGTGCCCGCCCCGCACAGCCAGCCGCCCGTCACCGCATTTCTGTGTCCGACGTCGCCGCCGCGGATTCCTTTTACATCCTTGAATAGAACAATTATTTCTAAACAACCATCGGTTTACATGCTCCGCTAACGTACAACATAGCGAGTTGGGATGCATGACATATCAACGCCAAGTTGTGTGTACAATAATACTGTTCAACACGTCCAAGGATATCGCCGTCGTTGTCGTCGTTGAAACTCGGCAACTCGCAGCTCACTCGTGGGTAATTTTACGATCTTGATGGCCCGCGTCGTATAAGCCTCTCGGAGGGTATAAATATCGTTACCGGGAACAGGTGCCCGTCCGGTCTGCGGCAGGGCAGTGTCCGAGAATCGCGACACGTCCGAGAAGAATGGAACTGAAGATCCGTCGCACTTGCCGCTGCTGCTGCTGAGTCTGCATACTATATATTCATCTTTATTCACCGTAAAGGTAGCAGAACAAACAGCTTAACTAACTTAACTAAGCAACAAACTCAATATGTATACATACATATACACCGTGTTCCAAAAAAACGTCCCACTTTATCATTTGCTGTAACTTTAACATGCCTGCATCAAAACGGACAAAATTTGGCACATCGACCGCAATTTGGCGTGCAAATTTCGCTAAGGTCATCAAGACAAATTGTGAACAAAAAGGTGCTAAAACAGAGCCCTGACGAACACCATACATGACCGAGAAAAAAGTTGGCCGGATCTCGCCCCATTTAACACAACTGAAACAGACACAAATCATATCTTCTAGTAACCGGAGTAATTGAACTGGTATATTTTCCTGCATTAATTTAATGAAAAGAGCCTGTAAATTTACTTTATCGAACGCTTTTGACAAGTCTATAGCACAAAGATTTATAGTACTACCATTATGAACGAACAGAACGCTCAATTATACGTCGTACATAGTATATGACATGATTACAGCTCAAGCCTTTTTTGAAACCAAACTGACTATCAGAAGTTTTCAGCATATTATATTATGCTCGCTCAGGCTTATACAACAGCAATAAATGTCATGCAGTTATTTCCGGGAAATGGCTCAATCTAAACATTATATAGGAAAATGCAACAAAACTAATAGCAGTATTATTATTCCGATAGTACAGTTTACAGCTATCGACAGTGATAACATGTTACGTCGCAGATCGTCGTTGTCCAAATCTCCACGTATAATTTTTTTAAAGTTCGCCGTCTTAATGCACACTTTTCGAAATAAAAGTTCATAACATTATATGACAGCTACACGATAAAAATATACAAATCGTTAATGAGCATTTACATACTCTTAACTGTGGCTAAATTGAAATTTTAATAATAATAATAATTATTATTATTATTACAATTGCAGACAAACGCTGCAAAGGACAGTCAGCAACATCTGCCACGCAGGACAGTACAGTACGAGGGTTGATCAATAAGTAATGAGAAAAACATAGAAGCACATGACTGTCATCAAATTCACTTTATAGTTTTTCAATGTAATCTCCTTCAAGTGCAACACATTTTCCCCATCGAT
>Ga0126335_1000772_pt1 | contig 16324 bp, 11 predicted proteins | sample OlaspJWI45metaG_FD_108409 | JGI IMG/M metagenome (GOLD analysis project Ga0126335, IMG submission 108409) | Marine gutless worms symbiont microbial communities from Oahu, Hawaii - Olavius sp. 1 OAHU.JWI-45 metaG | ecosystem: Host-associated > Annelida > Digestive system > Unclassified | place... | reverse complement strand
TACTGTGTAACACACAGTTGTAAGATTCAAAAGACTTTTTAACAAAAGTTCTACATAGTTAGAGTTCCACCAGTGACCGAGACTATATCATGCGCACGCTGTACAAGAACTGTTATTAGCCCGCTGTGACACCCTGCTGCGGTACTGTTATCACCAATTGCGCTTATGTTGTTTGCTATTTTAGAGACGTTTGTCCTTTTATCTATTTCGTTATTCCTATGTATGTACATCATTTAGGCTAAGGCTATATTGCATTTTATTTCGTAGATTTTTAATCTCCAAAATTAATATAGCTTTGCAGTTGACAACGTTGTGTTTAAAGAAAGTTACTACTACTACAATTAATGACATTCTCATCTTAAAATCACTCAAGGTTGTTGTCTTCGTGGCGAACATTCTACGATTTCGTCAAACAATTGTAGATGACAACGCATTTTAAGAATATTTGAGACTATTTTACTACACTGCTTTGTTAGGATTAATGGGTCATTGTCGGTTTCATTATATTTATTTTGCGTGCAGGTGTCTATTTTTAATTATGTGCATTTTAGTCGTCGATAGAGTTTGTGGGTTTTAACTTCACGTAGCTGTTTCAGCTAACGGGCGCTGAGAAGGTGACATAGTTAGGTGGTTGTTGCTGTGTAATTATCAAGGTGAGTATCTTACGTCCTCATATCAGTCAACACGTGCTACGCGTCGACGAGTCGACGAGTGTCGACGTCCTTCCTGACACCAGGTCTGTCCACTACGATCTTCCCTCTGACGGCACCGTCTTTATCGGCGGACTACCGACAGCTGACCGCGATACAAGCGGTCTTCGCGCTCCCCACACGCCGCCGCCGTCTCTTGGCCGGTTGTCACACCTGCCCGTTACGCCGTCTTACCTGCCCAAGCAGGTCCGATCTCGCGGAGAAGGGTTTCAGGGCTGCCTCGGCTCGATTGATCTGAACGGCGACCGGTGGCGGCTGACAGAACGTCGAGATGATGTGCCGATTGAGTATCGCGACAGCGTCATTGAAGGATGTCACGGTACGTCTCCGTTCCCATACCTCGAGTAGCTTCTATTTGTTGGCGCTGGCCGGTTTGATTGACAGGTGACAGGTGTTGTGAGGCCTAAGCCACGCCCCCTAATAGACGCTACTACCTTGTCGCAATAGAAGTCATCTGTTTTGTGTTACGTACCTCTAACATTATGTGATATATTTTTTACATTTTATTGAGCATTTATTCATCAACGAGTGATAGAGAGAGAAAAAATATATATACAATAGACACCAAGATACAATATCAATATACAAATTATCAAGCGGTCACTTGTGTGTGGCTTACAAAATAAACTATAAATAATGCATTAAGATTACAAAAGCAGCAACTGTTACAACGGGGACAGGGCAAGCTTGTATAACGAGTTATTGCAAGACTCGTACTCAACGCGAAATGTCTCACACCTATCTGGACAGTTAATCCCGTATAATACTATACAACCGTCCAATAAACAAACTACAATAACACAGGATATATTCTGAAACATTTTCAGTGATTAATCACTATAACATTAGACAATATTTTACTCACGGCTGGTACAGGTACTCGGACACATAATCGCGTATAATACTACGCTATACAACCGTGCAACAGACAATGTTCCACACGTGAGATAGAGAGAAAGACATTGAATATAAGTTATATATTTTAAATTGTAAAAGTGCAATAAAATAAACAAGCACAAATATATCGAGGTAACGTTTGCACATTGACCACAAGTTAATAATGTAAAATGTTATAACATTAGACGATTTACAGTTACCTACCTGTCGAAGCAGTGAAGCAGTGAAGCCGCATCACGCGATTAACTGTCCCGCGATTAAGTGTCCACGCGATTAATTGTCCAGCGATTAACTGTCAGTAAACCGTCTCACACCCATCCGGAATTATCACACTAGGCAATCTGAAGTTGAACATCGATTGGCATTCCGTAACAATCTGCATATCGCTAGTATTAAACAATTTCACAAAGAATCGCCGAGATTTGCCGAGATATTTCTGCATACAACTGTTTATGTTATGGTTTACCACATATTATAAAACAGCCACATTGCATCGTAAAATCATGTATCGTCGATGCGTTAAAAAATAATTTGTATTTGTTCAATTTTTTTATCATACTCTAAAACTATTTTTACTTTAATTACATGTATGTTTTGTAAATGAAGTGTTTGTCATTGCACTGATTCGCTCTATCTTATCTGAACAAGAACAGTTTGTATTTTATGTTTACCATACATTCCACCATATGACGGCGATGTAGTCGTTCGTTGAAAGCGGCTTAATGTTTAGCAACAAAATAAAACTACCTGTATGTGATATGAAGGCGTAAAAAGAGTGCATATAGAAACTAAAGAATGTCCATTTATAGACCGAGGAATTGCAGTTGTGATGAAAGAGGCAACGTCTGTGGTCTTTTATTGGAGTTGGGTTGTTTATCGGTGGTAATATGTAGACAACATGAGTACATATGTTGTGGTAGTGAAACTCGGCAGAGTTCTAGTGAACGTTAAAACTACGTCCCGGACTTGTGAATGCGATGATGTAGATAAATATCTTCGTCGCTCATTTATCATCTTGTGTTACATCATTTCATATTCTATATTATTTTTTAGAAATTTTTATGGGCACCAGTCAGATAGGTTTATCCTTCCTTGGCGTCTAGACCATATTGTTTTACGTTATTTTAATAGATTGATTTATGAATTGATTGATCATCAGCTTCTTGTGTTCAATGCCGGTGAGTGTAAACCGCATACTTTGCACAGCATGACGCCATTTGAATCTGTTGTTTTGGAGAACGTGTTATGACAATATGAACACCAATCGACAGAAGTTCAGCGGCAGTTTGGACACACGACGTCTGGTGATCCAGACTGTAATTATTTCACTGATTTCGTCAAAGAAATCACGGTTGTCAGCTTGTCGGAACTGCACACTGCAGACAGACCGTACTTCCGATACAAGGCGACTTCTGTTCGACGTTCGATTGCCGCGGCTCAATACGCCATTAGTTGACCGGTCAGCCACCGGCCGAGCTCTTCTGTTGTTGATGCCGTCAGAAATGAATGGCTCAAGGGGCAACAGCCACCCCGAGCATAATGACAATCCTTACCCGATTTGGTAACATGGCCATGTTCATTGGCTAGCCATCACTTCATGGGCGGCGCCACTGGTGTTGCGCGGTAGGCCTGCTGCTGTAACCCATGCAGCAGCAACGAAAACGAAGACACAGTATGTGAAAACGTACGAAACTGAATGAATTTGCACAAATGCGCGATTTAAATGATTTTGTGATAATTGTGGCGCATCATGCGTTAGAAGCCCACGTCATATCAATAATAAAACCCTTATTTTGCGTTTATTAACATAAATGCGAACGTTTTTTCAGAAAGTACTTTTCCAACTTAGGGTTTTCTGTATAAAATACACACATTATTAACTACCTGCGCGCCATCCGTGCTTGCAAATAAGATTTTTTTGTGTCCGTCTGTCTAACTGTCAGTCAGCTTGCAAAAAGTTTCACTCAGGTGAGTGTGATGCCACGCTGATGCGCGGCGAATAAATCATTATTTACCAGACGGTTTACGGTTACTCTGCGGGCATGTCCAAGTCCACAACTAGTCCACAACATTCCCAAATGTTGTGGACTGGTTGTGGACTTGTATGGATTTGTACAGTTCGTTTTTGACAATTTTGATGTTTTAGTAGTTTGTTGTAATATCAATGTAGCATCTGCTGTAGCTATGCTACATGTACATACTGCAGCAACTGTGTGCTCGTCCAAGCTGGCTGTCGACAGCGATTCGGAAGTGATCTTCCAAGCCATATGCAGTTAATTGGTATAATGTCAGACACAGAGCGAATCGAAAGTACTGGTGTTTTAGGCCACATCGAGTGCATTGGATGTGGACTATTGCAGTCGATGATCCCATAGCGTGGACGTTAGTCAGTCTGTCACGCATGCGGCTGTTCCTACTCATCAATCGCCAGATGGCGCCACTTTGATGCAGCCATTGCTACATTACTGTGACCACTTGTTTGCATTAGCAAAGTTAAGTTTAGAAATACGTGGTAAAGCGGACGTGTAAACAGGGCTGGAAAAAACCTACGTCTTTACCTGTTTTTTTCACGTTTACGGCATTTTAAGTTCATAGATTTTTTAACGTTTTTTATGCTTCAGTGTATGCGGTGACGCCAGAAAACATTATAGGCCTATATTGATCCATTTAATAAATGTGGGCCTTATACACTAAAGTTACTTACAAACTTACAGTGACAGAAGCACCCTATATACATAACCATAGATCAAGAATGCGAATTTTACGAATTTTTCGTAAAATTCGCGAATTTTTACGTTAATTTTTATAACGGGCTTAAAAATCGTAAAAATTCGCGATTATAATAATAATAATAATAATAAACAGATTTGTATAGCGCCGTAAGGTCGTAACTTCAGAAGTTCTCATTGCTTTGATTGTAACTTGCTTGGTGTAAAATCACTGCAAGCTATCTTTGTATTGCTGGTGTTACATGAAGCACGTCAAATTGTTATTGCTACTACTGCAAGCAGTCATAAGCAAACCGTTTGTGAATTATTATAAGTATAGCCCAAAGTAATAGGCCTATTCCACTGGATGGCCATACCCACTCAACGAATTTTTATGAATTTTAAAATTGCGTAATATTTGCGAATTATTGCGAATTTTAAAACCACAGGTCACGAATTTTCGATCTCTGTACATAACTGTCAAAAACTCACGCTCGTACGTCTGGCGTTTATAGCTGACGTCTTCATTCGACCTACGCGGCGTGCTTGTAGGCGCTGCTGCCGTGCTGCGGCGCTGTCACATAAATTACTGCAGTCTCCACCTACGTGCCGCCCACAATACTGAAACCGGGTAAGGAATGTGATTATGACGCCGGGGTTCTTGTCTCAGGCGCCTGTCAGAAACTCATAATCGTAGACACTGCTTACTCTCATGTCTGCTGTGATCCACACTACGACTATCGCTGCGCCATAGAACTATCAGCGTTGATGGAGAAATTCTGCAAACTGGTCGGCCAATTTGTCGTCTCAGAAACAGTTATTTTTACTGTAGGCCTACAAGGCTAACTGTTTCAAAAATGTGTGACAGTGTATTTTAATAATGGCGGTGCGTACCAAATACTCACGCTTTTTATTTGATCGTTTCATATGGCGTTGTGCCTTGCATACTTTATTTTGAAGCCGTATTGTATGTAATTGTATCAGTGATTTTGACATTTTATATTACTATTTTAAATCATCTGTTAGCTATAGTCTAAATGTACAGTAGTCATAATGACCAAACAATTTCAGGGTAACGCAAAATTAAAATTGCAAGGAGCGGTGCATTTGGGGGTATACTATTTACACAAAACTTGCACATAATGCACATAATTCAATTGTTTTAACCGCAAACGAGGGTCACTGCCTGTAAAATGTAGACAGTACTGTGATTACGATGTCCCATAAAACCAAAACCATGTTCGGTCTCACGACACAGTCAGCTCTTATGCTCATGGGACAAGGAACACTGTTAATGGGGATCGAGTTACGTTGAGGGTTAGGATTATAAGGTTTTTATTGGGTTTCTTTCTGGCAGGGTTTGGTTCTGACTGGCGTAAGCCATCAGTCAGTGATAAGGCCTGCGTTTGCCATGACACGAGATCCAAGTTGTGCCAATACGAGAATCAAGCGATAGCACTGCAATGTGCCGAGGCGTCGACCGAGGACAGGACTGTCGAAGCAGATCGAACGCTGATAAATCAGGGGCGCCGCGGCCTGGAGCATCGGACCATTGGACCGGGCAGGCTCGGTGGTCCACCGACGTAGACAATCGACACTGGACAATATACGGCACGAGTTGAGCGCAGCCGGTGTCAGACTCTGAAGTCGCAGCCGCATCACCAGAGGATGACGAGATAAACACCGGGTGTACTACGGGTGACGCGAGCTAGCTCGGTGAACTACTGCTCTCAGCATCAGCAGCCGTCGACTCGGCTGTTTTATATGTCAACCGGACGAGACACGCATGTTGAAAATCGCCAGCTACAATTCATCACGTTCTTACACTCTTGCCAAGACGTCGTTTTTAAATTTTAAATCCTCAAAAATGCCAGCAGACTATGCAGTTATACGTTCAAACATAATAGTTATAGCTAACAAAACAGATCTGTATAGTAATCTAATTTTGCCTGAAAGTTCGAATGCGATTACGAGGTATCATTGCTGGTTATTTGCTCGCTGTAGAAATTTCAAACGTGACTGTAATGCGATTAAAAGTTAACGATATTGGCATTGAGCGTCACTGCAGTCAGTATTAGGTGTTTATCAGTCGTTTTATACCGTTTTAACTTTTAGCGTTTAGTGCTTTGTGATGTGTTGTATGTCTGTTGTACATGTACTTTCTTTGTCTGTTTACTGCAAACATTTTTCATTTTTAGAAATAGACTGGGATACATTTTGAAATTCTAAAGCACAAGCGTTGGTTAAGGCTGAAGATTGCTATGCAGCACTTCGGAACCTTTTGTCGCATTCACTCACTTAAACTACTGTATATTATGAGCTGTGAGAACTATATGACTTTTATCAGAATGCTTTCGTTGACTTTTTAATACAGTTTTCATGGTATTGATGACCGCCGAACAAAGTACGAAAATGTATGCGTTAATGCCTAGATTGCATGTATGGCAACCATTGTTCGGAAACGGAAAACATCTTAAAGGCATTTTAGCAACAACCTCCTGAACGCGTTATGCATTTTTCTCCGCGAACTTGCGTGGTATTACTCGTTGCTTAATTAATCGCTCCGGGGCATTCTTTGCAGTCCCACTGGATAGATCAATCGATGGTTTCTGATCGAGCATTGTTGGTTCACTGGTCGGACTAAATGACGCACTGGACTGGACTGGCCGCAAGCGCTCGGTCCGCTGTTCGATATCGCCTTGGTGCCTCGCGCGCCGATCGCTCCGCCTGATACAGCAGCTGCGAGCCATCTAATCAAACCGTATGTGGCGTGACGTCTGAAAATCTCAAATCATATTACTCATATGCAGTGGTCGGTACGGATCCGAACTTTTTACGCACGCGCTACCACTTATCTCCGCTGCCCATACTAATGCTACACTTTGTACTAAACCGTTTACTTCTCTAGACTGAAGAGCGATCATCAATTGAGGGTCACTGCGTCTCCCTTTGCGAGACGGCGAGAGGGCTTAATCCAACAATCAATCAATGATCAACATCGATCAGTCGATCAGTCAACCAACCAATCAATCAAAAAACATATCGTATTGCCAAGACTCGTTTATCGCGACGCGCCCAGCGTGACGGTCATAGTTAAACGTAGGCTACGCTGCAAGGCTATCTTCTGTCTAATCCGTCACAGTCACACAGACATAACTCAAAAGTCTTACATTGTACTTCGTTCATTCGCAGACACTTTTCATGGTCCAGCTGGTAGAGGCGAAGGTAGCTGGCTTGTGGGTACTGGACGCTTTTTGAATTGTGAATTATGCAGCTCTATAAACTGGGCATGAACCAGCGCATTAGAGGTTTTTTAAAATGATATGCGCTATATAAATTCACGTTTTACTTACTTACTTACTTACTTACTGGGAACTAGGAGTGTTCGGACACCGTAGAAACATTAAATCATCGAACGTGTTACCTAAAAATATTTGAGAGGCTATTAAGGCTAGGTGGACAAAAAGAAAAAGGCATCTCCTTTTGTTTAAAACTACTGTAGAGATAAAAGAAATTGCATAAAATACGCCAAAAGTTACAGCGTGACCGGTACAAGCAAGCAAACTCACACTAAGTAATAGAAATTTACTTCCAGTCCCGTAAAAGTTTCATTTTTAGGCTGAATAGAATGCTTGAGTTGCAGACTATTGTTACCGATGATCGCGGTGTCTGTCCTTCAACTCGGCTTCACTGTGCAAAAACAGCTGAACGGATCAAGATCCTATTCGGGTGAACACTTTTGGAGCCCAAGGAACATTGTGTTAGTCGGGGTCCCGATCCCCCAGGGCGACAACCGGAGGAAGAAGCAAATTCGATGCAGCCATTGCCAAATTACTTTGGCCTCTTGTTGGTTTTCTGATACTGCAGGGCTGAGATAAAACCAGTACAGCCTCCCCACATGGAACCCACTGCTGGATATGTGACGAGTCGCCGTATACGTATCGTAGGTTAGCCGTTACAGGCGAACGAGCGCACTGAGCTATAGCGTTATATCGCCTTGGGTGGCCTCGTCGACCTCATCGACCGATCGCCCATCCAGCCAAGGACCGACCGACCGGCCGGCCGGTCGGATTTCGCAGTGAAATAAACGAAAACGCCTCGTGCATGCAGATCATTGCGCAATCGGATAATTGGATGGGAGCCCGGCGGTCAGGCAGTCTAGACCGTGGGTATACGCCGTGGCCTTCTTCCTATTGATAGTCGCACGATCGTCGGTCGTCATTGTCGATGAGCGCGGGTCGTTGTCGCCTTGCACACGTGTCCTCGTTTTCTGCGTCCTCATGTAGCCGTATAGAAGGATTATGATGCCGATAAGGCGTCTTCGTTATCATTTAGATGCTCTGAAGTGCTGCTATAGAGAGCGCACTCGTTTAACAGTCTTCTTTCAACCGTGTTTTATTGTTGTCTTGACCTCTACTGACCTTGATAATATTTTATTCATCGCCATCGATTGATTACTTATTTTGTAGAAAAGTCTTATTTTTGCTGTACCTCTTTCCGGTTTTATTAGTGGTGAACACGCTGTTCACGATGGGTTGACAGAAGTTGATCATTGTTTTATTGGCGACTGTTTTGCGAAAACCCTGTTCTTTTATTGATGACTTCCGATTCATATTTATGACAGTAAATTGTTCCGATAATCTTATGGGAAAAAACGAAAACCGGTAGATGGTGTAGTTAGTACAGTCATTTAGCCGTTTACATGCCGAACAGACAGATGGGTCAGACGGAGAATGCCCATGTTCGCTAATTTCATTATCGGCTTGGCACGCGTGACGTCCGACGCCGTAAAACACTCCGCTCAGACCTCGGCTATACGGTGCGTCAGAAATCGTTCGCCCGCGTGGTTTATGAACATCGTGTAACCCCGCTTACGGTCGTAATCTGGTCTGCGAGTGAACGGATGCGAGCGGAGCGTGGCTACGGCAGCTGCGTTGATAGTGTCTTTTACGGACTGCTGCTGCTGCTGCTGCGGCAGATGGAACGCTGTGGCGGCCGGACGGCGACGGGTTGTTACAGTAGATGGCAACCGACTGCTGCTGGCCAATGCATCTCAGTGGCTGTAGTGAAACTATGGGAACCGCTTCTGATACCTGTATTGTGACGTTTGGGGATCAGTCCTTAAGTGGGCGATCCAGCAAGGGAAAAGTTTGCAGTTGGTCGGAATTTCGGAATTTTGTTTACATAACGTAACATTCAAAAGTCACAGCGCGTCTGTTAAAATTAGCGCCTTTCACACGGGATACGTGTATCTCACACCGAACAGTTATCTGTATCGATTACAGTATGCTTTTCATGATTCTTACATCCAAACCAATTTTATTTTCGGAATCAGTAATTGTTGGCTTAGGTTCGTGTGAAATCTTGTACACACTTTTTTCATCTGGTTCATTTTCAGACTCTTGCACATGTATAAGCCTAAGCCGCATGGTTATACAATAACTCATATCGGTACATCCACCAGGTTTTCGCTTTTTCGAAAATTATTTACTAGTTTTGTTACGCTAATGCAACATAAACGGCGGGTGTTTTCCGGCAATTATAAATGTGGTTTTTTGGCTACCGTATTAGAAATTTTCGAGAAATACAATTTTTATAACACGAAATTTGATAATATTAATTTGTAAATAAAAGATATCTGTTGCAATGTGGTTGGCAGAATTTTTAACTAAAGATTAGCCGAAGTCAGGATAAATGCAAATTTTCTAGTCTGAGAGACTATATTGTTCGTCATAGGCTATACGCCTACATATAGCTGGGCCCATGAACAAACTGCATCGTGCATTTCCATCTGGCAGGGTGTGAGTTGGGTTTTTCATTTGATCTTGCCAGCAGCAGCAGCACATAGTGACGGTAGAGCATACAGCCACATCACACCGCATCATCCAGATTAGATGCTATCTGTATGTTATGATGCCGGCTCTGAGCGACGCCTCGCGTAATAGTGTTGTTTCCTAGCCAAGTTCAATATCGTATTATATATATATATATTCATCTTTATTCACCCGAAGGTAGTAGCAACACAATAAGGAAAACAATACAAACAAACCAAAAAAACATAGAAAAATATACAACTATAGAAAATATACAATAACGCATAGACATTGATCATATATGAGCACAGTGTATTGTCCCTGCCATGTTTGAGTCCAAGTGCTCAAAAATCGATGTACAAAACAGTAATATGACAACCTTTAGACTGTACTAGCCTACTTGTACAAACATGGCCCCAAAGATGGAGAAATAATAACAAGATGCCGAAGTAATTTGGCAAAGGCCGCATCGAACCCCCTCACCGTGCATCTGAGAGAACGGAACCCCCATCTAATGCAATGTGCCTTGGGTTTGCAGGAGTCTCCACTCTGCTCAACACTTCGATCCGTTCAGTCGTTTTTGTACAGCGCAGCAGCGTGATAGACAGACATACACACTGATACACCACGCTACGGGATTATCGGTTGCAATGCCGCATGATGCACTTTGTGCATTCGATACGGCACAAAAAAAATAGCAAAATGATAAGTAGAATACAGTGATTACAGCACTGTTTGAGACGTTTAAAACGCGAGTGAAACTTGGTTTGTTTATGGAACGTTTTAAGGCCTAGATATCATTATGCATTCGGACTATGTTCTGTTGTCATATCATTGACTCGGGACGCTTGAAACATGTCTGGTGTTTGATGTTTGATCGATAAATTTGGTCTAACTAGCGCTCGCTTCTGCATGCGAGTCTGCCGCGTATCGATACAGCTTGACCACGCTTTGCGACTCCAGCGTCGTCGTTAGCAACAGCAGCTGCACCAGCTGCAACAGACGGAGATAAAATTAGTCTGACAATCCGCAACTTTAAAGTCGTGTAAGTTAAGTACAGTCTAAGTATGTAGCGGTTCAGTTTCAAATGGTCTACCTTCGATAAGAATGCATTCCTGTTAATACGGAGACGGACTTGGCGTCGGATCTGCAGTTCTGAACAATTTCACAGTCGACTTGCGACAAGAGCGACGTCGATAATGGCGCGTGACCTCTGTCTGACCTTCATGTCAGTCTGACACATAGACGTCACTGTCATGCTCCAGCTGTTTTATACGAACGTATTGTAATGCACGGCTGAGTTTGCAGTGACATGATTGTAAAGCATCGCCATGACAGACGCAGATTCATGGATGTTATATTTCACTTATCAGTAGACAATAGACTAAATACTATTGACATTTTACAGTTTTTTTAAAATTTTTACAGATTTATTTATATTTTGTAGTAAAACGACTATAATCGATGTTCAAAATTAAAGAAAAGTGCATTATTGGGCAGAGTTGTAGTTGTACAATTTTAATTTTAATTTTTTTTCCAGTGCAGATTAAAACGTTTACTGTCCAAAATGACTCCACACTATGCGCGACCAGAATACGTAGGACCTATAATAATAACATGGTCGCGTAGATCGGCAGCCGACGCCGCATTTCATCATTCTGCGGTGTGTTGTTGTTGTCGACCAATCGATGTTAACTGAGTTAGATCAGTTGCGTGTTTTTTGTGCGACTGGTCTCAGTATTGTTGTTGGGTGCGCGAAGCTTGTGGGCTTCGAAGACAGTAAAAAAACTTTGTCGAAATATTAAGTTTTCGTACACATACAGAGTGCAACGAAAGCTTACAATTCAGAGTAGCTTGAAATAATACTTATTAGGCTTAGCTATCGGGATTTGAATCCAGACCATGCACTCAAGAGACAAAGTCCTCCAGAAACTAAAGTACTTTTGTCAATGCATGCAAAAAAATTAGCTTGCCATAGCAGAAAAAAACAGAAATGAAACATTAAAGGACGACTGTTGTATTCATGCATTTAGTGAAAATCGCAATCCAGCTCATCAGTTACCTCTCTTCGTCTTCGGTCTTCTGCTGTTACCAGCAGGTCTCTGACATACTTTCTCGTATGCTATCCTATATCTATCTTGCTCTGTCTGAGATTAAAACTTTTCAGCTGACTGTAGTCCTTCCATTCGGCTATATCATGCAATAACTCTTTTCTTTTCCTCCCTCGAGTAGGCTTGCTGAAAATGAGACCGATGGCAGCGGTTTGTGACCGGCTGAGATCGCCCACTTGTCACTGGTCTAACGGGGCCTCATATTTCGTATGTGTGGTTTGTTAATAGCGGCCCGTTGAGATGGCTCAATAATAACGTCATATACGGAGTAATTCCGATGTTTTCAGCGTCTGCAGTTGGACGCCAGAGATGCATGGAAAAGCGACGAGCGTCGGCTATCGATTGAAGCGCGTTACAAGGTTTGGCGAGCTGAGTCGTTTGGATGGTCTGCTACCCACGACGACCGGTCGTTGGTGGGCTGCCCAGCTCGGTGGCGGGGAGATAATCTGCGGGATGTCCTGATAATCGTCGGCGGCCCTGAAGCAATCCGTGGCACGGGCGAGCGCTCGTATAAATCATGACACTCCATTCGGGCTAGTAGCCGGTGGTCGCTAGCGTATGGTTCGAGATGCCGCCGCCGCCGCCGCCGCTGATCTGGCGGGAACACGTTTGTTACGGCGGCGCCCGACGTCAGCTCCGGGTAACAATGTCCGCATCCGAGTAATAAACTACGAGCTAAATGACTTCTCCGCTCGGCCTGGTCTGGTCGTACAGCCTGCACTATTGATACCGCGACGTTGACGGTCAGCGCTATTGACTGAATCTTGACCACCGATTTGTTGCCGATCATTATCGTCACGATGGCATAAGTTTCCCGAGAGACCTTGATCTGTTTTTTTTCTCGTCGCCGCTTGATATATCGCTACTGCTGTGTTAGGCAGTGGTCTAGGAAATCTGCCTGAAATTTATCCGATTAGTAAAAATGAGGTGAGTTTTTCCAAAGTGGGATTAGTAAGTTGTTGCGAAGAGTAACTGTAGGAAAGATGGAAGGAAAATAAACAAGAGGAAGACCAAGGACAGTGATACTGGTTAATCTTTACGTTCTACTACTACTACATGTACTACTACTATCTGTTGACCAAGAACGGCAACTGAAAGAAACGGCACCATGCAGAAAAGATCGGCGTCCTTGGAGTACAGAACCTGCAGATGCCCACCATGGACAAAGCACCCAAACAAATCATTTACCGCGGGACAAGCGCGGAACATTTCGACTATAATTCTGTTTAGTGGCATCACGCAAAATCGCCTAAACTGAAAGCCCGCAAATTTCATGAGTTCGAACTTCCCGACTACTTTTATATGTATGTTCCCATACGTGTTTGTTTACGTCGCTTAAAAATGGAAATTTCGTGGCGTTCTCGTTATGTTCTGTGTCACCGCACTCTGTCAAAGTAAATTGCACAAAAAAACGTCTGAAGTGCGCCCGACAGCTAATGGTCGCTCGCAGGTTGCTGCTGCAGGCGAAAATGGTCGCAGGTGCTGAAGTGGGCCGCTGACTACGGAAGCTCGTGTGGTCTGTATGATTGATGTTGCAAATCCGTCCCAGCACGGGTGCGCCTAGAGATGCACGCGTCTAGATACCGTTACCGTCAACAGAAAATACCGCCACATATACCGCGGTATTAATTCTCTGTCTAACGTGACGGCACCCTGCAAAAGCCGCTGCACGGATCGAGGTCCTGTTAGGTCTGAAGACTTCCGGGGGCCCAAAAAGCGTTGTGTTTGATGGAGGTCCCGATTTCTCCCACGGATTCGATGCGGCCTTCGTCAAATTACTTTTGGTTACTGGTTAAATGATAACGACGTAACAGAAAACCGCGGTATATGGATATCGCGGTGACGGCGATAAATGTCGGTTTGTCGGTATGCAGGCCCGAGTGACGAGTGCACGGCGACGACATGCAGGAACGGCGGAGTCTGTGTTCAACATTGGCATTCGTTCATCTGCAACTGTGATCAGACAACGTTCACCGGACCTACCTGTGACTACGGTCAGTTGTTGTCTTCAGCGGTGTCGACTTTTGAAATGTTCTATGAGTGCACACTGGACAACTTCCCCTACCACACCCACCCTTTCTCCTCTCCATTTTCCATTCTTTCCTTTTTCCTCCTTTCTGGTTACAGCTGCGGAGCCCGTGGAGTGCTTGTCTCACTGTCATCTCGTCCCCTGCCAACTCGCCCATAAGGCTAACGTAATCATGGCTCTAACCGTAAGCGGTAACACTGACCTTAACCCTAAACTTACGGGTTATAACGACTTGAGTTGGGGACGATTTGGCAGGGGTAGTTGACTGGAGACGACTTGCCTGCCTGCCACCGGAGTGCTTAAGCTCCCGCAGAATGCCCGGACAGAGACTCTCAGACAACATGCTTCTGTTGAGAGCACGTTCAGCGCATGTTCAAAATACAAATTTTAAAAATGACCCATTGTAAAATCTATGACATTGTGCAGAAAATACCTGTAGAGCGAATAGTATGACAGCCGTACAGAAAATTGCAGATTACATGCAGAAAATTTTTTAAAAAATAATAAAAGACACAAATATCTATAGGTGCTGCTTTCTTCTCCCGCTCATCAGACCACACACAGAGAAGGCCTTATGTTTTGCTGCTGTTCTTGGCTGGCGCAGTACTAGTAGTCCTTATTCTCAGTCTTTCTGTACCCATCTACGCATTTATGTATATTTGCTCGCACCGTATGCCATGATGTCACGTACTGGATCGTCAGTTATTGGCTGGCGCTTTAGATGGGTTTCACGCTAACGTGTCTATCTTATTATAATTTCTCCCCACGGGCGTAAAGGAAATAGTTATTAATCGTTGAGCGGTATACGTGACTTAGCATCGAGCCAGCCTAGGTGCCTACCGGCTTATCTGTACACTGTTGTACGTATAGTGTAGTGCGTAACTTCTCGTTAACTACAACAAGAAGTTTAGCTGTCACTGACATACCGCCCGATGCTACCCTCTGGTGAATAACTGCGATTTATTGGCCTAATTTTACTTATCCCTCTCCCATTCGATGAACCAGCCCAAAAGGATCTTTCTCAGTGACGAAGATCCTTTTGGGCTGGTTCATATTTGGTACAAAAAAATAGAATGGCTCATGGCTGGGCTACAATCTGATTAAGGTCGCATTGTGATCGACTCAGTCGTTTGGCCACAATACATCAACATGAATAGACACGCAGACAGACAGACAGACAGACAGACAGACAGACACACACATCGCCATAGCAAATGCCGCGCCAACGCACTGTGTCGGCCGGCAAAAACTGACGATCGCAACTGCACAACAAAACAGCTTTTTGTAAGTAAGTAAGTAAGTAAGTAAAACGTTGATTTATATAGCGCATAGTCGTAAAAAACCTTTAATGTTGTTTGCTTAGTAACACGTTAACTATTTTACTCTAACTTTACTCTTATTTCTACAAGATCAATCAAATCAACCAAATATGGCTTTAATGATGGTTGACAGACCGCAACCAATTACAACATGGTAGTAGTGGTAAAATAACACGATACATTTGTACGCAGTTGCGTTCCGTTCAACTTCGTCCCCGAAATGACCTATAAAGTGTCGAGTGGGACGTTAAACCTCTGCTCACTCACACTCACTCCGTTCAACTGATTGATAAAGCATTATGATGATGGTGATAATGATGCTCGACACTATTCTGTATATATGTATAGTCTGTCTGGTATGCTTGTGAGGCAGACAGCATAGCATACACGTTCGGAGAGCTTGGCGGATTGGTTAGGTTCACGTTCAGTGAAGCCGAGAGACCGGACACCCATGACGATCTACTGACAATGGGTTTCCGCACGACGCAGTCCGACGCTGTCATGGCAGTCGTCTACAGTGCCACGTCGAAAGATTTCGTCGAAGTTCAGCTGGTGAGTAAAACACTGACATATTCGGGTTTGTGTACCGGTACTATTATTATCATATGACGAACGAAGTACAGTAAGTATGTGCGTAATCACAAATCGCTTTCGCTATGCAACATAGCCAGGCATATTTCTAGAACTCCCCAACTGGGGGGTGTGAGAACTTAATTGGGGCCTTACCCCTTCCTTCC
>Ga0126335_1000771_pt1 | contig 16360 bp, 10 predicted proteins | sample OlaspJWI45metaG_FD_108409 | JGI IMG/M metagenome (GOLD analysis project Ga0126335, IMG submission 108409) | Marine gutless worms symbiont microbial communities from Oahu, Hawaii - Olavius sp. 1 OAHU.JWI-45 metaG | ecosystem: Host-associated > Annelida > Digestive system > Unclassified | place... | reverse complement strand
ATTAAATATTAATTAAAAAATAAATATTCTATTACCCGGGTGCCCGTCGGGTAGTAAAAAATTACCCGGGTAATTTATTACCCTGGTACCCACGGCAGGCCTAATGTTGTGATTTTCCGTGAAACTTTCACGGCAGCAGCTTTGTCTGTTGGCGTAATTTCCGTGAAAATTGACTTCGACTTAAACTTCAGATTTTTTGGCCGAGTTTTTTACCAGCTTGTTGACAAAAATTCTGTTCACGTGCAAAGAAAAATCTTTCATTAAATTTGTCAAAAGTAAGGGATGAAGTAAAAGCATATCTTTAAAGTATTTTCAATCAAGAAGTGGGCTGTCATCTGTTGAAGGTCACTGCAAGATGCAACCTGATTGAACTGGTGCGGAAAGATCGCAGACTGCCAGATCAGAACAAAATTACAGACATGTGACTGAGCTAATATGCAGTCAAGAAGGCAACACGGTCTAGCAGAAGTCGAAGATAAATGATAAATTTGACAGCGATATCTCTCAGCCCTGGCTGCTGCGAGAAGCTGTCATGGACATAACCACGTCATCGCTAACGTATTTTCCCGCTGTGTAAAAATCCCTTCTGGTGTAGAAAGAAACGACGAGTGAAATGGTGTTAATTATACAGCTAAACATGTACACGTGCAGTATAAACGGCATAATCTGAGGTGCCGGTTTTTATGGCCCAGTCTGTATATAGATTAAATGTGAGCCAGAGAACTAAATATCTGTAGTAGTCTCAACAGTTGACCGCCACACAGCAATGCGTCATACTGTTTATAACAACAGATTATACGACAAAATAGCCTCAGAGATAGCCATTAGCATTGCTTCCATTAGGTATTAAACGACCGAGCTGGACTCAAAGTGGCGTCCAGTTCGCACAAGTCTTCGAATTGACTGCTCTAAATTTTCCCTATGAGGAATCCAAACATATGCCCTAGAATATATCCAATGTAGTTTATAGTTTGCTAGATTGAACATTTTTCTTGGTGTATAAGCAGTACCTCTGCACAACCATTTCAAATAAAAATTTGCATATTTCGTTTCAGCTTTTTTTAAAATAAGAAGAGGGTCAATTTCGTATCGCAGTCGCCCTACTGTGGAGGAAAGTTAGTAGTTGCGTTACGTTACTTAAGCTTTACTTAAGCTTTACTTACTAGCGCACAGGTTGTAAACACATCACCTGTATAAAGGTGTGCTTTGTTGTTGTGATTGCCGCAAAATACAACAACTAGAAAGTAAACAGCAAACAGATATCAGCTGATTAAGAGATGAGAGGTTTTGACGGTTTCTTTGGTTGTTCATGATGCCGTCTTTATCAGTTTCTGTCATAGCGGTTATAGCGTTGTTTGAAACGTCGACCAAGTTTGCGTGGGGTCAATGGGACATTGCCAATCCGATTCACGACGAGCCTCAGTGGGTGAAGCCTCGAAAGAAGCGCACACCGGGTGCTGATGAGCCGTGGCCGCCATGGCTAGCCCCAGAGTGTCCGCCTGATTTACAGAGCTACTGTATGCTGCCGCCATATTACCCGTACGACGAAGTCCGCCGACTGGTCCCAGACATCGGAACTGTGACTGGTCGTAGTATGGCATATAAGCCACATCGATACATTAACCTGTTTCTCGGTGTGCCGTATGCTAAGCCGCCAGTGTATGAACGTCGGTTTAAGGTTTGTATAGTAGAGTTAAAATAGTATGCATTCCAACCTTTTTTATCCGATTTAAAATCTCTCGTACGTAAGAAACATAGGCTGTTTATACACTTGAAACAAACGATTGGTGGTGCCAAAGGCTTACCTAGTAGGATTAAGGCTAATATTAAGTGACCATCCTGTACTTACTTTGGAGTGTATTTATAACAAACTTGCCAAATTAAAGATTGACATATTACCAGAGCCTGATCAACTTCGTCCAAGAATTTTGTATGATACCCGCGATGTCATAGCATGTTTTTTATTTATAATTTTTAGTAAAAGTGTAGAAACAGGTATCTTACTTGGTGATGGGAAATTAGCTGAGGTAACTTCAATATATAAGAAAGGTCCTAAACACGATAGAAGTAACTATAGAATAGACCAGTCAGTTTAAGTAGTGTGTGCTGCAAGATTTTGGAGTCTGTAATTAGAGACCATATGATACACTATCTCTTGTATGATGAATTATTAAGTAGTAAACAGTATGCTTTTATCAAAAATAGATCAACATCACTCCAGTTATTACAGATAATGGATAAACAGTATGGCATATATTGAGCATGTCAAATCATGCAAACTTTCGACATTGCACTATATAGTATAAACAAATAATAGGAGATATAATTGAAATATATAAAATATTATCTTTGGGACATGAGAGTAAACGGGAATAATGATGCGAGTATGTGGGTATCGCATATTTAAGTTTTTCCGGCCAAAACGGATGCCATCTTGGACTTTATTTATGATTACGTACTCAAAGGAATGTGAAATATTAAACCCAGTATAGAGTACTCTTTTTCACTCTGCCAATTTATTTCCACTATCATTTGTTGAACGCAAGTGATTTGGTACTTAAACTTGTTACCCCTACCCTTTAACTCAATGGATTTTCGAGCTAAATTTTAGCCCAAAATTCAAAGTGCTGAGAAAAAAATTGCCCAAGCCCAATCAATGGAGATTTTTTTTCTGAAGCACTATACGGTGTACTGATTCAGAAAAACTTAACACAAATTCTCCTTTACTTTTTTTTTAACAAATGCTATTTTAGGAGTTACACACCCAGATTATTAGGTTGGAGAAAAGTAGATCAAAGTATGACTTGTGCAAATATTATTTTACTAATAGGGTAGTTAATATCTGGAATAGTCTGCCTAACTATAATAATAATAATAATAATAAATAATAATAATAATAAACAGATTTGTATAGCGCCATAAGGTTGTAACTTCAGAGGCGCTGTTATGTGATACTGTTCATAAATTTAAATCTCACTTTTATAAATTCTGCCAGTACCAAGATATTGTGTATGATTATAAAGCTGAAATTCATGGAACTAGAAGCCGAAGTTTAAGGTTATAATCAGTTACACCACATTAGTATTTTGTTAGTTTTGTACGTGATGCATGCATAGAGGCATTGGCCTACACCTGTAATTCCTCTACATCTACATCTAAAGCTATAATGCAACAGCATTTGACAGTGTATTGAAAATCTTTAGAGGTTTAAAAAATTGAATAATAAAATATTCTTCATTTTCTTCTGAATCTTTGGAATATGCCAGTACAGTGTCAACAGTTGATCTCGAGTCAAGCAACAAGTTCAGTGTGTGCCACAACACAAACACTGTTCCCATTCTTGACACTTGAAGCTTGAATTAGATTCCCGAGCATCACTAAGTCTACTAGTACTTACTGCATATTACTGGATGTAGTGCAGTCGATCAGTAACAAAGTCAAAGTATGCCATGCTTTAGCTAATTTTGTGCATTTTTGTGAGCTGTAGAATGGTATGATGCCTTTTTGTTGCTGCAGCCTCCAGAAGACCCAGGTTCGAACTGGGATATGGGTATACGTAACTGGGATGCATCTTATTATAGAGACGCTTGTCCTCAGGAGCTGTTCAAGTATCAACATATGTACTACACACCGCGCAACATGTCGGAAGACTGTCTGCATCTCAACATCTTTGCCCCAAATGTAAATGCTATTTGCTGTCGTATAGTTGTTTTCAGACTGTTCTTTCCTTTTTATATAATAGTTTTTTATGTATTATGAAACATACACATAACATTTAAAGTTTGTCTTAACTACTGAGATACAGTAGTGTTAGCATATCTGTGATCATTTAATTATTAACTTTGCAGCAATGCAGTCTGCAGAGTTATCAGTTCAGTGCATTACGTCATTGCTTGTATGTGCATATTTAAATTCAGTTGACAGATCGTCCAGAAATTAAGAATCAAAACTATCCAGTGTTGGTGCTAATACCTGGTGAAGATTATAAGAACGGAGATGCTATGTTATATCCTCCGCATCTGCTAGCACACAAAGAGGTTCTCGTTGTCACGTGCAACTACCGACTAGGAGCTCTAGGTATGTCTTTGCTAGTATACCACCAAGTTATCAGTGCAGTGCTGTGTTAAAGGTGTTCAGTTTATCTGAGATGGGCAAACTATAATAAACTGTTTGGAAGAAAGTTTGTATTGCGAGTTATACAGCACAGCTGCAGCCAGTTTGTGGATATGTATCTGTAGATAAGATATGCATACTTTAAGTTTTTGATTCCTGTAAAAATTGTGACAATATTTATTTGCTTTGGTAATTTATTTGCTTAACAAAAGTTGCACATAAGCAACGGACATGTTTTGAATGAACAGATTTATAAGAGTTTGATGATTGCCCATTGGAACAATATGGAAAAATTATAACTTGTAATTGGGCAGCTCTAAGTAAGTAAGTACACTTGCAAAGTGCACTAAATGTCTAAAAAAAATCAGTCACTAGATGCCATGATTGTCAGCCAAACAATGCGTTTTCAGTAACTCACAAAACTGAAGAAGTGTTAATTCAGAATCACGGAGTTGAAGTGGTAGATTATTCCAGAGACGTGGACTAGTGATAAGTGTATATGAACAACAGTTCATGGTGGTTCATATATGACATGGTGAAATAGGTTTATTAAATCTGTGATTTCATGTAGCACATCAGTGTTAGGCTGCGTGAAATGCATGATGTGCAGACTATTGCTGCCGATGATCACGGCGTCTGTCTGTCAGTCACACGGGTTTAGTTGGCTAGCCTGCGTGTGCAATATGCATGGTGCATTTGCTGCAGCTTTAGCCAAATGACTTTGGCCCCTTGTTCATGTTCACATGACTCAACTAAATACTTTGTTGATTTTTGACTGTGCAGGTTTCTTATCTACCCTTGATCATAATTCTCCAGGCAATTATGGTCTGATGGATGTAATTCAGGTGCTGAAATTTATACAAAAAAATATAAGAGAATTTGGAGGAAATCCAGACAAAGTGACACTTATGGGCACCGGGTCTGGAGCAGCAATGGTCGGATTATTATTGGTCTCACCTAAATCTTATGATGAAGGTAATGTATGGTGTATAATGATTTGTGTGATTCTTTGTGCATTGACTGTCAAACGTAAGGTTATCTGTTTTTGTTTATTATTTTAATTCAGAGTCATGTTTTTTATGTCATAAGATTTTTGTTGACGAAATAATGCTCTTATACCTGTTGGTAGTAAACGCTGCCAATGAACATAAGTGAAGACAAAACCACTGAAATAAATTTCTTATCCCCAAAACTAGCAATCTCAGGGATCGACCTTTATCATTAGATCCCTCTATAAAAACTTTTACTGATGTGATCTTACAAATCAAACTTATATGTCGATACATTTGTCACCATAGCATTTTATTGTATGTATATGTGTATGAACTTTGTACACAGTTGCGTTTGACAACTGTTTTTAAAGAATAAGAGATGAGATGATGACTTCAAATATCTTGACTCATGGGTGGACAACTCTGCTAAAGACGTCAAAGTAAGAAAGGCACAAGCCTGGACAGCAACATTCAGACTAGACAACATCTGGAAATCCAGTCTCCCTCGTAGACTAAAGATCAACTTCTTTAGAGCAACTGTTGAAAGCATTCTGCCTTATGGTGCCGAAACATGGACATTGGACAATGACGAAAGAACTAAACAAAGAACTTGACGGCACATACACACGCTTGCTGAGGCAGACGCTTAACATCAACTGGAGACAACACATCACGAACGAGGAGCTCTACGCTGATCTCTCACGCATTTCCGAGACAATAAAAAAGTGCAGACTTCGACTTGCTGGTCACTGTTGGCGAAGCAATGAAGCAGCAGCAAATCCAGTTTTATAGAAACCACAACACGGACAAAAGCAGCCTGGAAGACCAAACTGGACTACACCACTCTCCTGTCGAAAGACACAGGGCTCAACCTCGCGAAATTGGGTGCAACAATGAGTAGCAGAGAATGCTGGCGGACTGTTGTCATGGTTTCGGATGCGCCCAATTGAGGATGATGATGATACCTGTTTTAGCATGCTAAAATTTTATGCACATATGCACATGGTTTTATGTTTTTACACATGTTGATGTGAAAGCATTATAATGTACAAGTATTAGTCATTATTTATCAGTTGGAGTTTTGGGTTTCTCTGTGACAGTTTTTTTGGAGTGGAATTCTCTACTGGATTATTTGAGTTATCTTGTTGTCAGCAAGGATTTTTTAGACACCATTTGAAAACCACAGTTTGCAGTATACTGATACATGTGGTGCATTATATTTTTTATGACACTACACTGTTTAAATTACGTTATTTGTTTCAGTTTATTATGATTTAATTTCCTATAATTGTGGCTGAATGTGCAGTGTCTCGTAAGCAGTTGTTTCACCAAGCAATCCTGATGGGTGGCTCAGACATGTGTGAATGGTCAGTTGTTGACACTATCTGGAATGCAAATGCGCTGACATATGCTCGAGATCTGGGCCGACTAGTTGGCTGTGGATTTGATTACGACCAGTCAAATGAGTATCTCGTTAACTGCCTTGAGAAGAAACATTATGAGGAACTTGTTAATGCTACAGCTAGCATACCCAAAAGGGTTTGTTGCTTTTTTATTGCATCTTGTTTGCACAGATTGTTTAAACAAGCAGCGATGAATTAGGATTTGCTTCACAGCTTGCATAGGGAAGTGCTGTTTTAACTTTGATTTTCAAGTTATTCATTTTTTACTTATTTAGAATTATCATTATATGCTCTTATTGAAATAATGTTTGATGCTGTCATTATAATAAGAACAGAAAAGTTTTGTGATTGGAACAAAATGGTCACATGCAGACATTTACCAAAGTAGTGGCCATTTGCTGCCACAGCACTAAACAGTGAATTTCTGAGCAGGTTATTAGATGATATTTTACGTATTGGTTAATGAGAACTGAGTAATATATATCAGATATCACTGCCATATCCATAATATGTGACATATTTTGTTGCAATTTAGACATTTCTTTGTTAGATTAAAAAAAATCTGTTCAACAATGGTTTATTGTGCAGTATGGCTCACTGTCTGGTCCATTTGCTCCTGTTGTTGATGGTGTAATACTTCCTGACACTCCGATCAACCTTCGCAATGCAAACAAGCACATGAAAGTGAAGGTTCTAGCGGGACTGACGAAGGATGAAGGAGCTTACTATGCATGTATGTTATGTTGCCATGTAAAGTAATATTGCAATGATTGGAACTGAATCCAGTGTAACACAACATGCAGTTTTTTGTAGAGGTGCACCGATTATCGGCCAATAATCGGTATCGGCCGATTTTATCGGCCAGTTTGCCGATAATCGGTATCGGCCGATGCCAATAATCGGCTGATTATTTGTTTTAGTAAGCAAAACAACAAAAAATGCTTTTAATTGCAGTTCACATTGATGACAATGAGATAACTAATGACTCAGTAATCACTAATCAGCAGTCTTGAGAACCTCGAGATAATTATCTTGATCTCGAGATTCTCGAGATAGGGATTTTCAAAGTCTTGTTCTTGATCTTGTTGCATTCGTTAGAGTCTTGATCTCGATCTCGTGGGTTCACTGTCTTGAAAATTTCAAGATACGAAACGAACAAATTGTTAAGGCTTAATTTCCTTCGTGGAATTTACTCCAGTAATGGCTATAATCTGTTGGGCGGGATTTCGGCGGACACTGTGCGGATTTTTAAAAAGGCATCTGGCAACCCTGCTCTTTATAAACTTTCAGAAACAGTTTGAGTCACTCTATCCATTCCTGGAGTCAGTGTTTGCCATTCCGGCAACATCGGCTCCAGTGGAGCGTGTATTTAGCTATAGTGGCATCTTTATGCGGCCACATTGTGCTCGGTTGAGTGACAAGGTACTCTCTGACATGGTGTATGTCAAGTGCAACAGTCACCTCAGTGGACTGTAATGGACTGTAGGCACCCTGTTTGACTGTACATACTGTAGTGCAATGTAACAATGGACAATATCATTGTGCTATATACTTGTGGGGTGCAAAAGAAAGATTTAATACACTCCTGTTTTTTCACATGCATTTCATTCCCGATTTCTAGCTCTGAAGTTGAAATCTTGATCTTGAGGGGTTAGAATCTTGATCTCGGGAGTTAGGATCTTGATCTTGCTAATTTCTTTCTTGTTACAACACTGCTAATCAGTCATTTTTTAATTTGGAAACACTCAATAAGCAGACACAAACAGACGCAAAAGTAAACAATAATAAATGTTTGTTGCAAGTAGAGGCCTGCATGGGCCGGGCGCACTGCGGGCAAGGCCGGGTCGGGTTGATTTATTATTTTTTTTTTAAAATTTTTATTTATTTATTTTGTTTATTGATGAATTTTATTTTATTTTCAGTGTAATTATTTCTTAACGTTATTACAAATTTATGACACACAAATTAAAATTGATACACATACCTTTTGAATGGATGGGAAAATGTTTTTCAGTAGTCAGGCGTCAAGACTCAGGAACAGTCCGAGCAGGGCCGAATCAGATTTTAGAATTTCCGTGAGGTCGTAATTTATTTATTTTACATAGGCCGCTAAATAGAGGAATGGGCTGGGCCGTAACTAAAAACTACAAACTAGTGAAACTACAGCAATAGTGTTACGAATCTACCATCATGCCATTGTGACTTCACAATCATTACAACATGACTTTTATTGAACGAAGATGCGTCCTGAAATAAACGATCGGTAATCGGCCGATTATTTTGTGCCGATAATCGGCCAAAGCGTTATCGGTGCACCTCTAGTATTTTGTCATTTGCTCCATTTGTCCATATAAGACAGAACATTTGACTGTCTTATTGTAGAATTGTTTTTTTCTTATGTGAAAGTAGTATCTGTTGATGCAGTGTCTGTGTCAAGAAATGTGAAGGTTGAACACAGAATTTATCATAAGTTGAAAAGGATGAATACTCGATCTTGGAACAATGTGTGTTGTACAGAACATTTTTGTATTGTAGATGAACCTTTATGATCAAAAGGGAGTAAAAAGAGATCTGAGGAAACGTATGAGAAAAGAAATCCACAAGTAGACCACTTACAGCAAAACTCACAATGATGTTGACATGGAAAAATATCTTCTTATAGCTTCATTTAGTGTATACTGCATGATGATTTTATACATCTAATTATTTTTGTAATTTTTTGAAACTGCTGTGATTTCATCTGTTGACTTTTTAGCTATTTGGCTGTAAGAGAAAGTTTGTTTTAGAGTACCACATGCATACACACATTATCAATCTATTGCATCATTCTCTGTTTTTGCAGACAATCTTACGAAGGACCTCGTAGGTGTAAACATGGTGAAAGGTCTTGATCCTGGCACATTTAGAGACTTGGTGTCGCGTATGGTGCAGCAGCGAGCAGCCATTCAGAACGTCTATGAAGTCGTTGGTGCCGTTGAGTTTGAGTACACATTCTGGGCAAAGCCAGACAATGAGTCTGCCGTCAGACAGAACCTGATTGATGTTAGTATGCTTTGCTGTGTGGCGCCTTTGACCTGTACAATAGGCCCAGCTTATTTCGTGTCCAGTTATATACTTGGTGGGTAAGATCGTCTTTAAAATTACCTGTGTGTCATATGAGACATTGAACATTAACCTGGTCAAACTTGGGTTTTCTGAGCCCTGGTAATTTTGCTTTTTCAAGTTCTTGCATGTATTTCTCTGTTATCAAATGGCATACTCTATAATTTGATACTGGCAGTGATGCTGTGTTGCTGGGATGACAGCTACAGACTTGATGGAAAATAATAGTAATCTAGTGCCTGGTTTATGACTATTTGCATTTGTCCTCTATGCTCATATTTAGTCACCTCTATCTTAAGATATAACATAGTACCACCTTTTTGTGAGAAAGTTCATATTTTAGCATTTTCTAATGTTTATAAAAGATTGTGATGAAATAGAAAATGCTGTCATATAATGCCATAGATGTTAAGAAATTTGTCTTGCTGTGTTATTTTTGCAGTTATGGTCGGACTTTGTGTATGGCTCGTGCATCGATGCATTTCTCAAATCTCAGGCAGGAAACTGTGAACCCGGCGATCGCGACTGTCCGCCGGTCTATATGTATCTGTTCACACATCGGTCTGAGTTTGAACCTCTTCCTTTCTGGATGGGTAAGAATTTGAGCACGGTTTGTCTGCATCATTGCATGTGTGCCATAACAGATTAAAATATTTGCCAGATAACAGTTCTGTAGTTCTCCTTATGTCAATGACAACATTGTCTTGAACATACATGGAGGCAGAAATTTCCATAGGTGCATCAAACATGATTGAATGAAAAAGTGGACATATTGTAACGACTTTTGTTTAAAGCATGAATTTCCTACGGTCCCTTCCCTCATCCCACCAACTTTTGTAATAATCGGTCTCCGTTTGACGAAGTTATAAGGTTACTACAAATTCTCTATCTCTCCTGTCCACCCTCACTGTAAACAAAGTGGGCTTGCCCAATGGTATATAAAGGCTTCAGACCTCAGTCGTTTCGTACGAGGTGCCAAAGATGGGCACGAGGTGCCGAAGATGGATGAGGTTGGTGCCTCCTTCGAGTGAAGTAACTGGACCTGGAGCGGCCTCCTCGTAGACTGGAAAGGACGAACTGAAGGAGTACTTCGCCCGACCCAAGGTCATATAGAGGTCGTTCGAGTGCTTCCTTCTTCTGCCGAGGTGAATGCCTCTTTCAAATGAGGCATCAGAGCACCGAAGCCCACCTCTTTTCTCCTCGCCTCAGTGTTTCTATTGTCATGTTACACTCACGGTCAAACATTTCCTGGTGGAGTGTCCATTCTTATCGATGGAAAGATCAGTGCATTTCTCTGTTAGTTTGCTCAAAAACATCTTTGAACATTTCGATCCATCTGCTATTATCAACCTTATTAAAGATATTCACTTTTATGATCACATATAACTTTATGTTTTTTCCGATATCAATGTTGATTTGCGCGTTTTACATTGGTCTTACGTGTGCTCAGAGCTCTTAACATTTATTATCCCATCTTGATTTTATCCATTATTGTTGATTGCTATTTTCTTCTTTCTCATACCGCTTTTAACACTTGATGGTACACAGTAGCCTACACTGTGCTGATGTGCCGTTGACTAACTACTCACTTACGTCAGAGGTCTTCATATGCAAAGACTTGGGTATTACTTGAATCGGATTTGGTACTCTTCCTTACACAGTGTCAAAGCCAAGAGGGCAAGACAAGGCAGTGGCATGAATTGGAAATTTCTGTGGCATTGTTAACCATAAATGAGGGCATTTAACAAAACTAATTGCAGGAGTGCCTCACGGACGTGACGTTGACTACGTCATTGGCTATCCATTTTACAATGACACTCTGGGAAACATCACTGGAATTGTGCCAGAGCAGACTGAGTGGACGTACATTGACCGTAACATGAGTGAATTTATGCAGGACACTTGGATGAACTTCACCAAATATGGGTCTGACCACCATTACTCATTTGATCTTTATTGCATTCTGCTTATTTAATGCTACTCATTGCACAGATAGGTACCACACAGTAGGTGTCTGCACATTTTACAACATGCTTTGATAGCTGTTTACATTTATAGCACATTTGTGCAGAGCAAATGGTATAATACAGGCTTATACAGTAGCCATGCTGACAGTGGTTAATATTGGTGAGTTGTTTCTTCTAAAAATCTGGCACTGGTTTTTATAGCTTGTGATGTGGTTTCGGTTGCTGGTACTGATTTCATCTAGCCACAATGGGATGGCCAGGCACTGTTGAACTAGATGGCTGGTTGTGTAACATGTAGGGAATTTATCTGGATACAGTGTACACTGTGTGATGTAATTTTTACAAACTGAGAGTGGGCCAATCATAAAGTTGTGTGCTGCAGCGTGCCGACACCTGATTGGACTCGCAACATCTCGTGGTACCAGTTTTACAAGTTCAATCTCAGCTACCTGCACATCACCGAGTTTGGCTACATGGACCTCAACTACCGACAGAATCATTACGCATTCTGGCGTGACTACTTTCCCACGGTCTCTGCGCGGCCTCCCAGTGAGCAACCATTTCTATCCCTGTTCCGCTGTTTTTGCATTAAACGTTTTTTTCATTATTCAGTTTACAGGTTAATACATTTCATTGATGGCTCGCGATGCCACCTCTAATTTTGCATCGAAATAGTTTTGAAAGCCAGCTGCATGTGAAATTTTGCAAATGTAAATGATAAAATGTCATTGTTGTGTGACACAGACTGCATCATTGAACTATGGCAGTCCTATTTTATCAGGCTAAACAGCAATGGTGAGGGTGGTTGCAAGGATTACAAACAAACAGACTTGGAGTTCTCGAGACTTGCGTCTTGGTCTCGAAACCCAGTTTGGAAAGTCTTGGTCTTGAGACCCTTGAGTCATGTCTCGATCTCGACCCTCGAGTCATGTCTCGGTCTCAATCTTGGACTTGAAGCTCCACATCTTCTACGACAAAACGAGCAACTTTTCTGCTTAGAAAATAGCAAATCATACGTTAAATGCCAAGGCTTATGTTGCAAGTATTTAATGGTAAATGAGCCTCTGATTAATGCTGATCGATGGACTGCCTTACATGTAAATTTGTGACCAAGCCAGGTGGGCCTCATCTATCTGATTCATACACTTGGGCTGAAGTGGCATGCAGCGGCCTATACAAACTGTTGCATCCGCTGCCAGATAGGTCTTCTCTGAAGTGCTCTCCAGTTGATCTTGTTAGCAACAGCCGTTTGCTGATGAGGCCAAATGAATGAATCATACGATGCTTTCCAGTCAGTCTTTTGCATTGCAGTAATTAGTACTAAAGTCTGATGCTGCTGCACGGTGTCTGGTTGAGTTTTCTATTGAACCGTGATGTACAATGATATGTGTGCAAGTGCAAGGAAACAAATTAATCTCCTTTATTTTTTTATTGTGTAAGTTGATATTTTTTACGAAAGCATCTTTGTTTTCAGCCTCTGATGACCAAGACTTGGTCTTGGGACCCTTGGGTCTCAGTCTCACTCTTGACACATCGAGTCTCAACTTAGTCTTGAATCCAAGTCTGCAAACAAAACCAGCCAAACTCGGCTGCAACAAAAAACGTGACTCTCCATCGCTTGAAAATTTTCTTTATTTTTGATGAGATGACAATGATAGCTAGTCTATGAAATTATCACTTGTCATCCTTTTCTCTCAAAATGGTGGTCAAATGCTGTTAATGAGTCAGGGAAGCATGTACTCATTATTGACAACTTGCGACTGTCACAATAACTGTACAGTGACAAAAAATGTGGGATGGGATGAAGTTGCTGCCAAGTAGCTTTTTCGATAATCCCAAACTCCCTTGCTTGTTTTTACTTGATGGTTGCTGAATGTAGACTTTTCTGTTAGCCTTATTATTATGATACTACATCGTGGTCCAAAAATTTCCACATTTTTGTGTTCTAGTGTAGTTTCTACAAACTTTGACCAATTTCCGTAAGATTTGACACAGAGTATACTGAAGAAACTTGCAACACAACAATTGTTGATATGTCCACTTCACCTGCATAATGTTGCTAGACTACCTTAGGAAAAATTAATTTGTGATTTTGGGACCATTCTTTCCAATTTGCTCTGTCACTAGAGTTGTTAAATCGACTTCAGAACTTAATATGACCAATGAAAGATTTTTACTGTTGCATATTATCATGATACTGTACTGATGCAAGAGATGCTGTCATTCACTGGTGCCGTTGCCGTCGTGATGCTGACGTCTTCCAGCAAGACAGTGTGCTAGCACATGATGCACGTCAGACAATTGAGTTACTGCAGCGTGAATCTCAAAAGTTGGGCAGCCAATAACCCTGATCTTAATCCTGCTAATTATTGCATATGGGGTATGATGCTGCCGATTCAAGATGTGGCTGATCTGAGACAACGCTTGATTGACACATGTGGAGTCGCTTCTTGCAAAGCATTATGGACGATGCCATTAATGAATGCAATTTCCAGGCTGGTTGGCATATGAGACTTCAGGCCTGAGTGCAATTTTAAACACTTAATGTAATACTAGGGCTCTACTGTGCAGAAGAATTGGAGAATTTTTCATTTATGCAACGATGTTTGTGCAACGATAATGTGTAACTTTGGTTGTTAAAGTCACTATCGTGCAGTTCATATATTTCCCAAGGTACAGTGGCAACAGTATGTAGGTGAGATGGACAAGTGAATATTTATTATGTTGCAAATATCTTCAGTATACTGTACGCCAAGTATTGTAAAAATCGGCCGTTTGTTGAAACTACAGTAGAACAGAAAATGTGGACATTTTTGGACCGGTGTATTAAGCTAAGTCTGCGTGGCTGCACTATGTAGAAATGATTGTGTGTGTTAGTTACAACGACGCCAGAGCCAACACCAAGACCACGCATCGAGTACCAGATTGCAACATGGGTACTGGTTGGTGCATCAGTCATCACACTCATCATTATTGCAGCTCTAGGCATCACACTGTGGCTACAGACGCGATCGCTATGACAACCAGACAGGCTACCGGCATCGCAGTCATTGCTGCATGGTGATCTCTGATGTCGATAGCCTGTATGTACGAACAGGACATACCTGACCTACACATCATCTCTCCAGTATCCAGATGCTGTAATGGCATTTAGGTCTGATGCCAGTTGCAGCCACCGCATAATCAGTGATGTTAGTTTTTCGCCTATGTCTTTAAGGCCAAAATCCAATTGCTTGGCCTTGGCCATGTGACCTAAGTCCTTGGCCTTGACGCATGAGGCCGTCGGACAAACTTTTGGAGTCCTTGATGTTTGTCAAGTGTTCACTGTGCATGTAAATTTCATGATCGCTGTTAGCTTGGTTTCTTTTTTGCCAAGTCCTTGTTAACATCACTGCACATCATTACAAGAAAGTGATCTGTAGTAGAAATCTCGGACAGTGGCAATGTTCATTGTATTATGGCATGTTTTATAAGCATTTGTATGGTGTATCTATTGTAAAAATTGGCTAACGTTTGTTGAAACTATAGTAGAACAAAATGTGGACATTTTTTGGAGCTAAGTCCATGTGGCGTTTGCATCTGCATTGTGTATCTGAGAATGAAAGCATGTTGCATGTGAGACATTGTCTTGGAGTACCGACTTTGATGATCATGATTGAAAATCGATGCTGTAAATTTATGGATAGGCTACTAGGTGATGGAAGTTTTATGTTGAGGACTAAGCCAACACCAAGACCACGCATCGAGTACCAGATTAACACAATATGTGTAATGTTTTGGGGTTTAAATTTTTTAGTATATTCTTAGGTATGTTTTATGTTTTCTTAGGCCTCTTTTTACTATTTTTACTGTATCTTTTGTATATTACTTTTGTGTGTGATGTCCAGTAGCTGCACTCTGTGTGAAATACAGTATAGATAGTAATGTAGGCTTATAACAGTGAATAATGATACCATTGATACACAATTGTCAGCTGATATTTACTATTATTTACAGGTATTTTTCTATGCACGTCTTTGATGTGGAGACACTTGTGCTTGTGTGCAATAAGTACATATTGGCCTACAGCTTTGTTTTGATGGTGATAACATCTCAAGCTGCCAGCATCATCACATGTGTTTGTTAATCAAGACTGTGGCAAGTTTTGTAGGCACCTGTGAATAATTTTCTTACTCCGTAATGCTGACTGTATGTGTAAACAATAAACTGTACATCTGGTACCATTTGCATGCAATTTTATGTCTATATTTAAAATGTTCAAAATGTTTATATTTATTTTTTGTCTACAGAAACAACTAATGACAGCATTAAAATTTATAATAATGGCTTCAGAGTATTGCACAGTGCAGCAATTTGTAAAATATATTTTGCCAAAACGAGCATAATACACATAATGTAGCAAGTTGTATTCAACTGCAGATGACTGCATTGCTGGCTCACACTGAGAATGAAATGCAGGAATTATTTTACATTTCTCGGATGCATATCGACAAATCCATAAGTTGCGAGTCTAAACGCGACTTACTGGTATGCAAATCTGGATTGCCATGCACCAGCTACTTAAAAATCTGTAATCAGATGTGTTTATCTTGGACTGCATTCTTTACCGACAGCAAGACCCACTGGGGTGAGTGAGCAGAGGTTTAACGTCCCACTCGATACTTTATAGGTCATTTTGGGGACGATTTTTACAGGCCAGATGACCCAACCAACAGTGTCAAAGCACTGAATGAAGCCAGTTGGCCACTGAGATAGGCTTCAGTCCCACCAGAACCACTCCACT
>Ga0126335_1000770_pt1 | contig 16371 bp, 9 predicted proteins | sample OlaspJWI45metaG_FD_108409 | JGI IMG/M metagenome (GOLD analysis project Ga0126335, IMG submission 108409) | Marine gutless worms symbiont microbial communities from Oahu, Hawaii - Olavius sp. 1 OAHU.JWI-45 metaG | ecosystem: Host-associated > Annelida > Digestive system > Unclassified | place... | reverse complement strand
GTCATTAGCTGTGTGTGTAGGTGTTTGTGTGTGCATGTTTGGAGGTGTGTATATGTGTGTTTGGTTGTATGTTTTCTGTCATAGTTGTGTGCTGCCGTCTGGCGAATAAAGATATATATATAACGCATTAAAGCTAACGCGTTAATTCGACGCTGGAAACTGTAGTGAAGAATTTATGCCGAGATGCACTGTCTCAAAAAACGCCGCACTTTGTAAATGTTAACGTCTTGTGCTTTCCAAGGTATTAAGGTGTGATCGGAAATCTTATCACATGCTTGTTAGGCACATGTTATATTCTTCCCAGCAACAGAAGAATTTAGGTCATCGTTTATTATTTCGCCAGAATTAGAGACAGTTAAAAAGTGGGACGTTTCAGACACAGTGTATGCAGGGCACTAGTGGATCGTTCGAGCGAAGTGTACACGTTTTGAGTTAGGCAACGTCATGCTGTCAATGGTGGCCGAGGAACTGTCGGAGGGAGAAGTTTGCATCATAGAACTACAGATAGGTAGTGTGTCGGCGGCGGGTGACCGGCGATGACACGTCCCATTTGACATGAGCGGTAAAGTCAACGTATAGACTCGTCGCTTGTTGTCGCTGCAGTTCGCCTTCAGTGGCAGTACAGGTGATAGACGGCCCCTCGAGTCTGAATACCCGTCGTTTTCGTCCGGCGCCAGTTGTAAGACTTCTGTTCAACACATCAGCACGATGCAGTGATTGTTAATCACAGTGCAGCTACATGTAATGCGTATATTGCCTGTGTTGTCGTCATATTTCAAATGGAATCAAACATAGGCTAATGCACACCAACGGGCTTTAAAAGCCTCTTACAATAACAACACACAATATGAGTGAAAAGTGATATATGCTAGTGGCACACGTGTTTCAAGTTGTCGTCGTCAATAGGGATCCTATCTATCGATTTGCCAGAAACCATTTCCTGTTTCAACAAATGCGAATCGATTACTGCAAAATTTAGCAGACGGGATGCGCTTGCCAAAAATATGCAACTCAACTTTGCAGGCGATCGGTACATTATACACAGGAATAGCTTCTTTGTAGTCTTCAAGAAAACGAAAACAAACTACAACATACTGACATAAATCAAATATACTCAAAATCGGATCGATGCTTTCCTCTCTTTTCAGTTATCCGGCCAACTTATCCCACGAACAGCTTTCTACAGTTTTATCGAATAGCCCAGTTAACAGACAATACAACCGAACAACAAGCAAACCAAGTCATAAATATTTTCAAGTGTGACGACGACGACGACGATAAGTGAGTGAGTATAGCTTCATAAATAAACATCAGCACGCAATAGGCCTATAGTATTCGACCCAAACGTGACGATGATGATGATGACGATAGTGATGATAATAGAATATCAGTCGATAGATATGAACCGTGCGTGTCGTGGTTGTCGGAAGCGGACTGTTCAACAGATCCTGCAGCTGACGTCACTGGTGTGAGCTGGCTACTGTCACGATCGTCTTGGCATTCGTTGTCTTCATTGGTCGACAACAACAGACGATGACGCGTCTACAATTGCCAACATGGTTATCATTCGTTGGTCACGCTCGCAAGCGGCATTCTTCTTCCACGTTTCGTCGACTATAGCTTCTCTGCTTCTCACAGAAACGTTAGCCTTCTGTTTTTTATGTTCTTCTGCCGCCGCCGCCTGTCTAGCCAAACGTAAACAAAATGATGGCGGACAGCGGACGGATGGACACAGAAATTAATACTCTGTGTTGCTGTCGGTAATAGACACTGTCAGTATGCATAAACACGTCTTTCACATGACGTACTGCACTCGCAATTGCCGGTTTAACAGTTGGCTGGCGCAGTTTTAAAGCAACCTTTATTCTCAGTCTTTCTATCCCGATCTATGTATGTATGCAGTTTTGTCCGCACGCTAGCACGGTGCCACGTATTGGCTCGTCACTCACGACAGGTACAGTAGACGGGTGTCAGGCTAACATTTCTACCATTTTATAATCTCTCCCAGACGGCGTCGTTGCTAATCCTTGACACTCAATATACCGTAATTTGGTACAATATACTCACGGCGTAGTTGACCGGTTCAGACTCCAGCGTCAGTATGATGTCAGGTCCATCACAACACAATTCCGGCACCTTTCCATTGCCAGTGAGGCTTGTGGTTGTGGCCGAGTTGACGACTGCCGTGTACAGAGGCGAGTCAATGCCGGACAGGTCGGTCGTTGCCACCTTGCTCCAGGCTGCCCGCGATGACGCCGAGCCGCACGCCCCGCCGCGCGTCCCCAAGGCGCTACCCGCTGTGCGACGGTGCACGGCGACGGCGAGAAGTGAGAAGACTATGGTGACCACAAAGCATCCGGCGATAGCAGCGATAGCTGCCATTATGCTACTGTCTACCATGACGACAGACGAGGCATGCGACGCTGAGAGACTGATCGACGACGCATTACCGGTCCCCGACGCTGGCACCGAGCTGACGACGACCGTGAGCACGCCCGTCGCGCTACGACTCGGTCGACCACCGTCGCGCACTCCGACGACGAATCGTAGATGTCGCGGAGACGACGTTGCGACCAGCGCCGACAGGTTGCCTACGACCGTCATCTCGCCGCTGTCTGCCATCAACCGGAAGACGTTATGTCGCTCTGACGTCACGACGTAGTACGTCAGCCGCGCATTGTCGCCAGCATCCGCGTCAACGGCGACCACGCGACCTACTGTAGAGCCGATAGCGGAAGTACTGGGTACCCTGAGCGTGTGGTTGGTCGGCAACGGAAACCGGAAGAACGGCGAATTGTCGTTGACGTCGTCGACTTTGACTACGACGATCGCTTCATCAGTTCTATCTACGTGACCACCACTTCGACTTCCGGTTGCGCTGTAAACGCTGACGGTGAAGCGATGTGTGGCGGCTGTTTCGCGGTCAAGCGGCGCACGTGTCACGATGATGCCGGATCGCATGTCGATAGCGAACATTGAGGAGTTGAGTTCGTAGCGGAAGTCGGCGTACCTCGACGAGTCACGATCCACAGCGACGACGACGCCCGTGAATGACCCGACGGCGACATTCTCCGGTAGAGAGAAGCTGTAGCGAGGTGAAACGAAGCGTGGTCGCTCGTCGTCGACGTCGACGAGGGTGAAGAGTATGAGAGCATGTGACGCTGTGTCGTGACCGAGGACGTTCGCTAGAACGTGAAACTGAAGAAAGTCGCCGTCGCGTTCACGATCCAGAGACACCAGCGCCGTCACTGTGCCCGATTCTTCGTCGATGTTAAACTTTCCTGGGTGACATACATCAACGAAAGTATCATCATCGTGTACCATGCATTCACTTTGCCTGGACAAAACCTGAACGGCAACATAATGCAGCACGAGATAACAAAATGTTTTTAGTACAATAAGACATAATGGGCACATGCGATTTTTATTAGAGTGTCACCTGTTGTAATAAAATGTCAGTCAAAATGACGCAAAGGGTGCCTGCCGCAGCTTGAACGAAGGAATACAGTATCTACACAGCGTAAAATATCTCTTACGATTTGCCTCGGCATTTTATCTTTATCTAACAGAGATATTTTGTTAAATTGTGATTTATGACACAAGCCTATACAAATATTATGTGCTTTTTCGAAACAAAACACTTCACTTTGAAGGTCTATGTTTTCTATAGTAAGCATGCCGAATTCTGATACGTGTGGGTAATTATGATACTTTTTGCGCCGTTGCCTCTTACAGGTGCGATGCTGTCTTACACGACAAATGGGCGACAAACAGAAGACAATCGGCAACACAGACAACACGTAGACTATTGTTGCTTAAGACTCCGGAGAGGTCTGAACAGATGTGACGGAAGATTTACGTCGGCATTTTAGCCAGAAAACATTTTCCGTCGTCGCGACATAGTTGCACGTTCAGCATATTGTCCTGCGTGGAGTCCTGTGTGGCCACCACTCACTGCAGGCCACTGGCCTGTTCAGTTTCGCACGTTTAACACTGGCAACGATTGATAGTCTACATTAGCGTCCAGTACGAGTCGCTACGCAGTATCATTCCGTCCTGTTACGATGGTGCAGCAGTTCTGAATTACCAATAGAACCCCATATCTTTTTACGACTATATTCCCCTCTCCATAAACCCTCTCTACACTCAGACAAAACCAACACTAATACTACGACCAACTTACCAACAATAACAATAACCCTGCTCCTAAACATCCCCGTAACAAATGACAGGGGAGAATCTACACGTAAAATCTAACTATAACTTTGTCCGTAAACATAAGCCTAGTCAACACATTATAATGGCCAACCATTACCGATCCTACACTCTTTCTATATAATTCCAGAATTAATGCTTTGGCTGCTTCTAGTCGCATTAAATGCACAAATTGCATACTGCGTCATCTGTCTGTAGGCCAGTCCGTCACGCGCCTGAACTGTGCAAAAACGGCTGAACGGATCGAGGTCCTATTTGGGGTGGAGACTCTTGGGGATTAAAGACACATTCCATTATATGGGGATCGCGTAACCCCTGCGGCGAGGGGAGAGAGATTCGATTTGGCCTTCGCCAAATTACTTTGGCCACTGGTTGCCCTATGGGGTTGTCGTGGTGGGTGGGACTATGTCCATACTGCGGTAGTTTTTGCTGTACGAAACCGGAAGCGACATTTGCCTTCGTGTCACGATGACACGCACTAGATCACTTCATCAGTCAAACACGCCAGTCGTCACTCTGTGAATTAGTGAGTGTAGTACAGAATACACGCGAGCTACTGAGATAGGAACATGGCAATGATGGCATGCGACTTGCATGACAAACAGTCATAGACGTCGCATGCCATGAAAACCGGCCACGTTAAAACACGCTGAAACGACTGATAACAGTAGACAATCTACTGCCTTACTTACGACAGACAAGATGTTATCTGAGAACAACTCAGTCACACTTCTGATCACAGAGTATCGTGAATATTTGCTCATTTGCACCTTAGAAATCCGTAGGTCGATCTTCGTTTACTTTCTACAGCGACGTATCTACTGCAGTACGTGTGTGTGTGTGTGTAGGTGTGTAGGTGTGTATGTGTATGTGTGTATGTGTGTTCGTTTATAACTTGGAAACGGGAGGAGCCACTGTTACCAAATTTTTATGTTTTCAAATTTTTATATTTGATTTTAGGCGCAAAAAGTTTGGGGTGTCATGGGTAGGGGCCAGAAAATTGGCATTTTTCGTTTCCCGCTGCACCGGCCGGCGAGGCATGGGCAGAACTGGGCAGCCCTAGCCTATAGCCTTGGGCAGCATTAGCTACAGGTCGGCCTCGATACTTGAGGCGCACTACACTGTAGTGCAGACATGCAGGCAGTGTGCTGTTTTTGAACGGGCAGCAAGATAGCCTGGGGCGGGCGAGACATGGAGCGGGGCTTAAACTATAGATATAATGCCCAGCTGGGTGGGCCATATGGCTAGTACGATATTATGCTGTACAAGACAGACGGCCAGCGCAAGTCATAAGACAATTTTGTGACGCCTATAGTATACCGATGGCGTCGTCGGCGAGCGTGTATCTGACGGACGAATTCCTTCGAGTGTCTCTGTCTGCGGCGCTGACTTGCAACACGCGGGCTCCGGGTCGATTGTTCTCTGCCAGCGATACCTCGTAGATGCAACGCGAGAAGCGCGGAGCGTCATTGTCCGCTTCCACGACGCGCACCGTTACGTTACGTGACGTCACCAGTGGCACTGGCTGCCCACCGTCGCGGCATTCTACCGACAACTTGTAGACCGGGTGCGTTCTGCACGCAGAACAATCGCATACGAAGTTTGTCATATTATACGGAGTGTTTTAGAACCAAATTTCTGTTACATTTTCAAACAAGTGGTCAAAGTAATTTGGCGAAAGCCGCATCGAACCCCCTTCCCCTCACCGTGGTGGATGGGGACCCTCATCTAATACAATGTTTCCATAGGAGTCTTCACCCCACAGATTTCTGCACTATTTGTCCGCCAATATCATGTCCTGCATTTTCCTGTCTCGCATTTGTAGTGCCCCCGATATAACCTCAGTGTCTCACTCAGCATTCGCAAGGCGGCGTCGTTCTCTCTGTCACGATATAACCTCGGCTGGTTCTGTTTTATCACATTTCACAGAGAACTGACGACAGTTAAGTGAAGATTAAATTATGTTTATTTGTACCGACGATTATTGACGAGTTTTAAGATTAATAAAGTTCTTCAAAATTTTATAGGCTTATTTCTGATACGCTTATAGTTATACTTGCTGTGTGCAAATGCTAAGCTGAAACATGCCCTGTGCTGCAATCCAGTAGTGTTAGTGCTGGCCTGTTGCCGGTATCCTACTGTATGCTCTGGCTTCATAACGGTTCAAAATGCCAATGAATAGCGATGAGGTCCCACGCGCTGTGAGAGTGAGACCGTATGCGCTTGCGGTCTGTGGTACAATTTTCATATTGACGAACGATGATTTATTGATCATTGGGTCATGTTCCACTCAGACCTATAGGTTACATGCCACGCTGTTCCGTATACCATGATGACATAGCACACATACTGTAATCAGTGGACACATAAAATTCACCGCACAATGCAATACCGAATTCATTTTCATTCTATCCACGTTCGACGCCTAACCATTTGTATAGTGCATACACTGTCTGTACCTGCTATGCAAACAAATTTGCGACGTCGTTAAGCGATCGAGTAGTTGACGAAAAATAGTTTTTAAACAAATTAAGACAGTGCTCATCAAAGATGTTGCTATATATTGTTTTAATGGACGCTTTGAAAGTGTTACGTAAGATTTGCAAGTGGCAACGTTATACTGCAAAGAAACAAGCACAAACCCATAACGCTTAAAACAAGCATACATACTGGCAAAACGGAGATGAGTGTTATTGAAGAAGCATTGCCGTGTAATTATCGGCGACAAACAACGAAATGTAGCAAGTTTATTGGAATGCCAGCGTGTCGGCAATGAGGTAATATTTCAGTGTTGCAAAATGAATTCATAATATGCGTCTTTTTAAAACAGTTGTTAACGTTCAATATCACAAAAAACCTATTGAAAATCGAAAATAATAATAATAATAATGTCTCTTTATTACAATTGCAGACAAACGACAATCAGCATCATCTGCCACGCAGGACTACGTACACGCAGTTCAGCACGGTAATGTAAGCAGTCATACAGGGCGCTAGGTTTGCGCAATGCCGCGAAAGTTCCCGGTTTTTTTTACACCGGTAATCATTTTGCCTACCCCGGACGGATGACCAGACTGAGTTGGCCTGGGTGGCTGGTTAAAAACCGAGAGGGTGCGAACGCGATTCGAACCCATCCCACTCCCAGTACTAACCGGGCCCGATGTAGGATAACCACGTTGATCGTGACCAACGCGCTACCGCTACACCAAACCGCACCCTCTGCAGACTAATGTGTGTATAACAGTATGGTATCGTCGGTGGTCTATTATTGAGAGAGTGATACTTTCCGTGAGTCCAGTGGTCTGTTAGAGATGATGCGATACACAGTATTGTGTAGTTTGGCGATGGAGAAGTGACCTTGGCCATCCGACGTCATTCGGCACGTGACGCGACCGTTGTCGCCTCGGTCTTCGTCAGTGACCGACAACATGGCGACTGTCATATTGGCGGCGCCGTGTTCTGTCAGCTCCACGACGTTTTGGTCTTTGCTGCCGCTGGACATCCTGAAGTCAGCGGCGTCGACCATGATAACAGGTGCGTGCTGATTGACGTCGACGACGACGACTGAGACGCTGACTCCACTTACACCACTCTGCTCACCACCATCCTCCGCCACGACCCCCAGCACGTACTCGGCTTGCTCAAGGTGCCTTGCTTCGGTCGACAGTCGGACATCACCGGTCGACGCGTCCACGCTGAATTGGTGACCGTACGCCGCCTGTGTCCGGGCCGTGAAGCGATAACTCACGCGTCCGTTGGAGTCAGAGTCGACGTCGACAGCTGCGACGCGGATGACCGTCGTACCTCGCGGCGCAGTCTCCAGTAACACAGTCGCATACAGCTCTTTGTCGAACTGTGGAACGTTGTCGTTGGCATCTTCGACCGTCACGTCGATATACAGCGTCCCAGTGAGGGACGGCGAGCCCATGTCATATGCCAGAACTCTGAGGTGATGTTGGTCAGCTGTCTCGCGGTCGAGAGGCTGCTTCAGTACGAGGCGCAGTTCTGCCGTCGTCGACGTCGTGCTATTGACGTTGATGACGCGGACATCGAAAAACGGACTTGGATCGGTCGACTCCAGCACCGTCAGGCGGTATCCAGCAACGCCGTTTGCCGGACTGTCGGCGTCAGAGGCAGGCATCAGTGGGAAAAGATCCTTGGGTGGAGTGAGCTCAGACAGTGCGATGGACACCCTCTGTTGTGAGAATGCTGGTGCGTTATCGTTGATGTCAACAATGACAAGCTGAACTCGGATCACTTCAAAGTATCTGAACAAACACGACCCGACGTCATTCACTACACATCGACGCTATTAGACGCTTTATTATTATTATTTATTTTTAGTATTTTTATTATTATTATCTGTGCGCATGCTGCGAGCAGGTATTGTTTTTGCCGGCGTCTGTGTGTCTGTTTGTCTGTGTGTGTGTGTCTGTCCGCACAAAATCTCGAAAACAACTGATCAGAAATTGGTGTAACTTGGTAGGAATATACCCCATATATGAACGCTAGAAAAATTGGAAGTTGGTAACATTTGACCTTGACATTTGACCTTGAGAGCTATTTTCGTATTATTCCAGCTCAGCCTATACCTTTCGAATGGCTTTGCCTAGCAATTTCATTTTTGGTACGGTGATACATCTTCAGAATATCTAGGTCACGGTTCAGTTTCAAGGTAATTGGTCCAAGGTCAAGGTCACGGCAACGCAAAAGCTGTAAAATTCAACTTAAAAACTACTGCTCGGAAACTGTTGAAGTTTAATCAGAATATCTGTTACGATAACGCTCGAAGTAATTCAAAGCCGGACATATTGACATTTTGACCTTGACCTATGACGTTGAAACATTTTCATATTTTTTCCAATTCAAGCTCTAAGTTTTGAATGCCGTAAGCTAGCAGCTTCATTTTCAGTGTACAGCTTTAGAATATCTAGGTCACCTTCGAGTTTCAAGGTCATGGGGTTAATCTCAAGGTCACGGTTTCAAAACAGCGGCAACGCGCAGGTCTGTGCTCTCTTCGGAAACAGTTTAATTGTTACAGAGTTTTGCTAATGTCTGTACGTTTGTATGTTTGTCTGTTTATCATACGATAACTTTTATAAGCCGGCCCAGAGAGTGTATTTTTGATACACAGGTAGCCTACATCTTCTAAAACTACAAACGTCAAGGGCACCGAGTCAAGCTCACGCAAAGTACAATAATTCGAGCACGTGCAGAGTTTTATTTGCCTGTTTTTACAAATCTGTTTTAGTCGTTGTTATTTTACCCTCGGTACAGGGAAATGTAGACAGAATACCTTGGACGCTGACATTGTGTCATGGCATTCTGTTATTACGAAAACATATTGATATAGCATGTCGATTCACTAACAAGGCGGTAAAATATAAAAGGCCGACAGTAAAAACTACTTCGGAGCGACTTAAAAACAGACAGTAAAAACAAGACAAATGTCAGAAAAATTACAACGTACGGCTTTGCGGACTTAGACGCTTTCGAGAAAATGCTGCAGGGGTACTTATGCATCAGTCGGAGTGATAAACATGTCAGGGATAGAGTAGGGTTTATCGTCCCAGTCGACACACGGGTCATTTCGAAAACAAGTCTCTCTCCAGTCTCCACTACACTGGTACTGGCAGCCAAACTCAACGACACTAAGAGAAAATACATGCAAAGTACAGAAAGTTAACTTGAAAACAAACTGACCCACACTTAAGAAAAATGTCCATTTGAAAATCTGAATAAAAACCAGCACGCCCTATTACACTGATAATGAGAACCGATTGTAATGAGCGTGCTTGAGATTGTAGATAATGGTGGTATGATAATATTTCGTCTTATTCTTCAAACAATATCAAGTTGCCAAAGTAACTTGGCAAAGGCCGCATCGAACTCCCTTTCTTCGCTGTGCGGATGGGGCCATGCCATCCAATACAATGTTCGTTCTTGGGTCATCTCAGGAGTCTCCACACCAAACAGGACGTCAATCTATTCAGCCGTTTACGCATAGCCAGTTCGCGTGACATGGAGACTGACTGACAAACGCCCGCGATTATCGATCGCAATAGTTCGCACCTCATGCATTCGATGCGGCCTAATAATGGCTGAGATATTGTCTATTGGGAAGGAGGCCAGGGAGAAAGAGAGCAGTAAACACGTCAGAATTGTTAATGTTGAGATGCAGCAAAGAGAGATAAAAGGCTGAATCGACTCAGCGATCGTCGTAGTTCGATTTGCACGGGATTTTATTGTGCGTAAAATGATGAATAATGTGCAATGTAAATCGGAGGCGCATCGGCGGCCGATAGGCTGGAATAGATGACCACCGGTCTGTTGAACTCTTCAGACTTGTCTGAGGGCGAAAATGCTGTTGCAGTGCACATAGTTATTAGTTAACTGCGCATTTGTTATGCTTCATTAAGATGACAATTTTGATAATGACGTAGTTAGAAAAGTTATATAGGCTTGAGCTAGAAGAGAAAGTGTCGCAAATGAACACGTGATTTCGGGTGGTGGTTAACTCGTCCCCAGGTCAACTCGTTATAACTCGTTAGGGTTTAGGTTATAAGGTTAGGGTTAGGGCTCAGGGTTATTACCAGGGTTAGGTTAGCCTTGGGTACGAGATGACTCGGGGATGAGTTGGCAGGGACGAGTTGACTGTAAACCGTGATTTTTGCGTGATCTAATCGTGACGTAAACTTTCATGTTTTCTCTCCGCTTTTACTCCAAACCTCTGTGTAGTAGCGTTTTCATAGTAACATAGTAGTTGACAGCTTATGAGGTGGTTTCCCAGTCAGAGGCGCTATATCAAATGTCCGCAACTTTACATTGGAATTTAGCAGCAGTCTAATTTTACGACAGAACTGTATTAGGTTTAACTTCGGTGAAGCGGAATGGCTGTGTAAGATCGCTCCGACAAGTCGCTGAGCCGTAAACGGGTGCAATAGGCTACTTTAGAACGGAGTCAAGATGGAGCGCTTGATCAGCCGGGCACCGAGAGCTCAGCTGTCAGCGCTTACTTACGTACTGCGCGGGATGAATGGCGATTCCGAACGTCAGGATGCAGGTGATGCGCTGTCTGCAGATGACGTCACGGTCGATGGCTGCTGAGAGTCGCAGTCGACCGATGCGCGGTTCAACGGACAAGTAATCGTGTGGGTGGTCCCCGCCGCCGCGGCCACCTCCCGGCAAAACGGTAAATCTGAGCGAAGCCAGCACGTCGACCGGATATCGCCGAGTGAGTCCGGCGTCCTGGAGCAGCCTGTCCGTGACCACGGTTCCAGCAGGACTCTCTTCGATGACGTCGTAGGAGAGCGGGCGGCGTGGCCGTGCGGCGGTGGCGAGGCATAGTGTGACGGTGGTCCAGGCGAGCAGGTGCTCCATGACCCGGAATCGCTACGTCAACGTGATGGTGTCGTGTGTGATTTCACTCAAAGATCGAACATCATGCTCATCGTCTGATTGATGACTACATTGTTGACCTGGTCACCTCATTCTGCGACCAGACACAAATGAAACACTACACACTGAATAATGGCTATAACAGAATGCCGCAACATCTGACAGAACTACAGCAGACGTATATACGTGCCAACAAAGTATGAAACCACGAAAAACAAAAGGCTTATGTCGTCTGAAATGTTACCACAGTGATTATGCAAATCACATTTGGGTGTTTTCGGGTCGGAACTTCACTTATTGTGACAGAAATGAGCATCAGGTTTAGTGAATGGCGCATTGGGTGCCGTCACCGGTCTGTGACGCATATAAAGTTCCCGTATGGCTACCCGTGTCGAAATTGGAACCGGAAGTATAATTCCACGCGTTGTTTCGAATTCAGTTTTTGGGGCATATTTCCCCCCCCCCCCGATCAAGATATCTTTTCTAGTAACTTCCTGGACCATTATCTAACAAAAAAACTGTCGCGGGCCAGCTACCGTTTCGTTCCATCGAGAAGATATTTTGTTTGCACTTATTTATGAGTCTTTAACATCAAGAAACTCAAAATCAAGATGTTTTCTAACACGTATGAATTGTTTTTTACTAACGCTAAATTATACAGTAGGCCTGGCCTACGTTAGAAAATGTATACTATATCCAGTCTAGTCTACTGCGCCGAACAGAAGAGAAAAGTCGGAAAATACTCAAAGAAAACAATTTCAGCAACTGCCTAGAATAAAAGCTTTGCTGTCTTTATGTTGTATTGTAAATTTATTTTTTATTTTTCGAGTGACAGACGGTTGGCGCAGTTTTTGCCTTTCTGTTACGGCAGTGGTAGTTGTGTTGAATGTTTTAACATGTTCAATTCTGCTCTTGTACGTCATTCATTCAACTGTTTCAAAGTCTTTTAAGTCAGCCCTGTTTGTGTAGGAACTAGAGTATCAGCAGTCAGCTGTGGTAGGAAGGATTTGTAGAATAGATGTGTTTAAAGCCTGGAGCGAAGAGCGGAGGAATGACGGATGGTGTAAAAGTGATGAAACTGCTAAAGATATAATGAGCCGACGAACTGCTAATAATGATGTGGTCATCTATTGCGTTTTACGAAAAATTCGCTAGACCTCTTCAATCTTGTGAGATTAAGACGACTTTGCCTATCGTACACTACGTTACAAAAACCAGAAATACAACACGGTTGCTTTTTAATGAAAGGCGCAGCCACCCGCGTTTTTTACTGCTATGACCTTGGCCTTGACTCGATGACCTTGATATATGATCCCGATTTGCATTTTCAGAAAACATACCTGCGCAATTACGAAGTATGCTGTATTATTTACAGTAATTAGGCAATGTATTCAGATTATGATGACGATGAATTTTTTTTATTAACACCTTACATAGACCCTATGTTTATTTTATTATGTAACATTGTGACGGCGACTTTATACTGGTAAATAACTATTCTGCAGGGCATCCAGGCGTAGTGATAAAAGTAGCCGATGTGGAGTTATTAACCGTTTGCCGTCTGTCTACGGTAGAGCTTGTTTGTTGACATATCTGCCAAGCCGATTTTGTAATTTGCTAACGCAGTTTTCGCTGTTTCGCGTGTAAAAAATTAAAGAATAGGCCTGTAGTACGTTTCACTTCTCTCATTATCCGCGCCATTCGTTCGCTTGTCCGATCATGGCTTAAACTTGCACTTCTTCCAGAACCGTTTTTCACCAGTAAGTATAACTAGTCAGCCACCCATCCATGAGACTGACTTCGCGAATTTCTGATTGTGTTTCGAATTTTATTTTTTATTCTTTATGTGACGTATTGTAGACTAAACTGGATACTGTACGACCATGGATTACAAGTTCAGGTTATGGCTAAATAGCTTAGAATAACATAGTCAAAGATTATTATTTTCCTGATCACAATGTACGGCAATAGTAAATCTGCGAAGGTCGCAATAAGTTTAGTTATAGCGTCTTGTTAGAATGACGTGCCGGGTGTATTTAGGCAACGGCGTCACGTTCGCTAAACATCAACTTTAATTCTCATTTCCGTCCCAGTGGCGCGCTGCTGGCTACGTGCGAGGCCATGTATTACTCGTGTCTGCTATTTTTGACGGGCGTGCCGAGGGACAGTGCGAGGTAGGCTACTAACAGGGGCGAATCTAGAGTGTAACGAATGTGATATTTGTGGCTAACAAGACTCAACAGTTTACACGATACTTGCCCGTAATTTTGTGTAAGACAAATAACCCAGTTTTCGTGATCAGGAAAATGCGTTCCAACTTCTACAAGCCGTTTCCCAGAGCTATGACCGGCTCTGCTGAAAACACTCCCAACTTCTTTTCACTTGCAGCATGCACGGGACGAAAATCGAAACTGGAGGCCGACAAGAGAGTGGATAAAAATAAAACAAACGAAAAAGGTGGGGTGGAATGGTCATTCAAGACAAAAGTCACGGATGTGCCTCGGACGACGTTGTCATGTAAGTAAAAGCCGAGAGACTGAGACTGAGCACTGTGAAACATCGATCTTCGTCTGTTTGTTTGTCTGTCACATCACAAATGTAGCCTGTACAGAGCTGACGAGACAGCTTTAGTGGCTCAGTTAAAGAGTCATCCATCAGCTTTCTATACCCGACTGCATGTCATAACATGCAAATGAATCACTTCGGTAATACAGTAGTAAACAAGTAAAAAAACCTCAACACCAAATTAACCTGTTTAAATCAAAGTCGAGATTTTAATGTCTGCAGTTAGTGTTGTTCGTTTCTTTGTGTTGCTGCGGACTGCAAAAATACTTTTCGCAGAGAGTCAGTTGACTATTGTGAAGTAGAACTGCAGCTGACTGTCAGAATCACGATTCGACTCTTCTGTCGTGTGTCGGTTAAACTGGTTTTTCGTTTATTTTATGAAAATAAGATCTATACCATTAATTGACTCCAGCAAACTCTTTGCATTTAATACAAGACGCTTTACAAGAAAATATTAAATGTGTATTTTAAAAGGTCAAAGTTAAAACACATTCTATCACAATATTAGGCTAGACCTGATAAATGCTACAAATGAAAGAAATCTGAAACTGTGTACGTCTGTTAGATGACAGACGAACGACTAGTGAAGTCAGTGATTCTATGAATGGTTGAAGGTGATTGACCTCGAGGAAGAGCGATAAGAAGATGGTCCCAACTGGTCTGAGATCATAACGAATTGCCACACGGCTTCCAACTGGCAATGGACAGGACAGAGTTGAAAGGAATCACTAACCTCAGCAGCTCACACGGGCCATGAGTTCTAATAAACGTATGAATGCCAGTTGACCTTGCCGCCTGTGTGTAAATTGGTAGTTATTTTCCAGGTACAATACGGCTGTGGAATGGCAAGAGCAAAAGAGAAAGCCGTCATCGTTGCACGCTGTCATACTGATATGCGACTGAAACGGAAGTGCATTAATACTGCAACTAAATACGGCGCAGCCAGCGACGTCGTATTAGCACCAAGTTACAGATGTCTTAAGCAAATGCAATTCATTCCGGACTTTTTGCTTTGTTTTCCTGTTTATTCGTTGTTTCATTTATAGCGAACTGTTACTCGAATTCTCTTTCTAACCGTGCAAATGCCACAAAACATTTTATGTCACCATCAGCAGTAAAATGCCGCAATAAAATTCACTCAGTAAGCAGGCAAGCATAAAATTGCAAGCAAAATTTTAGCACAACAACTGTTTTTTGACGTTAGTAAGTAGACTGATTCCACCGGTTCAACAGCAAAAATGTCCAGCAACGATGGATAAAAACAATCAAGTCGACCTATTCGATTATGCGGTGGAAACATACCACGTTGTGTATTGTTGTTTGTGATCTAATCATAATAACTAGTATATAAATAATACAAACATGCCAAAAATTTCGCAGAGTATAGCGATAACTTAAAATTCTCGGTGTTAAATGTAGGCCTATAATTTAAAACTGTTACAAAATGAACATGAAATCCGCCTACTTTGCATAGACGTAATATTTTGTACAAATGTTCTCAAAAATGAACTGAAATTTATCGTTGTAAAATGCGACCAAAAGCAATGAAGTGCAATTTGCCGCGAAATCTAACCACTTTTCAGGACACCGTGTAGTCCTGGTCGGCGACTGTTAGAGGCCTTTGAATCTGATATATAGGCCCATTGGGCTCGATCGCCCGTATACGGTTGACTGATGTTGCTGCGGTGTACGAAGCCTTTACCGCTCACCATCAAGCCTAAATGTCTATTGCTTAGTGAGCGTGCCATGTCACGAACAACCAAACAGCGAGCAGACTTTGTTCTCTTATCTGTACATATCCATGCAGGCTACACAATGTCTCGACCTCAAACATGACCAATACGATATGATGTGTAAACCGGCTTGCGTACATCTAATGAAGTGAAATCGTAATTCTCTCTTTGTTAGTCTGTCGCCTTTTCTCTTCGCTTATAACTCTCGAATGGGCAGCATGTTCGCGTTCAATGTTTTAGGCTGCATTGAATGCATGAGATGCAGCACTGAGCTTATCTTGTCGTCAGCAGTGCGCAATATAGCAAAAACCGCTGGTAAGTAAGTAAGTAAGTAAGCAAGTACATTTATATGCGGCGCAAAGAAATCATAAATGTCACAAATGCGCCGTGGCCTCACACGAGATGGGAAAATAAATGCGTCTTCAGGTGTGCACTGAAGACAGTCAGCGATAGTGCAGTG
>Ga0126335_1000769_pt1 | contig 16373 bp, 18 predicted proteins | sample OlaspJWI45metaG_FD_108409 | JGI IMG/M metagenome (GOLD analysis project Ga0126335, IMG submission 108409) | Marine gutless worms symbiont microbial communities from Oahu, Hawaii - Olavius sp. 1 OAHU.JWI-45 metaG | ecosystem: Host-associated > Annelida > Digestive system > Unclassified | place... | reverse complement strand
ACTCTGGATACGCTGATTGAGCAAATCCAGTGGATACAGGATAGGAATCACCGCTCCTATCTATCGCATAGAAAAAAAAGAGAAAAACAATTTTTAAAAGAACCATAAGTTACGTTGTAGGGGTAGGGAGAGCGCCGCCCGACCACCAGAGAGGTATTGGATGTCGACCGAAACATCACTGACATCAGCCCCCTGCCGTCAATAGCCGGAGGACCGTCCCACGATATGGCCGTAAAACCCTCCCAGAAAGCCAACATTGGTATCGAGGCGATGTTATCGAGCCGCACATATTTCTCGCTGATATCCTCTTTGAACCCGTCATCCAGGTTTAACACCCACCAATGCATGGGCACGTGATAGAAGAGCTGCTTGCCGGCTCTTTCGGAAAAAGTGTGCTCCTTTCCAAAAGAAAACATCTCATGTACTGATTTTTCATGGATAAAGCGGGTGATGTCCTGCAGCGTCTGGCAGTTGGTCGGTCTGAATTCGGGTGCGTCCGGATCGAGCAAGGTCAAAGGGATGATGTACCGGCTGGCCGCCTTCAGGGTTTCAAAAACGGGACTGCCATCCATCAGCCGTTTGGACGCTCTTAATTTTTTTTGCAGGGTCTCGACCCGTCCCCGGAATATTTTGCGCGCGCGGGCCTCGATGGTGACCAAATCACCGTTAGCCAACGCTGCCATAATGTCCGGCACGCCGAACAGCGCCGGGACATTGAACTCCCGGGCAACATTGGCCAGATGACCGGCAAAACTGCCCTGTTCAGTGATCACAGCCACCGCTCGATTGAGCAAAGACGCCCAGCGCGGCAGTGCCGAATGGGTCACAAGGACAGCGCCTTCCGGAAACCGCAGCATATCGATGTCGCTCTCGACGCGGAACACCCGCCCGCTCGCCGCCCCGGGGCTGGCGGTGATGCCCCCACTGGCAATGACATCGGCCGAAATGACGTCCACCGCAGCATCCGCCACCGCAGTGACCGGATCCGATTCGGTTTCCGTCTGCCGCAACGGACGACACTGCAGAATGTAGAGTAAACCGTCCTTGTCGATGGCCCATTCGATATCCTGCGGACCGCCGTAGTATTTCTCAATTTTAATCGCCAGTGCGGCCAATCGGATGGCCTGGTCGCTGGATAGCGCCGGCAGGTAGCGGTTATCTTTGTCTAAATCGATCTGGCAGACGCCCTCCTGGGGATAGCAGACAAATTTGTATTTTTTATCTTCTATTTTCTTTTGCAGCACAGCCATGGGCTGTTCGCGGGATATGGCAAACAGGTCGCAATTGGTTGTACCGTCTACGACTGCTTTGGGCAGTCCCCAGGCGGCATTGATAAATACGGTGCTGTCGCTGATATCGACCGGATTGCGCGTGTAGACCACCCCGCCGGCACTGGCAGCGACCATCACCAGACATCCGACACACATGCTTACATCTTCATTTCTAAATCCTTTGAGATGTCGGTAGTTGATGGCCGGCAAGCTGTATTTGCTGGCCACGATCTCTTTGTAGCTGCGCAGGGCCTGCTCGATCTCGGCCATGGCCTCAAGTGCCCGGTTGTTGGCATGAATGAGATGCCTGAAATTCTGGTAGCGTGACTTGAATTCCAGTCGGAGGGTTTCGATTTCCTGGGCGGTGTGCACCGGCGCTTCGGCAAACAGACGGCGCCATATTCTTCTGAAAAAATTCAAATTGTTAATATTTCCAAATGTCAATGCTCGAGCTGCATCCCCCAGCCCTCGAACATGTACATCACGGCAAACCCGTACCACAGCGTATAAACCACGTAGAATATGAGCGCAAAAAGCACAATTCCCCAGCGTTCGCTGATCCGCTGCGGTTGGATACCATAATAATTAAAAGCCATTTCAATGGCCTTTTTCTTGAGTTCGGCCACGATTTTGGCCTCTTTGAATTTTTTCTGTTGCTTCAAAGCCTTTTCCAGTTCCCTGGCGGCCGTCCACCAGTTGAACAGAACGCGTCGGCCTTCAAGACCGTATTTTTCTTTGATGGCAACGCTGTTGTTGGCGTACATCAAGTCAGCATCCCGCAATGCATTTTGAAGAATGCGTCCCAGGTCTCCAGAGATCTTCACATCGGTTCCGCTCACAAGGGCCTGCGCCCCGCTCTTTTTAAAGAGCAAGGCCGTTTGAGATGCCTGAACTTCGCCGGGCGTCGCCAGCACCGCTTCAATTTTATTTCCTTCAAAGGACCCAACCTATGCGTTTAACGACCTGATATTCTTGTAGGCCGATCCTTTGGATATGGAGTTGAAGAGTGCGTCAAGAGTATCAAGACCGTTCTGGCCGTTGAAGATCGGCATGAAAATAAGCACCAGCACGATGATAAAACCCACCAGCATGGCGAGGCCGATTAAAAACAACTTTTTGTCGGCTATCATGAGTGCACCTCCTCTCCCTTGAGTGCGCTGATGTTGCCCAGGAACGTTCCGATCACCCATATGCCGAAACCGGCGATAACGATGAAAAATGCCCAGATCCCGATGGTATCGAGGATCGAACCGACCGTTTTGGATATCGGCAGCACACCCATGTCCCCCAGTTTGGCGGGTAGTGCGAAAATGCGGTTTACAAATCCGGCCAGCACCGCCATGGCATAAAAGCCGCGAATCGTGATGCCCTTGACGACCTTGGTGACCATGGCACCGATCTGGATACCCAGCAGGGATCCCAACAGCATACCCATGGCGAGGGTGTAAAAAATGAAACCATAAATGGCGTACTGACTGATGGAGGCATCGGTCAACACCGGATTGATTTCATACAGAACCCGGTTGATTATCCCGTCGACAGTGGCCCCCGATGATGGCCCCCAGCAGAAAAACGACCGCCAGGGGGACAGATACATTGCCCAGTTTACGGTGGATAACACTGCCCATGATGGCTTTGGCAAAGATGTGAAACAGATCGGTGCCCACGGCCAGGATGCCCTTGATACCGGCGCTCATCAGGGCCGGAGCGATAATAAATCCCCCGCCGGCACCGATGCAGCCGGTGATCAAACCGGCTCCCAGACCGATCAGAATGGATACAATAAAAATACCCGTGGTGTAAAAGGCCGGGCTGTAGGCTTTCTTGCCGCCGAGAATGTCAGGCAGCGTGTCGTCTAGCTGATCAGCGAAAGCAATGCCTCCCAGAACAATCGGAAGGAGCAAAAATGCAAGGATTAACAACCGTTTACGGTCATGCATGATCGTATTGGCATTATCAATTTCCCACCGGGCAAACTGCTTTGCCCCAACCAGCATGAACCGGCCCCAGAGTTTGAAAAAAACCATCTCAGCCCCCCTCTCCTGTTGAACACAAAGGTGAAAACGATACTATATATCCTCATGCGGGTCACCCGTGGCTTCCGGTTTTTCTGCGGACTTGGCTCGGTCTTGAACCATGGTCTCTGTCAAGGCTTTGACCAGGTAGGCGTCTTGAATTTTATAAATCAACTGGTCGAGTTCGATCGGTTTCAGAAGGTAGTCGAAGGCACCCAGATCCATTACCCGGGTGGCTGTTTCGACGCTGGCCAGACCGGTCAACATGATGACCTCTACCAGTGGTTGGCACCGTTTGATTTCTTTGAGAGTCTCCACACCATCCATACCCGGCATGCGGACGCCCATCACCACAACATCAACGGTGTTTTGTGAGATGTGTTGGAGGGCGTTTTCGCCGCTACTGACCCCGTCCACGTCAATTTCGCGCATTTTCATGCGCTCCATCAGCGTGTCCAAGAGATCCTCTTCATCGTCGACGATCAAGACCTTTAGGGATTTCAGATCCATCAACTTTGCCGTGCTCACCAGAAAACGTTTGGGTGCATTCAGATTCCGGCGCATTAACCGGATTGGTTCATCCAAGTGTGGTTTAGCTGCTATTCTAAAGGAAACGCGGTTACGGCAAATCGGGTGCATATGGGCCGTTTTGACTATATAGAACCCTGTAGTGCGGGTCAACAGGAACACTGCTTGAATCGAACGGGTCATCGAATCGAATGGTCACAACCACAACATATTGGAATTTTATCAAAAAACTGCATTCTGAAAACGCGGACGGGTTACGGCCGAGCGAGATGGTTATCAACTGCAATGTGTCGAATCAATGTGTTGATCTAATCTTTGGGACATGGTATTTGATTTTTTTTTTGAAGTACAATAAGAAAGTGAGGCCAACTCGGCTATTTACAGGCAGATGGGAAAGCAGGACGAAAAAAATATAGAAAGGAGCGGAAGGGTGAAAACAAAATTGATCAAAGATTTGATGGTACCCATTTCCGAATATGCCACGGTACCGGAAGACGCAACGCTGTGCGAAGCGGTTGCATCTTTAAAACAATCTCAGGAAAGGTTTGACAAGGGCAAATATCGTCACCGGGCTATTCTGGTATACGGCCCAAACAATGATATCGTCGGCAAGATCAGCATGATTTCCGTGCTCAGAGGACTGGAACCCAAATATGAGGAAATGCTGTCCGACAAAGACTCCAAGTATGTCACCGGGTTCACCCGCCGTTACCAGAAAGTTATGATGGAACAATTGCAGCTCTGGGAGTCGCCGTTGGCGCGTATTTGTGAAAAATCGGCGCATTTGCTGGTCAAAACGTTCATGGATACACCCCATGAACGTGAGTTTATCGAGGCCGAGGCCAGCCTGGATGAGGCCATTCACCAGCTGGTCCTTGGCAGTCATCAGTCCCTGCTGGTCACAGAAGACGAAAAAGTGGTGGGCATCTTGCGGCTGACCGATGTATTCGAAGTTGTCGCCGAAGCCGTAACGGCCTGTGAGATTTAGCCAGATCGTACAGTCTGGCCTGAACGATTGATAGTGATGGATGAGGAGGAAAGTATATGACCAGCGAAGCTGTAACTGCCGCTATAAGCAAATTTGATTGGAAAAAATACCTGTATATGGGAATCGGTATTTTTCTTTTTATTCTTGTATACTATTCCCCACCGTGGCCGGATGCAGTTGATCCGACCGGAAAGGCGTTCGCCTTGAGTACGGCCGGAAAAGGCGCCATTGCGGTTTTTCTGCTGGCCGGCACCTGGTGGGTCTTTGAAGTGGTTCCCATCGGTGTGACCAGTTTGGCCATCGGTGTGCTGCAGGTTCTGTTTTTAATTCGACCGGCCAATGTGGCTTTCAAAGATTTCATGGACCCGTCGGTCCTCTTTATTTTCGGTTCCATCGTCATCGGCCTGGTGTTTACCAAGACCGGCTTAACGCGCCGGATCGCCTATAAAATGCTGATAATCGTGGGGGAAAAGACCAGCATGATCTATCTGGGCTGCTTTCTCCTGACCTCCGCCCTGACCCACATCATGGCCCATACCGCCGTGGCGGCCACGATCTATCCGCTGCTGGTGGCGATTTATTCCATGTACGGCGAAGAGGATAAGCAGACCAAGTTCGGCAAGGGACTCTTCATCGGTATGGCCTATGTGGCCGGGGCCGGCAGTATTGTCACCCTGCTGGGGGCTGCCCGTGGTGCGGTGGCCATCGGTTTTTTCAGCAACATCATGGACAGGAGCGTCGGATTCTTTGAGGTGACATACTATATGTTTCCCATCGGATGGCTGATGACATTCATCCTCTGGGGCTTTTTCATGCTTGTGCTCAAGCCCGAGAAAAAATCCATTCCGGGACTACGCTTCAAAGCCATGCGGCTCAACGCCAAGCTGGGTGCCTGGACTAAAAATGAGATCATCGCCCTGTCTATCGTGGTCCTGGTTATTCTGGTGCTCGGGGTATCGGCGGTACTCAAGTCGACCATTCCCGGTTTCACACCACCCCATAAAACAGCGGTACTGCTGATTTCCACCATCCTGTTTTTTGCCACCGGAATTCTGGATATCAATGACCTGGAAGAGATCCCCTGGAACATTATTCTCCTGTTCGCCGGTGCCATGAGCATCGGGTTCTGCCTCTGGGACACCGGTGCCGCCGAATGGATGGCAATCAACTGGCTCTCGATGTTCAAGGAGGCCCACTGGTTTGTTTTTGTAATGAGCATCGCCTTCTTTGTGATGATGATGACCAATTTTATCATGAACGTGGCCGCCATTGCCATTTCGCTTCCGGTGGCGCTGGTTATCGCACCCTATCTGGGTGTGGCCGGCGAGGTGATCCTGTTCTCATCCCTGGTGGTTGCCGGTATGCCCTTTCTGCTGCTGGTCGGCGCGGCCCCCAATGCCATTGCCTATGATTCGAAACAGTTTTCAACCGGAGAATTCTTCTTGTATGGCATTCCGGCCAGTATCATCCTGATGATCGTCACAGGCTTTGCCGTGTTTGTCCTCTGGCCGATCATGGGTATGCCGATTTTGCTTAAATGATGAATGGGAGGAAGATTATGATAGAATTGCAAAACCTGTTCGATCGAATCGTGCAAAGAGTCAATATCAACCTGAGAGAACTCGAGTATGATGTAAAACCATTTGTCGACAACCTGATCCCCTTCGATCAGATGCTCAAATTTTACGCCATTTACGGCGTCACGACCAACCATCTGCTCGATTTTCACTTCCGCCATTCGAACCTGGGTGGCACGTACTTCCTGGGTAAATGTCACGTAAACAATTCGCTACTCTACAAAAGCGATATCAGGGGAGACGAGCTCAAACAGAAAGGTGAAGTCTACCGGTACAAAGACATCGACATTCCGCTTGTTACGGATGAAGGCATCGAGATCGAGAACAGTTTTCTGGTTAAAACCCTGGTCCATTGTTTTTCGCACGATCCGGAAACCCTTGAAAAATTCTTTATCACCAATACCATATCCACCCATTATGCCAATATTCATGGCGCTCCGATCGACGGCAGTTTCCTGGGCCCTTTTGCCACCGTCGACCTGACCACCATGAACGATTGTGTCGTCGGTGCGTATTCCTACATTCAGGCCGGTGAGGTCGACCATCTGAATATCGAACCCGGCACCCTCTGGGTCCGCAGCCCCGGCAATTTTGAATTCCGGTATCAGTATCCGCAGGAGCGGCTCAGCAAATACATACAATTTTCAGCCGGCCGGCCGCCCCGGGGAGAACTGATCGAGTTTATCAGAGAGCGTAAAAAAGACTTCGAGCGTATTTACGACCGCGTCAATCTCGAATCTTCAGTACCGGTGTCCGACAACGCTGCCCTTGACCGGTTTGCGGTGTGCAAACCCAGGATCCAGATTGATGAAAACGTGCTGGTTGCCCAGCACGCCTACCTGGAAAACACGCACATGGGTAAAGGTGCCAACGCCCAGGAAAATTGCTTCATCATCAACTCACACCTGAAAGGCTTCAATGTCACCGCCCATGGTGGCAAGATTATCAATGCGGACCTGGGTGAAAATGGTTTCGTCGGCTTTAACAGCTACCTGAAGGGCCGGTCGGACGCGCGCCTGACCATCGGCCCAGAGTGCATCGTTATGCCCCATACCATTATCGACATCGAAAAGCCGCTGGAAATACCGGCCGGGCACATCGTGTGGGGACTGATAACCAATTCGGCGGAGCTTGCAGAAAACAGTGTTGCGATTGAGAAACTGGCCGGATTCAAAGGGTCTTTGACCAGGGCCAACATGTCGTTTGAAGGCAATGGTAAAATCCTCGTAGACGCTTTTCAGGCAAGAATTCATCACATCCTGGAGGCTAACGGCGCTTTCTATGATGGCAGCGGGCATGTGGGTCATGCCCAGAAAAACCAGAACATCTCATTTAACATCGTCCACCCGTATCCGGATGGTGATTCGGAAGGCATGTGCCCGACGATCCGGATTCAACCCTGAAACGCTGGTGCTTGCAAACCACGCATGCCCATAATAAACGGCCCCGTCGGAAGACCGGCGGGGCCGTATAATTTAGCCCGGAAAAAACCGGCCGTCAGCGCCAGGTCAACGATCTGTGGCCGGTACGTGGAAAAATGCGCAGGTGCTGAACATGTGGCCCGTTAAAATCCAAATCTGCGCAGCGTGTCCTTGACCCGATCTTCGGTTTGTTTCTCCACGATCAGCATACGGCGTGTGCTGGCATCCTTGATTTTCATTTCAAGTACTTCTATATCGGCCGGCTTTTCCAGTAAATCAGCGGCACCCAGCTTCATGGCTTCAACACCTTTTTCCACGGTGGCGTGGCCCGTGAGCAGAATAATCTGCGCTTCCGGGCGCTTGGACTTGATGTCCTTTAATGCCTGCATCCCATCGATACCGGGCATCATAAAATCCAGAATGATGGCATCGAAAGTTTCGGATTTTAACTTTTCAAGGGCCTCTTCGGCCGAGGTGCACGTCTCCACCTGCATACCGCGGGCCTGCATTCGTTCCGACATGACTTCCAGAAAGTCTTCTTCGTCATCGACCATTAACACTTTTTCAGACATTATGGGGCTCCTTTTCCAAATGGGGTTATCAATTTCATGACGCTATTCATGTGAACGCTACTATTTTAAGAAATTTTCGGATTAAATCGAGTTGGGCCGCCGGGCTGGCCGCCGGTGTCAGCGCCCCTTGTCAATCGGGAGTCCCAGAATCAGCTCTTTTTTTTCTGTATCGACGCTCAGGGATGCCCCGATTTCATCAAGCAGGGACTGCACTGTCTGCGAATGGATCAATTTATCGGGCACTGAACCGTCCAGTCTATCAATGGGTCGAACGCCAATCCGGATCCCATCCGACTGGGTATTCAGGACCAGCTCGATGGTGCGTCCCGCATCGGAATGCTGTATGGCGAACTCGATACAGCGCCAGATAAGATGATTCAGCCGAAACGGGGTGGTAACCACCCGGACCGGGCGCTCGGGAATGATTGGCTGCAGGTGCATTGCTTGCATAGCGGCGAATCTTTCAGCCAATGCGCACATCAACACAAGGGTTTCGCCAAGATCAGCTTCCTGAGCGGGGCGGTCGCTGCTGTGGGCCAGCCGGTTCATGTGCCTTACGATTTCATTGGCGCGCTGTACCTGCTTATTTATCTTATCGGACAGCGCCTTTAGCCGCAGCGGATCGAGGGTGCGGCCCTTTTCGGCCATGCGCGTATAATCTTCCAGCAGTCCTGCATTTTCATTAATGATGGCCAGACAGTTTTTGATTTCGTGTGAAATGGAGGCCGACATCTTCCCGAAAAACACCAATCCCTCATCAAACTCAGGCTCCTTTTGACGGCCCATGGTGCTCCTCCCTTCTATGGCTGGTTGCGTTCGCCAGTACCATATTTCAAGTTTCCAACAAGTCCCGGCGAACATCTTCGTCCAATTTAACCGGCAGGATTATATCAAACCGCGTCCCTTGGCCGATTTCGCTCTGCACCGCGATTTTGCCTCCGAGCTGCTTGACCATGCCGTAAGTTACCGAAAGCCCCAGCCCCGTGCTGCCTTCCCGGCTTTTGGTCGTAAAAAACGGTTCAAAAATCCGCTTCAGATCTTCCTCGGAAATTCCGCAGCCGTTGTCGGCAATGGTCAAGGTTACATGATGGTCACCGTCTGGTTCGACCGAGAGATCCAGCCGGCCGCCGTCGTTCATCGCCGAAAAGGCATTATTGAGCAGGTTTAACAGTATCTGCTCCAGACTGCCCCGGTCACTTTCGATCAGGGGAAGATCCCCCGGTACCGTTTTGGTGACACGGATACGCCGGTATTCGGCTTCTTTTTTTAAAAATGCCAGGCTTTCACCTATCACTTCGGCCAAATCGATGGGCTCGATTCGAATATCCGTGTGGCGGGCAAAGTTGAGCAGTCTGCGCGTAACCGCGCTGCATCGTGCAACCGTGGAAAGAATATCTGCCACTATGCCCGGCATTCTTTCGTCCGGAAAACCCTGGGTTTTCAAAGTCATCAAATCCGAAAGCAGGCCCGCCTTTTCGTTGATGACGGCCAGCGGATTGTTGACTTCATGAGCGACACCGGCGGCCAGCCGTCCGATGGAGGCCATTTTATTGGCGTACTCCACCTGATGCAGGGCAATGACTCTTTTCTGATCGGCCGTATGGATGCGGTGAATCAGGTAAGTGGCCATACAGAAAATGGCAACCAGGATAACCGCCACACAAAATATGAGCAACCCGATTAGTTTCAGGCGCATGCTGTACCAGGGTTGCATCAATTCGGCTTCATGCTGCATGATCATGAGGATAAATGATGTCTCCGGGATATAAGCATAGCCGACAAGAAAAGGCTCGCCCGCGGCATTATAGTTGCGGATCACCCGCGGTTTTTGTGAATTTCCGGGTACTGCGATACTCGCTCTGCCCGATGGTTTGCCATGATAACGTGATGTCGTCTGGAGAATTCCGTCCCGGTTGACGATAAATGCGTCCCCTTTTTCACCCAGTTCGAGCTGCTGCAGCAGCTCACCGACGGTGCGTATGCTCAGCGTCGCCCGCAGCACAAAAAAATTGCCGTCCGGCAGATCCTTGCGAATGGCCATGACAATGTGCTGCCGGAGACGGTTTTGGCGTCCGAGTTCACTGATGAAAAATCCCCTGCGGACCACTTCCTGGAAGCATTTTTCTTCACAGTAATTCATTGCACCAGGAGGAAAGGGACCGGCATAGGCGATTTGATTTCCGGTGGAATCCACTGTACCGATGTCCACAAATCCACCCAGACCGTGTTTGAGGTTATTGAGGATGACCGCCAATCTTTTGGAATCGTTGAGTTCAACCGGTGTATTGTCTCTGAGGACGAACTCCAGTGCGGATCTGCGTTCGGATAGATAGAAGCTAAACGTATGCCAGGTGGCGGTCAGCAGTTGGGCCGTACGCTGCGAAACTTCAGACGCGATGGCATCGCGGGTAACGCTAAAGTTGATCAGGGCTATCGCGAGCAAGGGGATCAGGGCCACAACAGCCGTGAGCAGAAACACCAGTTTCCATTTGCGGCGAAAACTAAAGATGCTCTTTTCGGTGCCGGCCGCAACATCGTGATGATCCCAGAAACCCGGTTTTAGCTTTTTGAGCAATGTTAGATTCAACATTCAACTCCTGTTTTTACCCTTTTATTGCTAGCCTTTTCTGATTTTCGCATATGCTTTTTTCAGTGTGGCACTCAGCTCTTCGATGTCCACCGGTTTTTGCAGATAGGCAAAGGCTCCCAGTTCCATGCACTGCGCCTTGTCCGTATCGGCCCCGTGGCCCGTCAGGACGATGACCTCTATTTCAGGCCGGGAGGTTTTTACTTTTTTTAATACCTCGATCCCGTTGATACCGGGCATTTTCAAATCGATGATCATCACCTCGGGATCGTCTTCCCTGACCAGATCGAGGGCTGACTCACCATCATAAGCCACGGCTGCGCCCATGCTGCGCAGCTGCAGGCGCTCGGAGAGGGTTTGAACGAATTCACGTTCGTCATCCACCAGCAACACTTTAGAGGGTACCTTGAAATCGTGTTTGCGGTAGATCGTTGCCTGGTGATATTCTTTTCCGATTTCGGTCGTTACCGAGCGTACGCCCGAAATCGGGTTGACGACGGTCTTGAGTTCGTCTTCCAGCCTGTTCAGCATCAACACATGCCTGTTGATGATCAGCGTAACCTGTCCATCCTGCGCGCGGACCGCCACCTGGTGCCCTTCACGGGTCAGGACCACTTCAACCCGGGCGGCCAGTTGAAAATCGGCTACCGCCTGTCGGGAGGATTCGTTCGGCTGCACGATTTTTTTGAGGGCATTTTCCAGGATCAGCGCACTGGCCTGTTCTATCGATGTTTTGTCCACCGGAATGACCAGATCATATAGGTCCGCGTCCCAGGGGTCCTGACCGGCAAACAGTGCATCGACCCAGGCCGCCCGATTCTCGTCTTCACGGTGGATGACCCGGATGGCCTCTTTTTCAGCCAGTCCCCCGCTTTCGAGGGCCACCCGGGCTCTGAATGCAAGCTCGGCGATCAGGCAGATCCTGAGAATATGGCTGATGGCTGCCGGAACGAGCGCCGCGCTGAAACCGGATATCAGCAGATTGTCGTCAACCAGCGCGTCCGCCAGGGCCAGTTTGAGATAGGCGATCGAGCGCTCCTTTTCATGGGTAAACTTATTGAAGACCGAGGTTTTGGATTCAAAAGCGCGCCGGATCTTTTCAGCGTCAAGGTTGGACTTTAGCACTGCTGCCGCCACTAGATCTTCATCGGTCAGCACCCTGTAACCGGTGCTGTCGACGACCTCCTGCACGATGCGCTCAGCGTTGCAATATGCGCCACTGAATAGGGTGATGACAGACACTTCAGACCTCCTTTTCGAGCGTGCACGCGGATGCCACCCTAAATGATGTGAGCGGACAGCTTTGCTCCTGTCCGCCGCGATGGGTCCTGGCATGGATGGCGTTAATGGCTCTGTGCATGGTCGAACAGATGTGATCTTCACCAAATTTGACCGGTCTTGACCGGCATGAACCCCGCGGGCGGGGATCTATTTTTTAAGCAGCCGGTGCAAGGCTGCGATCAGGTCATTGTACAGTGCCCCGGCCTGGTAGAGTTTGTACGTGTTAAAGCGAACGATGCCATCGACCATTGAATAGACGATCATGGCTGCATTTCTGGCCGGCAGGGCCGCAATGGAACCGTCTGCCTGGCCGTTACAGATCGCGGTTTCAAATAGTTTCACCAGGCAGATGTGAATGGCTTCAAGGTGCTCCCGGCAGATCGAATTGACTTCGGCCAGTTCATAGGGATAGTGGCGGTGCAGCAAAAGAAACAGGTCTTCCCGGTCACCGGCCAGATGGAGATAGAACTTTACGGCCCCTTCAATCATTTCCAATCCGGAGGCGAAACGGTGCCGGCTGAAATAATGTTCAAAATCGGTGGTGATGGTTTCGCGGACGTCTGCCAGGATGGCCAGCAAGAGCGCTTCTTTGCTCTTGAAATGGTAAAAAATCGTACTGCTGGCAACACCGGTAGATTGCGATATTTCGACCATCGAGGTATCCTTGAATCCCTTGATGGCAAAAAACCGTGTCGCTGTTTGCAATATCAACTCTTTTCTTGACACCTTGACCATCGATATTCCAAAAAACTGACTGAATAGTCAGTCAGTTTTAATAAGCCAATAGAACCCTTGTCAAGCAGAAAATCGGTGTGAACAGCAAGCAGGATTCTGAGCCGTCTTGCAATTTGCCGAAAGCCGGCGTAAAATAAGAAGGTATTGTATTTACAATGGTTTTTAAATCCCATTTTTTCAAGGACAGATACCGTGAAAATCCCGAACGTTACACCGTTCCCTGAAAAAGCACGGTTATTGGCACTGCTTAAAAAGAACAGGTTTCATGTGCCTGATTTCATCTACTTGCCGGCTGAGCAGTTTCAAAACGAGGACTTCAAGGCCCTCAGCGCTTTTCTGGATAAACACCGCGAAAGCTACAAGGTGATTGCCCGCAGTGCCCACCCCGATGAAGAACACTACAAAAGCGGGACTTTTGACTCGGTTGAGACCTATGCCGATTTGGCCGGGATCAAATATGCGCGCAAGCGTATGATTAAACTGGCGAAAACGACCAAACAACTTTCGATAGCGCGCCAGCGGCGGTTCTACTGCGCACCACAGGTCGAGCTGGACGAGATGGGCGTTATCGTAATGCCCTTTGTGAACGGCTCCAATGTCATGGCCAAAATGATCGGGGATCAGTGGGAATTCGGTTACTGCCGTGACCGCGTCCACAAGGTTCAAAGCGAACCGTATATCACCAAAACACCCCATGACATCCGCCTGCTGCAGCTCTCGGTAAAAATCCAGGAAACACTCGGTTTTCGTTGTGAAATCGAATATATCATTTCAGGCGACGGCAACATTCACGTGGTCCAGGCCAAGGATATCTCCGATATTGAAGTTTTGGAGCAGAAAGAAAGCGAACGGTCGATCGTCCTGGACGGTATCCGCCGCATACGCCAGCGCCGCAATTACCGTGAACGGACTATTTACGTCATGGATACGCAGCAGTTTTATATGGATATCATCAGCAAATGTGAAGACATGATTGACGCCTGTCCGGGTCAGCGACCCGATATCGAAAATGTTGTGGACACCATAAAAAAATTCGAAGAAGACATGCGCGGCTTTGCCATGCGGCATCAGCGCTTCGCGGTCCTGGGGCTTTCGGTTCAGGATCCGGACGATCTATACCAGATCGCCAACCACTATCTGGACGAGACCCCCGAAATCCAGGCCAGGCTGTCCAAGGCCCTGCACCGGAATCTGTATTTTATTGATATTTTTCTATCCGAAGCTGACACGCTGATCACCAAGGACAAGTTCAGACTGCAGCTATGCAGTCATGATGCCTATGGTATCGATACAGTGCGCAATCCCCTCTGGACCGTATACTGGCATGTGGACCGGCATGTGGAAGTCGTGAGCGAATTTAACAGACTCGGGTTCCAAACCGGCGACACCATCGGCATCGATATCGATCCGAAAGAAAAACCGACCGTTTTCCGTCTGTAAAATATTTCGAATTCGTTCGTATTGCCTGATCAGGGGAATTACTATATTTTTATAAAAATAACAAACAATTAGCTTGCTTTCCTGGTAAATAATAATTATTATACCCCATTCAATTAAGTCCTAATCAAGTTGCGGGACGGTTTCTTTCTGAAGGAACAATCCATTTGTCAAAGTGGCACCCTCCAGTTTGCGACATTGAAAATTACTAAGAAAGGAGGATGTTAGCATGGCCAATGGAACTGTTAAGTGGTTTAACGAACGCAAAGGATTCGGATTTATCGAACAGGAAGACGGAGCGGATGTGTTTGTTCATCATTCAGCAATCAATGCAGACGGTTTTAAATCCCTCAACGAAGGCGACCGAGTTTCCTTTGACATAGAGCAAGGGCCAAAAGGTCCTGCCGCTGCAAATGTCACTGTGATTTAAACTGTATGTTATGAGTAAAATGGGCATTTCTTCAACTAACGAGGGTATGCCCTTTTGTTTGGTTTGAATTTAAATCTTCACAATTTGCTGTATTCAGATCTATGACCTTTAAAAAAGTCCGCGCATTGATCCTGTTCCTGTTGTCATTACCAAAAATACCCGGATAGGAGGTAACAAATTGGCAAGATCAAATTATAATTTTAATAAACGTCAAAAAGAATTAGCAAGGAAGAAAAAGCAAGCGGAAAAGAGACAGCGCAAACTGGATAAGAACACGCTAAATACAGAAGAAAATTCAAATCAGTCTCAGAATGAAGAAGAGGATCTACAAGAATAGGCAACCTGCAGGGGGTTCCGAGATTATGCTTTAATAGATTATCCGCAGGAAGAATTGTCAGTCCGAGTTGATGCCTTAGTTAGCCACTCGCTCGATATTGCGGATCACTCTTCATCCTTTAATACCCCTCTGATTTTATAGGCCGAATCCTTGGTTGAAAATGGTTTAGAGATTTTCGATCAATCATTAAAACTTTCCTGGAGCATAATCATGCTTCCCTGATCTACCTGAATTAATCCTCGTTTGGGTCGATCAAGATCGATGATGATGAATACTATCATTGCAATTAAAAACGAAACCATGATCGTTGGTGCGACAACCCGTTTACCACTTAATCCACTCGAATAACCCAGGATACCTCCAGACGCGATAAATACGATAAATAGCAAAAATAAAACAACTTCGGGAACATGCATTTGAAGTAACGCATTCCTTTTCCCCTGGCTGTCAATCAATTCGTTTAACGATGTCATGAACGCACCAGAGGTCACCGGACGTGGGTCTTCCTGGGCTGCCATTACTGCCAATGACCAAAGATCATTTTGTATCTTGGCGATCTGGATATTGTACTTCTTTCGTTCTTGGCGTCGTGTTAAATCTATTTTTCCAATGGCAATCCGCAATTCGAGATACTCTTGCAATAAAGTGGATGCTTTATTATGGTAATGCTCGGGTAGCAACTTAACCCTTAATATTGACGTTCCAATTGCATTTGCCTCGGAGATCAAAGCCTGGCTTCGATTATCATATCGCTGCATTGACATGCTAAATGTAAAACCGAGCAAAAGGGCCAGCAAGCCCAAAATGCTTGCCTGAATCGCACCGGTAAGTGTCTTTATCTCTGTATCGGTGCGGTCCTGAATAAAACGGCCTATATGAAAACCGATTTCATTGAATATGACTATTAAAATAAAAAGTGTTGCTGTAATTGCAATACTGGAAAAATTGTAAAGAAGTGGCTGTTGTTCCATTTCTTCTCCCTATTTCAGAGACTCAAAACCTAGCGACTGTACCTGGAATAAACTCAGTAATTTCATAACCAGCGACTTTTTCACGGTAGAATGGGTCTTCTTTAATACCTGAATTTTGCACGCAAATCAGCGCTATGAACACTTTGCAGTAATTTTCTATTTTTACTGCAGTATTTTAAGGTCAATCTAACGGATAATTTTTTCTTTTATAATTACTTCTTTT
>Ga0126335_1000768_pt1 | contig 16380 bp, 10 predicted proteins | sample OlaspJWI45metaG_FD_108409 | JGI IMG/M metagenome (GOLD analysis project Ga0126335, IMG submission 108409) | Marine gutless worms symbiont microbial communities from Oahu, Hawaii - Olavius sp. 1 OAHU.JWI-45 metaG | ecosystem: Host-associated > Annelida > Digestive system > Unclassified | place... | reverse complement strand
TTCTAGCGGCCGGAAGTTGTAGTATTGACTGAAATGACGAAACAAAGTGAGTAAGTAGGCCTAGAAAGACGGCGAAAGACGACGAAATACCTAAAAATTAATAATGATGTGGCAAAATAACGCACCCGTTAGCCGTACACCTGAAGATAGAGTGTACGTTGCCCAGAAAACACCACGTGGAGGTCGGTGCATGTTTTCCTTTTTTTGTTTTTTTGTCATTTTTATTTTTTTTATTTTTTTGGTTTTTTTTGTTTTTGTTTTCACAATATACACAATACACGATGCCCTTCCGACCGCCGGCGAAAGACGACGACGAAAGACGACGACAAAAGACGACGACAAAAGACGGCGGAAGACGACGACGAAAGATAAGGCCTACAGTAGGATATAGGCCTACTTACTCACTTTTTTTCGTCATTTCAGTCAATTTTTCTAAGTTTTGTGTTTGTGTATGCTGGACTTATGAAGATAGGTTTCATTAATTTTTTACGTATTTCGTTGTCTTTCGTCGTCTTTCGCCGTCTTTTGGGTATTTGCACGGACCCCCGATCATCGCCGGCTAAAAACTATACCGGTGCTTAGAACCTATGTGTGACACAAATAATTCGTAAATTCGTATAGACATCTCCACCAGCCCTCCCTTTTTTACAGGAGGTCAAAAGTGCGAAATTTTGCCCCAATTTTTGATCCCCATTCGTCTTCCAAGCTTTCTGATTTGAAAATGGAGCAGCAAATCAAAACTCTAAAGCAAACTTGTATTGCATCGATGTCTGGCCTCTAATATGCCACAAACCCCGTGCACCTAGGCCCCCCAGCTCTGAGAAACGTTTACTTAAAAATTGCCCCTAAAGGGCGACAACTAGAAAATGGTTAAATTGCTCTAATTCAGCCACACGTGGACAGATTGCATTCAGATTTCACAAAATGGTACTCTGTAGCTCGAGGGAAGCTGCGGAATTGTCATAACTTACTTAGAGTCGAATCCAAGATGGCGGACAACGCCCAAATTCTTAATATACGGACCTCGATATCTTTGGAATGGCTAAAGCTACAGGCTTTGAATTTGGTGTGAGCATTGCCTACAAGAAGTAGTTTTAACAACATGCAAAAAACTAGGTCAGAGGGGATGTGACCCAGTTTAAGTGAACTACGGACCCCTGTGAATATATCTCTTGAACGGCTAGAGCTAGAAGCTCCAACTTTAGCACGTAGAAAGATTGTAAGGATTAGAAGATAAGCAGTGCAAAAGTAGGTCAAAAGGGGTTGCCATCGAGGTCACGAGCTATTTTTAGATTTTGGAATTTCGTTTATGTTTCCAGAATGGCGATAGCTACAGACTTTAAATTTGGTGTGCACATTGCTTACATAGAGTACTATCCACAAGTGCAAAACTAGGTCATAGAGGTTGAAAACTTGGTCTACTTTAAATTTGAGGCCTGCTGTGAATAACTCTGAAACAGCTAAAGTTATGGGCTTCAAATTTAGCAATTAGATGGATTGTAAGGCATAGAAAATAAGCAATATAAAAGTAGATTAAAAGGGGACATAATTTAGGTCATGTGACCCACTTTTAAATTTCGCAAATTTCTCTGTATCTTAGCAACGGCTTAAGCTAGAGACTGCAAGTCAGAACTAATGTCGAGTTTCTGGTTTGATTATTTTATATTAATTTGTAGTCAGTGTGTTCTATTTTTAGATGAAATATACACAGAGTGAACTGTTGAGTTGAGCTTCATTGTGTCTGTTGTCCTTATTCGTTCACCTACAATGTCTTGGATTAGTGACTTGGCAGCTATCGTTCGAGGTGTTCAGCGTGTGAATAGAGCATTTGTGTGCCAGAGAAAGGATGAATTGCAGTGTTTTTGGTCTAATTCCAGCCTTCGGCCAGTTGTCAGGGATGTGTGTGATCAGTTTGAAGATAAGATTTCAGATGTACTATTGAAACGGTCATCTTCAAAGGTGTGTTGATGTAATGTCATTTTCCAGTTCATTGTGCTGTCAGTATGTGTTTCATTTGATACTTGTGTTACATTTACATCCTGTTCGATTTATATGTTTGTTCGAAATGCTTTTTCTGGTAGCCCTCCAGTATGGGAGTACCGTTATTATTGATTTGGAAAATAAATCCTCTGTCTCCATCTCTTTGTCACGTGACTCGCATGTATAATTTTACTGTCTCACAATGATTTGTTTTCACAGCTTTGTTAAAATGTTTTCCGAAACAGTCTGTTATAAATATAGTTACGAGCTGTTGACCAGAATTTTCATTTCATTTAATGAGAATATTTCAGGTTTGTTGAGATTAATGAAGCAAAGGAACAAACTATGTAATTTTTAAAATAGGTTTATGTAGTCCTCTTTTAATATTAAACATTTTATATGTTACAACAATTAAGTGCTGACTGTATGTAGTGTCTCTTATTATGCAGAGTTGCTGTGCTGAATATTCAGTTTCCAGTAAAACTCCTTCAGACAGTCAAGAATCACACGATCCTCCATCTGCAAAAACATCCGAAGCAGTATCCACCAGGTCTAGTAACCATGCGTCAGCCCAGCCATCTGTTCATGTTCCAGCAAACACTCGGACTTTTCACACTTTGGCAAGGAATGCAAGTAGTTTCCATTTTCAACAGCAAAGATGTTTGAAAGGTTCAGTGGCGGCTGATGGTTCAACAATACTTTCAGAGGCTTCAAAGCTTTCAGATTCAGCTGACAGAGATGACAAGAGCAACATGCAGGACAGCACTGCATCAGCATCCAGCAGCAGCAACTCGTCTCAGCTGCGGAATAATGCCAAGGTGGGCAGTAATTCAGGAGTTGTTTTTTCCCTCAAATTTTGCTTTCTTCTGTGTTGTGCATTTATTCGTGGAATGTGTTAAAACTAAATCAAGAATGTTCGTGGTTGCTGATTTTTCTGTGCATTTTTACATTAATACGTTGAAGGTTATAAGTTTTGCTGTGAATGTAGTTTTTTGCCACAAATGTTAGATACTTCTCATTTTGTGCTGTTAGCTAGTATTACATTTCTCGAAACATTTTATAGCCGAAATCCAATAGTTTACACGAGAAAGTCTCTTAGTAGGTTGAATTTCTGTAGTTTCTGCAATATGTCATCAGTTGCAATGCATGCATTTGTTATGTTTTATGTGCATTTAGAATGAATGAATAACTAATGTATTACAACATATATTTTGAAAATAATTTTGTCATGTTTAGCTCAGTAGAAGATCCAAAGAGCGAAAGGTTCCGGGCACTAGAGTTGAAAGACTGGTTAGTTTTGGAGGTAAGTGAACTAAAAAGTGATGGAAGAAAATTGCATATCAGGGCTGTAGCAGCCGTAATTGTATTGGTCCGGCAAAATCCCCAGACGCGATACTGACATCACGACGTGCTGCCGAACATGTGCGCTGAGAAATAAATAACTAAATTGCAAACTCAGAACCATACGTACATGTTTGCTTTGCCTTTGCCCTGCTTGTTGTTTCAGGCTGATTGCTTTGTTCATGGTTTAACGCTTAGGTCAAGTCAAATACTGTTGTGGAAAATTAATGTACGTGCCCGAAGATTGGTCCGGCAGCTGCCCGACCAATAGCTACGGCCCTGCATATCACGGTAGCACAGTCGTGCTGCAGTGTTATAGGCGACAGTCCATTCCCATCGAACAATTGAAAATTTGACCCTCTGTAACTTTGTACCCCTTCAACCGATTATTGCCGAACTTGGCATGATCGATTATGCCTGGGACCTCTACCCACATGCCAAGTTTCGTTAAATTTTGTTGGGTGGGGAATTCCCTCGGATAGGTGAAATGTAACCACTCTGACTTTTTGTGCCTTTCCTTTTTTTGCCGACGGATCCAGGCAGCCAATGGCTCAAAACGCATAGAATGTGCCTTTTGTGGGTCTCGACCAAAAATTGGTACCCACTAGCCTCCGAATTTTTAGCAATTTTGCATCGAGAAAGCCATTTTTGACTGCAAACATGCATAAATCTTGCCTCAAGTGCCACCAAATTTTGTAGTCGAATAGGAATCTGACCACAGAATTGCAAATTTTCAGTTAAAAATTTGAAAAAAACATTGTGTAATTGCCAAACTTTTACATCTTATAGGAAATCGGGCATGGGGAGCTCAAATCTGGTGTCAAATTTTTAACCGGAGGTAGATGTATGGTCGTTTCTGTGCAAGCACAGTAAATAAATGGCCAGAAGTTGCCTTAAACGTCTGTCGAGCAGGTCCACAAGGACATCAAGCATGGCAAATTGATATTTGGGGTAAGTGAGTTGTAAGGTTAGTGTCAGTCTCAGAATTAGTGAAAAACCCAGAATGGTGGACCCAAATCAGTTCGACAACGGCTACTGGTCGCAGTCTCGATGAGCCGTGAAACAGGCACTGACATCAGACAGTCTTTCCCTTACGAGGGTAGATAGATGATGTCGGCATAGCATATTATTGTCCAGACTACTCTTTCTACATTTGATTTTGCGTTGCCGTCTTGTTCAATTTATAAACTGTCATTTTATAGACGCGGGTGTATACACAATTGATTGTTCGCTGCTAGGTGACAAAATCGCGGTAGCTATTTAATCGCATTAGATAGACTAAAACGCATGTGATGGGGTCCAGCTGCAGGAAATATGTTATATTTACGCAGTCGAGTAATCAATTTGTGCCGTTGGAGATTTATTGACAGTGAATTTGAACTTTTAGTCTGTAGGAATTTTCAAATTGCAGAAGTTGGTTTGGCCTTGGTGTCGTTATACGTTGCCATAGTTGCTGACATTGACATTGGTTACGTGATTCAGTACGTAAAGTATTAGAGGCACAATGTATTTATGGATGCATCATGACTTTGTACGTTTGTAAAGTGACCCTCATAGTTTTAAAAAGTCTGTATGTGTGATCTACAGATTGTTGTTATTGAAATGAATAAAAAACAGCAAATATTAAACGTTTAAAGGTCAGTTATAGGCGACAAACTGGCACATCTAAAACAGCAAAAATTGGGTGTTTTGATAGATTTACGTGCACTGTTTCACCACTGTGTGTCAGTTCATGGAAATCTTTCGAAACATCCAATTTTTGCTGTTTTAGATGTGCTACTTTGTCGCGTATAACTGACCTTTTTAAATGTTGTTTTTACATTTACCACACAGATGTTTTGATTTAAATGATGTAGTCTACAACTGCTGTGGCCTAGTGCATAGTTTAAATTAGGTACCAAATTTAAATCCTAGTGTTCTAGTGGAAGCTCTCGGGATGCAAGAAATTTACATGTTGTCAAATGGTCAAGACTCTGCTCTGGACCATGCTGGGAAAGCTTACAAAACTACTCCACATGTTTCAGCTGGTGGAGAGGGGCATACTGCATTTTTCTTGAAATTCTACTTTTTACATTTGTTCCCTACATCCATGGGCTGGTGATGTTAGTGGAAGCAGGCCCCTTTCCCCTGTGTTCTATCAGATATGCAGCCATGTTGATGTTTGTGTTGCTAGGCCTTGGCGCAGGACTTGCTGTTGGTGCATTTACTGAAGTTGCAAAACGTGGTCTGGGCTTGGCAGGACTCTCAGATGCAAGTAGGTCTTCATTTTTGTGTGATATTTTGAACTGAAAGTAGCATGCTATTATTTCAACACATATGTTACTCATTATATGTATTGTGTAGCAGTGTCGTATTGTGTAAATTTTAACTTTTGATCTATTTCTGTTAATTTTTGTTGCCTTAGAAAATTTCGACAGTTTCTCTTATAAGTAGTCATTGTGTGATGTTTCCAATTTCGGTGGAGGCAAAGTTGTCCTTCGTAGAACCAGGCTGCAGATGGGCCCATAGTCAATCCCCCAGTAAAGCCCCTGGTATTTCTTACCAGGGTACTATGAAAACCTCCCTGAGGATGTAAAAATCCTCAGGCAGTCTTTAACTGTTATATGATGCTTCTCTCTGTTGCCTCAGGCGCGTCCGTTGGGCGCCAGAGGGTTTCTTTTTTCTTTGAACCATGACTGGTTCGCCTGCCAGCTGCAAAGAGCTGAGTTCTTGCGGAAGGGTTCCCATGAGGGGCCCCTCTTCCGAATGTTCCCTCTTTCACTCCAGTCCATCATCAGTAATCAGGTTGAGGGGTGCCTGGTTTAGTCGCCTCTTACGACATCCGGCCAGGAGACGGAGTGGGTCTATTCTAAGCCCCTGAACCCACATGGGGTTTGTGTGATGTTTACTATATAAAGTCTTAAAGCAGTATGTGTGGTTTCTGTGTGACAGTTCAGCATATATGTGTCACGTTTATGATATGATTATATATCATAGCCCTCTGAAGTGTAGTATGCCAGTAGTAGATGCACTGGCAGCTGAACAGTGAACATGTGTACCATAACTAGATTATTCACCTGTCTAGAATTCTAGATCTTTAGTAAAAATGTTGTATTGCAAATATACTTATGTGCACCTCGCAGAATGATAATGAATACGTTTATGAAATTATTAAATACTGACTAACTTTGATTTTAACAAAATGCAGTTTGTTCTTACAGGAACAACAGTATTTGCAATGTGTATGTAGTGTAGAAAGTTTGACCCATTTCTTTATCTGTCTTGCAATTTATATGTTTATTTCAGAGAACTCAATACTGGATAAGAATCTCCTGTTAACTGAAGCAAATGCCAGCCGCATTGTGGACACGCTGTGCAAAGTTCGTGGAGCGGCGTTGAAAGTGGGACAGATGCTGAGCATTCAGGGTGAATTATGGTCTAGCCTAGTTGAGAAATATGTTATATACCGAGTGGGCCAAAAAACTGACCCACTATATTAAGCCAATTTTCATATTCTAACTTTAAATTAGAAGTAAAATTCACAGTGCATTCTGAAGCTTAAATCATTTTTGAGGAATCGATATGACTTTTGAACAGATCTTAAAAAGATTTCTGCAACTGGTATCGGATAAATAAAAATGACCCAGCTCTACAGAAAACACAGTGGAGTTTTAGCATTGCATTACATCAGCTTGATGTTACTTTGGCTTTAGTGAAATTTGTTTCATTAAATTTGTTTGTCAAAGTTAGGGATGAAGTACAAAACGTATTTGTAAAAAGTTTTCAGTCAAGAAGTGGGCTGTTACCTCTGTTGAAGATCAGTGCAAGATTGAGAAGACGAACTCAATTGAACAGAAGACTGGTGCGGAATGACTGCAGACTTTCAGATTGGAAGAGAATTACAAGCATGTGACTATGCTAATATGCAGTCAAGAAGGCAACACAGGGTCTTGCAGAAGTCCAAGAGAAATGAGAAACCTGACAGCGATATTTCTCACCTCTGGCTGCTGCGAGAAGCTGTCATGGACACAAACATGTCATCGCTAATGTGTTTTCCCATTGCGTCAAAATGCTTCTGGGGTGCTTCGATTATATCGTAATATTTCTGTGTAAACTTTTCACACATTTACCAGGTTTTGGTTTCATCTTGTCTAGAAAGAAACGACAATTGAAATGCTGTATTGTTTGTACAGCTAAACATGTACGGGTGCAGTATAAACAGAGAGGTCGGTTTTTTATGGCCCACTCTGTATAATATTGTACAAGTGAGTCTTTTCCTGCGTCTGACTGTTTACCTGCCAACAGCTGATCACGAAGAATTACAGGACAACTGTAAAGAGTTTATTTACAGATAATGAAGATGTACCAGGATATAACTTGAAACTAAAATAGGTCTGTTTAACAGATTAATAGAAACACCAATCTGAACATTTACGACATTTTATTTGTCATTGTTATGGATGGGCTGGATGCTGCATGTGTGTAGTTGATAACTGTAGTGGAGTTATTTTACATGGCGTACGAGCATGTTTTGAGTATGCGTTGCACGTGAACAAGTCTGTTGCTATAGAGTGTAGAAGTATATATTTTGATACATGGCCTCTGCTGTTATGTATGTTATCTTAGCATTGAACACGTTTAACTGAGCTGAAGAAGGTGAACATGTGTTTGAATTGTTTGGTTGACAGATAGTTCATTGATTTCTCCTGAGCTTCAGAATCTGTTTGAGCGTGTGAGACAGAGTGCTGATTTCATGCCTCAGTGGCAGATGGAGGTATCGTAGATCTGTAGTTTGTGTGTCGTGTGTTTGTCACACTGTAAATGTTCTCCGTGATTTTTTGTAGCTTTTATCCAACGACAAAAACTTGGAGGAGGCAGCTTGCAAAATAATGCCCCAGTGCAGCAGTTCTCAGTGGTTTTGTGACAGCTCAGCTGAGCTGATCTTATAGACTGTTCAAATTGTAAGTAAGTAAGTAGGTACATTTGTAAAGCTCACTGAAAGTCAACCAGTCTGTGTGTCTTCCTCTCTCTGTGTGTGTTAACCAGGTTGTCAAATTGTAACTGCTAGAGATAGTGACTTGTAATCTTGCATGCACTGACCAACTCTGATCCCAAACTAAAAACTAGGTCACCCACCCTGACCTGCTTAAGCCAGCTGAGCATCACTGCCTGTGTGCGGCGTGTTTTGCCAGTGTGACTGTTGGCAAATGTGCCTTATATGTGTGCATGCAGAAAGTGCTTACTAAAGACCTGGGAGCAGAATGGAAAGAGAAATTTCATTCGTTTAACCCACAGCCATTTGCTGCGGCATCTATTGGCCAGGTGCATGAAGCTACTCTACACGATGGTCGAATGGTTGCTGTCAAGATACAGGTGAGTGTTGTTGAGGTCTATATTGGCCTTCATAGTTTTGTTGAGAGGCTGATGAGTTTGTTTGTGGATTTTGGGGTTTACATGGCTTTGCATTAGGATGCAGCACACACAATTCCAGCTGTATGTGTGCCTACTACCTTTGAAGCATGACTCACAAATAATTAGTAGCCTTCAGGCAGCCAAAGTGTCATTGTGTCAGTACTAGTTTGATTTGAAAATCTTTCCTGTCATAGATGCTCGTGAACTCTCAGTGAGTCATTGTATTCTTTAATTAGTGTAACTTTGTGTGTATTTGTTTGTAAGTTCAGCTCTTGGCTGTCATATGTCATAAATGATCAATTGCTTGCTTGGTTTATGGTCAGCTCGTTTCCAAGTCAACTTGTCAACTCATCCTCAAGGCTGACCTAACCCTGGCCCTAACTCTAAACCTGACCTTAATCCTTACTCTCTAACCTTTGCCGTAACACTAACCCTGTAAACCCTAACGAGTTGATTGAGTTATGGATAGTTGTTTGTGTCAATGCTGCAGTATCCTGGAGTTGCTGATAGTATTAACAGTGACATTAACAACCTGGTTGCACTGCTTAAAGTCTGGGAAGTTTTACCAAAAGGTTGGCTTCCTTCAGTGCTTTAACGTTGTTGGTTGGGTCATCTGCCCAGTAAAATTGTCCCTGAAATGACCTATAATGTGTCAAGTGGAATGTTAAGCTCTTACTCACTTGCTCTATAATTAACCTAAACCTTGCTTTCATGACTGCTTTTCTTCTATATGCTGTACAGTAATTCGTCGCAATATTGAGGGAATTTTGTGTATGGCAGATCAGTTATACTATTTGTTTTGCAGTTACATGCTGTATAGATGTTTCTGTTTTTGATCAAATTGTTTATTGTCATTATTGTTAGAATATATTGCTTATGTTCAAATAACTTTCTTGTCTTTTGTACTGTTACTGTTTCTAAATTGAGAAGCAAGGTATAATATACTAAATTTCGTACGTCTGGCTAGGCGAAGGGGAGTAGAGAAAGGAGCAAGGGTAGATTGGAGGGTAATTTGTGTGTGTGGTACTTTTGTTAAATAAATTTCGTTGAAATATCTGTATGTACTGCTGCCATATAGGTTTGTATGCAGACAAAGCATTGAAAGTTGCACGCAGAGAATTAGCGTGGGAGTGCGATTACATTCGTGAAGCTAAGTGTTCAGAGAAATTTCGGTAGTTGTTTTATTTGCACTATTTACACTAATTTTTCCGTAGGTAGTGTAGCAAGTAAGCAAAACATATCTTGCTTAAACTGTGTAGTATTGTTTGGCATAGACAGAAAATGATGTAGCTAGTATTTGGGCCAGTGTCATGTATAAAGAATGTACAACAGTATACCTTGTATGTGTTGATTAATATCATTTTCAAGTTACATTTAGTTAATTTGTCTCATTTTCGGAAAATACTGTTGTTTTCTGGTGGACTGCCCCATACCGCTTCCAGGCTGTAAGAGTAGGTCGACTACATTGTGTGGCTGAATGTCATAAGAAGTGACTAAACCATCATGTTGTGGTGTTATCTTTTCTGTTATATGTTTATTTGGAGACAGTTGTTTGTGTTAAATGGTTTGAGTTTTCGGTGAATGTTCTGTTCTGTTTCGTTACTCGGTATTAGTTATCAATTGATTGCCTGGAAAGATGCGTCTCCAGTGTGGCACTTGCTTACAGTTTTGTATCGTTTTTGCTGCCCGGCAGTGCATTGGCATGGCATTTGCTATGGCATCGTGGCTGTGTGTCTGTTACGTTGATGTATCGTGCCTAAACGACTGAGTCAGTCACGACTCAGTCGATCATCGGGCAACTTTCGCCAGGTTGTAGTCCAGCCATTCCTCTTTTCTCATACTAAATGTGAACCCAATAGCTCCAGGGGATCCTCCTCATTGAGAGCATCAGATGGTAGAGACGGAGGTAAAAGTCGGGAAATCAAACTCATTCACCAGAGAGCAACTCTTGACAGCACAGTATGGAAAGCTGTGTTTTGTAGCATTTTTTATTAAGGGGATCTTAAAGTTGGCGTGCTCAAGCATTGGGCGGTTTGTCAGTGATAGCCGAGCTTGTTGAATTACATTCACTGATTACAATTGTTCAGAAACTTTTTGCACTCGGATGCTGCATTGTATATTGATGTTACAGTGACATGCATTTGTTGACTGGTGAACTGTTGCAGAAAACTGTTGCAAGGTGACGAGGCATTTTGTGTGCCGGCCGTCGTGTGGGACCTCACAACTAAACATGTCCTCACAACTGACCTTGTTCATGGAGACACCCTGGACAAGTTGGAGTCTAGTGACCAGGCAACACGAAACCTCGTATGTTATGTTTTTGTTTCATCATCTGCTGGTTGTCGTTGATCATTGTAATCATTCATGCTAATAGTGTCAGTTGTCTAGTGCTTGAGTCAACAGTGTCTGTGAATCTATACTTGAGGCCATATTTTTAGGACTTGGACCTGGAATCCAAACCTCAGGAATTGTTCTTGACAGTATATTACACGGTAAGCTAATTTAGCTGTCATGTAAAGAAATTTATATTATATGTTCAGTGTTATGCATGTATGACATGTTGTCTTAGAGCTTTTCAGTGCATTTTTAGTTAGATTCTGAATTAAAAAATGAATTTTAGCTACTCAGACTTTTACTGAAAATCTGGGCACTTGGGTTAGGTCTTCAAGGATGCAGACTTGCACTCAGATTTGCTCTGGTTCACAGCCGGTTAGACTACTGTAACGTTGCTTTCACCGGTCTTCCAGCCTGTGATATCCAATGACTACAGTCAGTCCTTAACACAGCCGTACGTCTGGTGGCTGGCTCATCGCGACATGAACACGCAACCTCTCTTCTATGCGACCGTCATTGGCTTCCTGTCAAGCAGCGCATCGAGTACAAGCTGTGTATGATGGTCCACCGCTGCTTGTATGGCGACGCACCATCCTACCTTGTGGACCTGAGCACGACGTCTGCTGCTGCAACTGCTAGATCTGGTCTTAGATCTGCAGCATTCAAGACAGTTGCAGTGCCACGAACCTTAGTCGTCGTTAGATGATTGGTCATTCGCCGTAGCTGGTCCTCGTGCGTGGAACAAACTGCCACCACCGCTTTGCTGTGTTCATTCTGTTGCAGCCTTTAAATGTCAACTCAAGACACTTTTATATAACCACGCTTTTAACTAACATTGTTAGGCGCCCTTGTTGTGTCTCGGCACTTACATCGCCTTAATCTTGACTTTTTAGATAGATGGATAGATAGATAGATAGACTTGACTTCTTTGTCAGTGAATAATATTGACATTTACATAAATATGTTATTTATTCTGTTGAAATTCACATTATGCAGCTGTAAGTAAATTGTTGTTGAATGTGCATATTTATTCAATGCTTTTTTATTCATATCAAAATCAGTGAAGTTTTGGGCATCGTGTAACAAGATATAAACTGTATTGTCTGCTTCGCTGAAAGCAGCTAAGCGGTAATGATTTTGCAAGAATGATTTTTTTTATATTAGTAGATTTTATGATCTTTCTTTTGTTTTATTATGTTACTTTTATTTGACAGACTATTTTTGCAGCTGATTTTATGTTAATTTTGAACAGATCTGTGCGAACGTCTTGCGGCTCTGTCTGTCCGAAGTGTTTGTGTTTAACTTCATGCAGACTGATCCAAATTGGTCCAATTTTCTCTTCAATGGTGACAACAGAAAGGTGAATATAAGTTTGTTTTGTGTAGTGTCGTTTAATAATTTTGTGTTATGATGATAAATAATAATAATAAGGTGATCCACTAGAAACCCAGTTTTTCTTCCAGAGAGTTAATGTCCTGATACAACAATTCAACTCTGTTTTATTCCATAAAACATTCCAGGATGAAGATGACGCAGACACGTATAGCTGTTCCAACCTGCTTTTATGTTTTTAACATTTTTGCTTTTAACCCTTGGGATCCTTACTACAGAGGTATGAAAAAATAATAAGCAAATTTATATCCCGCCACATGGTTGTAACTTCAGAGGTGGTGAGCTGTGTTGTTGGTATACTTCATTTACCGAGATTAGCACCAAAAGTAATGTTATGTTGTAGACAGTTTGTTCCAACTGCAGCAATATCGGTAATGAATTTCCACAGACAAATTATGTTTGACTGCAGTTTCTTATCTTGCAGTTTTCCGGTGTGGCAGAAATATTACGTGATGTAGAATTGTGGACATCAAAATCGGTTTGCCATAGAGTTTTATCTGGTGAGCAGCCGTTTTTAGAAACACTTTTTAGGCTGCACTGAATGCATGAGATGCAGGCTATTGCAACCAATGTTCTTGTAGCATGGTGTCTGTCTGTTTTCTGTCTGTAACATGCCTGCACCTTGCAAAAGCTGCTGATTGGATCAAGGTCCGTTTTGAGATGGAGATGCCTGGGGCCCGAGGAACATTGTATTATGAAAGGTGTCCCGACTTCTACCATGGATTCGATGCGGCCTTTGCCATATTACTTTGGCCATTTGTTTGTATTAATTTAGAATACTGTGTTTCAGATTATGCTGTTGGATTTTGGTGCAAGTCGAGAATATAGTCGCAAGTTTACAGACGTCTACATACAGATCATAAAAGCTGCATCAGAGGGCAACAGACAGGCTGTTCTTGATTGCTCACAGAAGTCAGGATTTCTAACTGGATATGAAACGAAGGTATAATCATACTTGTTCTGCTTCATAATGCTTCAGTACAACTAAAGTGCTTGTTATGTGTTTATGACTTAGACTTTTTGTAAGTAAGCAAGTTTATCTCTGTCTTCGTTACCCTGGGGTTTTGTTCAGGTGGGGCAGGGGAGGTTGTGTATGCTGGGTCTGGCAGGGAAGTTAAAAGACTAGTGCCACCTGAAGTGTGATAACTGACAAATGCACAAGTGATGCATGTTGCCTCCTATGTAGGCGGGCAGAAGCATAAAAACTAGAAAATGAGAGCTAAGGTTGGAGCTGAATTTATACACAGATGTGTTATTTCAAGTTCTGGTTGAATGTCGTAGACGATGCAGGAAGCACATGTCGATGCAGTGATGATACTTGGTGAGGCGTTTGCTCGTGATGAGGTCTTTAACTTTGGTCGACAGAGTACGGCGGCCAGAATTCATCAGTTGATACCAGTAATGATGAAACACCGCTTGACTCCACCCCCAGAGGAGACATATTCTCTGCATCGCAAAATGGCCGGCTGCTTCTTGCTGTGTGCGAAACTACACGCTCAGATCAACTGTAAACCGATGTTTGACGACGTTTGGGAACGATATCGTCAAAGCACTGAGAACGTGACTGTAGCATGATAAATACCATGCAGCTAATTGCATCATTTCGTAGGCTTAGTAGTTTTAGGTAAAATTTTCTGCACTTCCTAAACAGTGGTTAACAGTGATTATCTTTTGTTAGCTGGCTCATCGCAGTGTGGGGGCCAGCTGTAGTAATGGTCCGCGTTGTCTGTCCATTTGTCTGTCGCGCACAAATATCCGAAACAAGCAAGGTAGACATATGGTTACTCGCAAACTTGAATAGGAAACCGGGCTTCCCAATTCAGAATGTGCCATCAGGTTCACGATTGGAAGTATGGTTCCGCCATTTTCGGTGATTCCGGGTCGACACTTCACCCATTCAGACAGAAATGGGCCAGTTGGTTTTGTGAATGTAGTGAATGGATCAGTGGGAATAGTCACCAGTCGGCACCACACTGGGCACCGTGGCGGGCCAGCTATCGTCACGTCCCATAACGGACGATACCTTGTTTGTTAAGTGGTGGGCGTAGAGTAGCAGTAGTTTTGTATCAACATCGTGAGGTGTTTTCAGTTGTTATGCCTCGTCTTGCTTATAGGTGAAAGAGGCTTGTAGTGATTGACCTGTGCTGTCTGTGATGGCCAGTGCGGCAGAGGCATAACGCGCTTGCCATAGATTTTCTAGTTATTTTTTGCATCTTTTGTACCAGTTACGTGAAAATTTGGTTACACTAAGTGGTATTTATTTCTTACTGTATCTCATCTACTAGAAGTTGGGGTCTAACCTAGGTATAACACCGAATGCCATAGAGCTAATGGTACATAGGACTGGTGCGTTGCGTCATTTGTGATGTATTACCCACCAGTATGAGTATGGTGTCATAAAGTTCAAAACAGCGAAAAAGTTATACTTTTAAATTAAAAAACACTTGGTGTTTTAATACAGTTCATCTCTGAACCAGGTAGTTTAATAGAAGCTAGGTGCTTCTATTAGAGGAAATATGGTATACTCAATGGGAAGCAGTACCGGCGATGAGTGCACCGCTTTTAATGTGGTATTAATTTTTAGTGTTGATCGTATGTGTTAACTGATTACCAATCAGTTTGCAAGTAAATTCTTGATATTTATGTATTTGATTGTTTTTTTCCTGATAATTAGTTTGGACTATCTGTATTATAGAAGTGTAGTGCCTAAACTGTTTGTTTGTTTGACCGGTGGCATGGCAACGCCGCACCGTGCCATGCCATACACACAGGCTGCGCTGTCAAGCCACAGCTTATAAATTCTTTTGTGAATTGTAGGTGCACACAATAAGTACTTAAGTGAACATAAAATAGTGAAGCATTCACAAACAGTGATATAAACACCATGATACAAATTCCAAGAAGTGGTGTACGTGTAGGCTTGTACTACTTCATGACAAAAGAAGTCTACTATTTTGTGAATTTGCTGCACTGTGTAAAAGTAGCCAAACAAATCAAGGTGGTGTCTGGTATGGAGACTTGCAGAATGTATTGGATGGAGGTCTTGATCTCCCTATGGTGTGAAGTCTGGTCAGTGATCAGAGGGGGGAGATCTTGCCCATAGCAAAGTATCGCAACATTGCTGCTTGCATTTGATGAAGCCTTTGTCAAATTACTTAGGCTTCTTTTAGAGTACAAATTCACAGAACACTTCATTGCTCTGTTATACTTGATGCCTACATTCTTATAACAAGCTTACTTCGTTACTGAAATTCTCAGTTCAATTCAGTACTTAGTCGGGGCAGCGGATTGTCAACAAGAGAAGACATGGCGGCGCTCGTGAGACTCGGAAATTGTGCCGGCAAACGAGGCGTGAATGCACTTGTGAGACTAAAATACTTAAACAGTGTCGAAAGAAGCATAAGCACCTGTAGAGCTCGTCTACTTGTTGGCTGTCAGCCTGTAGCCTACTCTTTGTATTCTCCTGTAAATCGGTGAGAAAACGTGATTGACACGACATTGACGCGCATGCGGCCATTTCCAAGCGTCGAAAATGCTATTTTCACTCGAATATGCTAGATTCATTATCACGCTTATGAACATGACTGGCGCACCTGGAGTTTAACTATTTCAGCAGTTCTCAACGCTACACCGCTACACGGACACCATGTGTACTCCACCAAGGGATGTTAAGGCCTCGAGGCCACATGGGCCTCGAGGCCAAATCATTTGGCCTCGGCCTCACTCTTTCTGGCCTCGATCTCGGCCTCATGGCATCTGGCCTCGGCCTCATAGAAATTGGCCTCGTGGCCTCGAATAGTTACAGCGCACATGACATTAATTATTATTATGAAGCCAAACCGTGCTCGCATGTCAAATGATTTACTGGAAGAACTCGTGTTTCTCAAATGCAACGATTGCTAGGACTTTGGACTTAAGAAGTTAAAACAATATCTTAGTCTT
>Ga0126335_1000767_pt1 | contig 16398 bp, 13 predicted proteins | sample OlaspJWI45metaG_FD_108409 | JGI IMG/M metagenome (GOLD analysis project Ga0126335, IMG submission 108409) | Marine gutless worms symbiont microbial communities from Oahu, Hawaii - Olavius sp. 1 OAHU.JWI-45 metaG | ecosystem: Host-associated > Annelida > Digestive system > Unclassified | place... | reverse complement strand
GCAGATGATGATATGACCGGTTATGGCTCTTAATGCATATTCATGTCATGCAAAAAGGAAACATTAACAATGTTTTATGCACAAGAATCATCAACAGCTGGCCAAATGTCACACTACAAAACTTCATAACATTTATCACACAAAAACCTGAAATGACTGAACACAAAACTGACCTCTGCATTGTGGATCAACAACTCAACTATCCTCGTCTGAAACGGTGTTTCAATTAGGTAGCTGAGAGATGCAGCACCTTCCCTGCAACAGTCAAACAACTTGTCACTAATGTCTTCTACTCATTTACTGTCAGTTCTTTCCAACAAAAAACATATGAGTTCTGACGATTGTCTAGAAAAATAAGAAATAATTATCGACAGCACTGTTCTGTGGTGTACTGTGCACAGTCACAAGCATACTCACATGAGCAGTTGTCACATGTCAACTAGACCCTGTTAGTTTAAGTTTACTGTCAGCACATTTCTTCTTAAGTGAGATCGGCTGTTTTCAAGTTACTTTGTGTTCTGTGTATCTTTCTCAGCTTCTGCGAGTTTGAGTGTCAGTACAGTGCAACAGACTGCACTGGAAGACTCAAATTCACCTATTGTATATTGAGTGGAATGTTAAACTGCACTCACTTATGCATTACTAAAATGACTCAAGTAAATGAGTCATTTTATCATAACTTAAAGACAAAAAAATCAACAAAATTCACACGTCATCCAGAACTGGCCAGTAAAATATCTTTCAATACATGAAACAGACTTAAGTAGGAAAATGTTCTACTGCAAATGTACTTGCTAGTGCCTACCAACTTTACCGAGCCATCAACAGCCATAGCCCACCTATGCGGTTTTCAACAAGACATCAGCTGATATGAATAAAAGCCAGCAGTAATACTGTATATACCTTGGTCTAAGTAATGTAGGACCAAAGACAATGCCAAGGTTGGCAGCAGACATCTGATTCAGCTCCTGCTGTTCAGCAACCCTGTAACATAGCATAATTTTAAAAGTTAACTGTACGCATCACTCTTAAAACTTATGTTATCCAATGAGAAAAGATGGGTTTTCAGTCCATTACTGATGGAGGCCAAGTACAGCATGTCAAAAGTGAGTTCCAGATGACTGAAGCTGTAATGTGAAAACTTCACCAACTGAGCTGAGTCTTGGTCATGCCACGTTGCTCAGCCAAATGACAGGCTTAGATTAATGCCAACTGTGCCAGAAAAGACAAAAAAAGATTCTTAATTTCAAATGCAAACCAAGCACAAGTGAGTGTCAGAAAAAGCCACATGGTACCATTTCACAGAATAGTAAGTTCTATTTGCCGCAGAGTCGGTCATTTTAGACACGGTCATTTCACGTTATTAATTGCACTAGTAGTACTGACAACAAACACATGACAACATCTATCAAAAATACGTCACTGTGCAACAGCTAACCTGTTCAGGTGAAAAATGAGAACCATCAGCGTGCGTTTGTTGCCCATCGACAGCTTATCAACATGACTGCTGAGTGCTGTTATAATGCCGTTACTTGTCAGTGAACCTCGCAACTCTTCCTGCAACACAATAACACATGCACACTGCAGGCCATAAAATCGTACTTGTTTATATTTAACACATGAGACAATTTTTACAAAAAATTTCTGGCATTTGTTTAATTGTGAATAAATGCTGCATGAAGAATCAGTGACCATGCTAATTAATAAAAATGGAAAAGCAACAGTACAACAGCTGAAAAAGGAAGAAAATAGTTAAATAGTTATAAAAATACATGTGAGTAAGTGCGTGAGTGAGCAGACACTTAACATCCCACTCGACACTTTATAGGTCATTTCGTGGACAATTTTTACAGGTCAGATGACCCAACCAACAGTGTCAAAGCACTGAAGGAAGCCAGTCAGCCACTGAGAGTGGCTTCAATTACACCATGTTACAATATAAACCATAAGCAACAGCCTCTAGGCTAAGCACAGCATAAAGGTCCCAGTGTGACAAAAACCCAATCTGCTGGACCTGTAAGCTGCCTAGCGAGATATAGACAAACTTACTCTGGCAAGGTTGATTAACTCTGGGTACAAGCTGAACGTTAACAATGGTTCCGTCAGCTGCAACAAAGTCAGTTACATTAAGCTTGATATGCACCAGTATTAAATGCTTACTCTTTAGCTAGTGTTAAGTCTGTGTACAGATGATGTCAAACTACACTTGAGTACTACAGCTGTCATAACCTAATTTCTGCTGAGAAGTTCTGTACAATTGTTACTTTACTTTGTCACGTTTAGTATTTATATACTGTAGTACATTCTGCCACGTCATGTCAGCATCTGAAATATAGAAGGCAATAAATATAAATATATTTGCATTTCATCAAACTAGCATTCTGCTGTCACACACAGGATGGAAACTGGCACGGCTGACATGCCACTACTGTGATAATGTAAGCTGATGACATGCTGAGAAAAGTTCAAATCATCGCTAACTTTGCAGTGATTGCTGATTAACATAAAACAAACTTGTCACTCTTTCACACATTATTCTACCAGATCTACTACGTAGTCTCAACAGAGCCGATGGAGACCTGTCTGAAGTAGTACTTAAGTACGTTAGCGATGACATTCGGGTGATGTTGTGACAGGTCGACAGATTGCTCCTCGTCAGTCTCAAAGCACCGGCAAAGCAGCTCTACGTGGGACTTCACACCCGACAGACGATAGATACCCTTCAAAACACCATTCACACACATAGTCGTCTTCAGCAAAGGACAAATCTACAGCACAGACACATGCCAATCTTAATCTTGGTGGACAACCCGTCACGGCGACGTCAGCGGTCCGTGTCTTCACTGCAGCTCGACATGCTGCGCACTCATCGTTGGACTGTTGGCGTCCAAGCATTCGCTGCTGCTGGTCCGACGCTCTGGAACAGTCTGCCACACGACATTGCTGACTGTGTGTCACTGACGTCATTCTGTCGGAAACTGAAAACTTTTTTTGTTTTCTATATCATTTCCACGACTACATTTTTATTTTTAGTGGTCCTTGAGGTTTTCACTCGGGCCACTTTAAAAATTTCTTACGTATGCATGTACGTGACCGAAGTACAAATCATATACACCATGTCCCATATAGCAACTGCCAGTAAAGTGAGATGGGTTAATAGCTGCAGTGTAGAGAAATTTAGGGTGATTTACAACAATGGCAAACTAGGTCAGGGTGATCTAATTTTTGGTTTGTGACCCAAGAGTTTGTCAGCAGATCTCTGCATGCAAGATAACAAGTCTCTCTGTCCAGTGCTTACGTTTGCCTAGTCACACAGACACATAGATTCACTGTCAGACAGATGCCGTTCAATCAGCCTACGGTACATGATTAGCCGAGCTGAGCTGTTGCCAGATGAGCAGTAAAGTAAGCCACTTTTGTTATCCATGTAGCTTTACTTTGTTGAAATATTCCCCCAAATTTTCAACATTAATTGCCAAAATATTTCTGCATGCAGCAAACAATGTTGTCAGTATAGTTCTCCACACCTGCTATTTTGGAACAGCCACACAACCTTGTCAAACTGCCACCTCTGACGACTCTAAGAAATAGTTAAAAAACAAGTTAAATATTAAACTGCAGAGACTCACTCACTTTAACTGTAAGGCCGCGTTTGTCGATTTCCGCAATACACTTCTTGACAAGATAAGGCACTTGGTTCTGTGTAGAGTGAGAGCGAGGAACGGCAGCAAGTATCTTGACACCTTGGCTTGATGGACCACGGTCACATGTACAACGAAGTATCTCCAGGCACTTCTTATGAACGGCAATTCCACACTACCATCAGCACATAATGCACAGTAATATTAAGACAACTGATATATTAGTTTGATATGTCAAAAAAGACGAAAGTAAAACTGCTGCTAAATTTGTGCCACCTTGAGTATGTATAAAAATGCACGATCTTTCAACACATCAAAGGTATTAGTACTAGTGTCCCCAAAAATACTTCACAGAGTACAGTTAGTGGGTTTTACAAAACATTCGACACATTTTGTAAATGCGCCTTTCCACAGACAACTAAAATCAAAGTAACAAGAAACACTTGCATCTGAAATATAACAACAAAAACAAAAACATTTTGTTACAATGTACAAACTTAAACAGAAAAATAGTAAAATGCAACTTTCCACACCTTATCACAGTGCACTGACACTAAACAATGTCAAGAAGAATAAATGAATGACAATTCACCAGTTCGCACTCAGCTCCCTGGAAGTAGACATATCGATCACACTCTACACAGCGTGATGGCGTATGCAGCTTGTGTAGAGAGTGAGTCTGTGCGGCTGCTGATAAACGAATTCCTCTATATGTCTGGCCCCGACTGTTCACTACTGAATCTGCCAAAACAATCATCTGCTGGATAGTCACAAGTGTCTCATTTATTTAAATTTCTAAAAACATGTTCTTATTTCTTAATGACGTGCAATATCTCCATTATTATACACTATCTTCTACACCACAAAATTTTCCAAGAAATAATGTATACATAATATGTGCAAAAGTGTAAGAAAACAAAGCCTAGAGTTTGATACATGAAACTAATTCCCCATCCAACAGACAGCATGTAAGCTGTGATAATTGTCTGAAGGACACGACTGAAACTCATCGCAACTGTTCTACGCTCTACCGTTCTAAAAGTAGTTCTTTTGGAGAATCAGAAAATGCTGGGTTACATTTTCGGTCTACTTTGCATGTTTTACCTCAACCAAGGCTAGTTTGTAATAAAGTTAGTTTCATGTATTATTTTCTCTTGGTTGATGTGAATTTGAATTTGGCTGTCAATTACTTGGAAAGACATACTGATACTGATATCTCATAAATAATATATTATGTGATAACCTCAAACGACCTAGTTTCAACTCGGCTTGGAAGCGTGCAGGACTGTTACAAATGGCATTAACTGGTTGAGATGACTAAACATGCACCAGCTGACCACCATCTAAACTTTCTCACTCCAACTTGGCTCGACTTTAAACAGTCCATCGACTTTGACAATGACAGTACACTACCATACTCCAATCCATGTCTCCCGAACAAGCATGGACACAGAGATGACTTCTGAGCCGGTTCACTCAAACTCAGCAAATAAATAACCAGAAAAACAATGAACTTACCGTTGCTGTCGTCATCACCCAAACTGGCCAACTCAATGGCCGAAGCACTGGAGATGAGAGCCGGAGTACGCAACTGTCGTGGACTGGCAAACGGAGATGAGTCTAGTGATGAGTCATCGTCATCATTGTCGACATCACTCTCTGTTGCTTCATCAGTCAGCGGCTGCCTCTGCTGCTTCGCCAGTGCCATGTCTGTCATGTACATCATTACAGTCATCTGTACAGAACTCGCTACCACTAACAGTAAAAGTACTCCAAAAGACTGTGCAATTCTACAGAGATTATGAAACAAAGCATTCTTGTATCAACAATGCATCACTCCATACTTTGCTAAACTTCATTAATGAGCATCAGTTTTCATGATATATCATATCTGCATACACAATTCAATCTAAATGTCTGTAAAAATGAGCTCCACTACCACTACTTCCTTCAAATACAACATACAAAGACAAATGGTGTATATTTCACAAAACCCAGTTTCATTACAAAACACATCAACACATGCACATCAACAGCATGATGCTAATGAACCTATGAAAACCGCAAATGCACTTGACATACCACGAAGAGTAGACAATTTCTCCTGAACAGCAGAAGTGTCAAATGCTAAACCTGACATGTCCCTGTACCTACAGACAATAGCTTCCACAGTGAGTGCAGTTGTAATGCTATTGGCAAATTCATACAAACTGAAAATGTCTGAACATACTAGTATATCTTTACAGCATCTACTAATTACCAACCAAAGCAGGCAGTGACTACTATGCAATACAATATCCACTTAAGTAATTAACCCAACTGAATGGACAAAACTAAATGCTCTATGCAAACAATATTGTAAAAATATGTTGCAAAAACCACTTCTTAACAGTTATTTACATACCACAATGTTGTTGATTATAAATTTACATAAATCACGTGCAACAATGGCAAAAGGAAGTTTACATAGCAACAAAATCTATGCTAAAGTTATTACCGGGAAACGTAAGGCTCAAACACAAATGTTTCAAAGGTAGACATAGCGTTGTCTGTTGGCCGGAGATGTCTGATATAATTTCCATAATGTGATCCAGGTTGATAGAGCTGTGAAGCTTCAGACAGGGCACGATACTGACACACATATACAACCAGCCATATGTATCACAGTTGCACTGACTGCAGAGACAGCAGTGCCAATTACACTACTAAATTTCCTATGAGACAGTGACCTGAAGAATGCAAGACCAGTTACAGTTTTTAGCCAACACTGGCGCCAAATTTGAATTTTAGCGCAACTTTTTACAAATACAACCACTTTGCTGAGTGTTATATCATCTAGTTGACCTTCACCTGAATTTGGTGTATACAGCACATACAACACAAACAAATGACAAACAGTTATTTTCTGGTAACAGTATTCATATTTTTTTGCTGACTCTAAACAAACTGGAGTTTCAAGAAATTTGTCAAAAGCACTGCAGAAAGCTAGGATGTAGTGATTATGTCAAGAAGCCCAACAGCTATAAAAAAGACATAACTCAAGAGAAGCCACAGAATCACAAAGAGAAAAAATAACGTGGTTGAACAACACCACAAATAAATCTACGTCTATGAAAATGAATCTTGCAAAGCAACTGAGAACAATATATAACACAACTGAATAGAGCAAAACAGCTACGGCAGCTGTGGCAAGACCTCAGAGTCAGTGTCCCCTCAGAAAGATAAAGAACTATAGACATAAACCCATTACGGAACATGCAATAAAACAACACAGAAGTAAGTTAAAACATTCCTAGTCCATATTGTAATGTAATGTAATATCGTCAATATTAAAGTGTCATAGATAAAAAACTACTTCAAGGACACTTTACAATGTCAAGGTGTGCAGACTAAAAAGTAATTAAAGACAATGTTAATAAAAACACTGAATATAAAAGTGAGTTTTCAGTGACAACAACAACGTCCAACAAGCTCTGTATATGTTAAGTACACATTGTACGTTTACCAACCTTCAACGGCACAGTCTGTGAAGTTTCATTCATAAAATTGAAATATCCCACTGCCACCTACATGTACATCAAAACAGAAACATCAATAGTGTCGCACCTTAAATCTCAGCTGAAAACGCAAGCTTCAACATCATATGTGACTATGGCCATACAGAGTCTGTATAAGCCACGCTTTTAACAGCTTACTGTCGAACTTCAAGACAGCGGGTTAAGTATACAAACCAAACATGAACAACATTATGATATTCACTCATAACTATTCACAATATCTTATTTCCACATTGCTCATTCACAACCACACGTGAACAACATTATGATATTCACTCATAACTATTCACAATTTCTTATTTCCATATTGCTTGTAAACAACCAGACGTTTTTGTACATGTTTCTACAAAAAAGAAAGGTAATATGTATCCAAAGAAGCACAGGTCAGCACAAACAATCAAATCAAATAAATCAAAATGTACAAGTAAAAACGTCAACTATGTTACCAGCTTCATCACTTTGTCACTTTCAGTGAGCAGTTCCCGGACTTCTCGTAAGATGTTCATCTGTCAATAAAACATATCCATTAAAATAGCAGCAACAGCAGTAGCAGTAGACCATTCTATCTGACACCCCACAATTCACTTCAGAGATGACATTCCAGCCAATTACTGGCACTAGCTGGTGAAAAAAACACACTTAAACGTGATGTAACTGCAACCAAACACAGAACAAAACACATCAAAATACTAAAGCCTGGTTTTTAATAGGCAAACTCAGCCTTCCATCCCTCTGAGCCTCCGGAGTCAGTAAATAAGGACCAGCTTCAACTGAAAAAGCAAAGGCAGGTACGGTTCGTTCCAGTCTTAGATAAATGCATGGGTGACAAGTAAAACTGTGTGATCCCTTAACAATGTGTGCCATACCTGAGCGGTAAGTGCTTCCGTAATGAGGTTCTCTGATAAAGAGGCACTATATCAGATGTCCTCTACCTTTACCTTTACCTTTACAGCATCCAGCCAGAAGTGGAGTGGGTCTATCTGTACGACCCCAGAGTCCATATACGGCAACACAGCAGCATAGACACCAACAGAAACAACTCAAGTAAAGAAATGCATGACACAAATTCACAGAAATATGAGCACAATTCTACAAGACTACCTTAACTTGGTCCAACTGCTCACGAGCTGTATTGGCAGCCTGAATGCAAGCTTTGTAGCTGGCTTCGGCCTCAATAGCCTTCACACAGCAAACATACATGGATTAACTTTGTACAAATACATTTAGCAAATATACCACAAGTCACTGGGACATATTCCACTAATCAAGTAAAATGTGCTAGACGAACATAATATATCTACCAACAACAAGTGGTCAAAGTCATTTGACAAAGGCTGCACCGAATGACCCCGTGCACATGGCGTGGGGTGTACACTGCATGCGCTTGCGCTGCCACCGACTGAAGCCACGTGACAGACGGACAGATAGACAGACACCGCAAACATCGGTACGAATAGTCTGCATCTCATGCATCTGATGCAGCCTAAAAACTTGTATTCAGTCAGAATGGTGTCTGACAGGTGATAGGGACCACTGAAACCAACGGGTATTGAAAAAAAATCAGAAGAGAATATGTAAGGTATATAGTCCAAAAAGATATTTAGCAAACAATCTTCTACCAGTGTATGACAATAAGACTAACGGAATTACAATAAAAACTTGGAAACGGAGTCACGGATACATGCAAATGGTCTTTACCAGACCTACATTAGTATACAGAGTTAGTATATACAATACAGAACTCAAATAAACCTTGTGTAATGCCTCATCTTCTTGTTTCTTCTTTCTCTCTGACTTACTGATGCCCAGACTGGCAGTGCCCACGGCCACCGCCGCGGCGAGGCTCTGGGTTTCAGTCTCAGAAGCTTTGGCTGCTTGCTGTTCTTTCAACTTGTCATACTCCTGCTGACGACTGATGTACAGCGACTTTGCCTTCCGCAGGTTTGTCACAGTGTCATGCTACATGTATTTCACACACAAATACACTTGTAGTTGTCTCACAATGTTGGGTAATGTAATGTAATGTAATAATAATTATTTTGAGTGTCACAAGTTACAAACCAAGGAAAAACAGTTGCAGGATCAAATCAGAAAACACAAAACAAAAAAGTTTTCAGTAGGCAGCAGAAGGTACAGAGGGACGCACAAGATACGATGTCATCTGGCAAACTGTTCCAGATCTTCGACGTGGCAACCGGAAATGCCCTGTTGCCAACTGTATGTTAATGAACACATTACCAGCAGTTCTGATCACAATGTTCCCTGGACCAGAAACAAGTTTGGAGATCGAGCTTGTTCTGCTGCTAGTACAGCAGTTTAGAACAACCTGCCTGTGACCGTTAAGACTCAAAACACTTCAACAGATTCTACTGCAATCTGAAAATTCACTTACTTATCATTTTTACAACTGATACCTGTTTTATGCTGTAGGCTCAGCACTAAGCTACCTACCACTACTGCTACTGCTACAGCTTGTAGTTTGCTACTGACCATGGTATACAGAAATGATTTTCTGTGACCAGGAAAAACTGTCTCCCAAAATGACCTGTACTTTGTCAATGGGACTCACTCAGTCACTATGGCCAAAAAGGTCTGCCATCACACCAGCCACACATTACAAACGTACAACTACAAACTCAATTAACAGTCTGCAGTAGGAAATAAGCACTCCATCTAAGCCTGACTGGAGTATAGAGCACCTTACAGTATGTCCATCACATAATGTGTCTCAAAATTATTCCACTGAGTAAAAAACACCAATGAAAAAACGTGCAAATTCCACATATACACCAACTACACTGTTACAATCTTAAGAAAAATAAATAAACATTTACGGACACAAAAAATTTCAACTTGCCATTTCGTTAAGCTGTTTTGACCACACATATTTGTGATTTTTGCGAATCTTGTCATGCTCGACTCTCCGTGCGTTCAGCCGCTACAATAAACAAAACTACTAAGCATGTTTCATTACATAAAATAATGACACGTATGTGAAATACTATTGCACACCGCATTGTCAGTACTGGTGGTATAATGGTCACCACAATGCACTGCAGCAAAGTCACGGGTTCAAACCAAGGGCCAGGGTGGAGTTCTATCTGCAAAAAAGTTCTGCCTCAGGCACTTACAAGCCCACTCAGCTGTGATGAGTAGACCGAGTTTCTACTGGGTTGAAGGTAAAGTGGCAAGGGAGAGACACTGGCCACTGCCCTCATATGCAGACAAATCCTACCGAGCCCAACATCACTGAGCTTGCAAAGAAATTCACTAACTACACACACTCTAGTACAAACTGACAAACTTGACAAACATTTGCACGTTCCATGGACGGGAAATGTGGATGGCCATGGTATAAAAGACAGCTTAGCTAGATGTTGTCACTACATCCACGAGTCTAATGAAAACATATAACAAGCTCGTTACAAACTGGTACTGTATAACTGCTGAGTTCAAAGTACTACTACAAAATATGCTGCTAATGTGATAACTAACTGTAATGACAAGCTGGCTGTGTATTGTATTCCTGGCAGCACTTATCAATGCCAGCATGCCTTCCTCCTGCAAACATCACATGCAGACATACACGTAATGTAAGTCCACTAACAGTAGGGTTCAACGTCCCACTTGACATATTGCAGGTCAAACGCATCACTTGACTGCTGCAAAGCAAATCTAACAAAAACAAAGTCAAAACAGATAAAAACAAAATAACACTCCAAAGAAAACTATTAGCATACAATAACAAAAGGCAATAAGAGTAAAATCAGTTTTAGATACTTTTTACACACTCACATAAAGATAACATGATATCTGCAAGACTGCAAGGTAACAAAAGCAACAGTATGCTGGATGCAAATATGTCATACCTGACATACAGCAGTGCTGAACACAGAATGCAATGGCAGATATGACTGCAACATAAAGATGCACAAACCACAACACTGTTCACGAATAGAAAACAGCAAAATACTCATCAAACGGCGACAAATACAAGGGGCCTAAAAATGGCATATCATACAAAAGACACAAGTGTTGATTTGGTGGACATTAGTAGCAAAGTGAATTGGGCTGAGTCAGAATGGTTTTACATCACACTCGTCATTTAGTACAGAAGTCCTGCCCGGCTACTGATTGCACTGTTGACAAAGATGCAAAGCAACATATGCAAATGAAACACGAAAAGACTTAAATGCTAAAACTTGCCGTCGCTAAGACAAACATGAACAACAAACTATAGTTGAGGTGACTTCTACGACATTCAGCCAGCAAACTGACCTGGGCCTATTCTTACAAAGCATAGTCAATGCAGGCCACACAGGGACTGTTAGTGGGTATCGTATAGCACAGAACACCAGCCAGCAATATAGACAGCTCACAAAGCAGAAGTGATGACATAACGAAAGTGTTTCCAGTGATACAAACTATGTGGACATCAAATACTTAGAACTGACCAGCGTTACTATACTTACCAGTATCATTACTGCTAAATATATCTCAGTTAAACCACTTTCAATTCTTCTTTTTCTAATTTATGCCTAAGTGCGGTGCATAAAAAATATTACAACTCAGCTGAAAAACCACAATATCAGACTGCTAAAAGCTACAACATAACGTAGACTAAATTACACAGTTTCTGTGGTACTCAATTACATTCATAGAGTAACAGTTAGTAATTACAGTCAACACAAATACTGCACAGCTTACATCTTCATTGATTGTCTGTTGAAGTGTCTTTGCCAGCTTAGCATTACTCCGTGCATAGTCGATCCCTAGTAAAACACAAACAACAAACAACTATATCTGAGTGTTGGTCTGGTCGTCTGACAGTCGCATGCCAAAACTGACTCCAGAAATCGACAGCAGAAATTTAATGCCAGATTCTTGCACAAGATTTTCATGCCAGTTGCATCTGCATGAAAAAAACTGGCGTGCATTTACGACATCAAAACTACTACAGCAGATGAGTGATACACAACTGCTGTAACTTGTGCAGTACATTAGCAACTGATGTGTTCTGTGCTACACACTCCATTATAGAATTCAAATAAAATATATATATAAACAAGTCTGACAACTGGTACAGAAAAGAATATTTAATTTTTTAATGAATAATTGCATGATTAACTGTCAATATGCCCATCTCCTATTTAATACACTGCATTGAAAACAAAATCACATCAAAACTGTCTATAAGCAAAGTGTGTAATAACGAAGATCTCTTGAAATCTCTCAACTCACAGATATTTGTCCGTTTGTCAATAAAACTGATGAGATCCTTGGCAAACTTGGACCACAGCTGTGCCCGGTGCAAAGCGATCTCAACTCCACTCTCCTGGTTGTACAGCAGTTCATCCAGCTTGCTGTCGGCTTCGGCAGCAGCTGCTACATGCTGAGCATCTCGGACAATGTTGCCATTCACTAACACCGATGGCTTACCAGAGATGCAGTCCAGAGACTGAACAAACAAACATCAAATTCAGAAATGTAACGACACTGACATCAAGCTATAACCATTGCCTCGTGCCTCTACCATTGAAAAACAGAGAAAACAGTATTTTGCCAGTATTGATCGCTAAGTACTGACTGCATTTTTCATCAGACCATGACTGAAGTCACAGCACTGTCACTGTAACTTAGTCACTACATCACTGCAATATAATATCATCATAAAATAGTATAACAAAAAACACATATCTACAGGAACAAGCTCTGTATCATGTCCAGATACATACCTTTGCTTTTAGCATTGGTGAGGCAGACTGATCAGCATCTAACACTAGCATTTCTGTTATCCTGTCAAATAACAAAACAAAGAAGTCACTAACATATGAAACGATGTGTAATTAATTATACACTGTGCCTGCAAAACTGTTCTACAATAAAAGAATTTCTACAGCAGCGTTTCCCACCACTGCAACATACCGGCATGTCCGGTAACACTGAGATCTCCTCAGTCAGTGGATAATTCATTCTTGGTGTCAATGCAAGTGACGCAAATAACAACAAAAATCACCCACATAATCTAATCAATTATTTCTTGTGGTCATCCACAACTTCTACAGCTGTCTTTTAGACAGACAGACAACTTGAAAACAATAAAACGAGACTTGTTTAAAAGTGTTCAGAAGGACTCTGAAGAAAACAAAAAGTGCAATGAGTACTGACGCATTCTCTGTCAACTGAATGCATCTATTGCTCAGCATCGTGGTAAGGTCGTCTATGCTACAGACGACTCCGTTGATCATTTCTCGGCACATCTGACTGCAGCAACTGACTGATGAGAGACTGCAACAATCTGAAAAACATTAGCATAGACAAACATATATTAGATCAACAGGGTGGCAGTCAACTTGTCCCCAGGTCAACTCGTCACTAACTCAACTCGTTAGGGTTTAGGTAAAAGTTAGGATTAAGGCAAAGGTTTAGGGTTAGGGCCAATGTTAAGTGAGCCTTGGGAATGAGTTTACCTGGCGACGACTTGACTTGGGGACGAGTTGGCAGAGGACAAGTTGACTTTGGGACAAGTTGACTGTAAACCAATCAACATTCACACAACACAATCATTCAACGTCACGGCTCCATTCATAACAAGCAACATGCAAAGCACCAAGAGATGTAATCCCACCCTATCTCACTCCTGACTGCCAAACAGGATGGGCATAAAACCTGCATCAGAATCTACATAACATGTCCAGTTTCAACTTCCTCACTATTCTGGGTTGTGACTTGAGAGAACATCATGTGCACAAAAACGCCTATGGCAATCAACTTTGTAACAGCATTATCAGCTGAATCACAAAAATGGAAGAACAGCTATAGTAAAAAATAAACAATGTCCATCAATTCCTAAATTTTGTGCACGATTCCACTACCCCTACTATCAGCTGTAATTTAAATCTAAATACAATGTAAGAAACTAAGAATGAAACTATTCAACGTCAGTGCTTGTGAAGACCACTTGATTGTGTTGTGGGTCACCTGGGTAAGGAGTAGTAGGAAAGAGAAAAGGGTTGAAGTCTACAACTCCACCGCAGTGCCCCTGACCCATCCGTTTCATTCCTGATGACTGCACTGCAAATAAATATAATTAAAAACTGGGCGAGAGTGTAACAAACCTTTGACATTGGATATGACACTGGCAGTAAGATTCAATATGTCTGCTGAACTGAGACTTGGGTGGCTCTTGGTGACATCCTTCAAAGACTCCAGGACTTCCTGTAATCCGCGGTGCACTTCTTCCCAGTTCAGTCCATTGGCCACGTCAAATGCTTCTGCACATCATCAGTTCAACATTGAAGCATTGCAACTTGTATTTTTGGAATAAAAATTACTGACATTTTGTACAACACATTGTCGTATGACAGAAACAACAGACTGCTAAATTCTGCCATACTCAACGGCTTTTCTCACCGCTGTACTGAATACATGAGATGTCACCTATTGCAACCGATGATCCCATGGCGTGGTGAGTCTGTCACACAACTGCGCCCTGCAAAAACGGCTGAACAGATCGAGATCCTGTTTTGGGTGGATACTCCTGGGAACCCAAGGTATATTGTATTAGATGGGGGTCCCGATCACCTCACAGATCCGATGCAGCTTTCGCCAAATTACTTTGACCACTTGTTGACTCTAGCTAGCAAAACTTTACAAACTGGCCCATACTAATACATCACAGAGTGCTGTTATAAGTAGCTTTTGCAAAGCGACGCGTGATAAAAAGTGGAGTTAATAGGAAAACTGACATAGAGCACAAGGCAGTGGCGGTGACAGTGACATACTGTCGGAGCTAGTCAGCCTACAGCTGTTTCCATTCTGTTCTTATCAGACAGTCAGTACAGTTCAGTTCAGTTCAGTCAGTTGATATAGGATATAGTGCGCACGGGCAATGCGGCGACAGCCCAGCCCACACACGTGGTTAAGGTGCTTTCGAATCTGCTCCGCATCGCATCGTCAACAACACCATAGGCGCGAACTTGGTCTAAGTATTGGAGGGGCAAAAAAGTCGCTGCCAAAGGCTGCAGAAGTGAGTAGCTGAAGGCCACGAAGGGGGTAGGGTACCCCTCCCCAGAAATTTATTTGCAAGGATAAGTACATTTTTAGCCTGCTAGTTGTGAAATTGTCCTTAAAAGAGAGCATCTTTCGTTAATCCCAATGAAAACCAGTCAGCCAATTATTGGGGTGGAGGGGATTTTGCCAACACGAGCACTCGTCAGTCGTCACTCAACAGTCTCAACTTGAGATTCTTCTGTTGAGTGACGAGTGTTCGGTGTTGGCACGGGGCACGTGCCACCCCAACTTGGATGGCAAAGCCCTCCACTCCCAACTTAAGTCCGACTGGCGGTGTCACTGAACCATGTACCAGCGCATAAGTGCTGTGCTGAACGCAAAAAATATCAGAGCTGTATCAGCAGTCAACTTTCTTACTCAGTTCGCCAGTCTTTCGGTAAAGGTGCGGACACTCAACATAGTGCTTCTTCGAGACGACGTCAGACCAGAAGCGCTGAGGTACGCACGCGTTGTCCAGGGATCTCACTGTTAATCCGCGAATGGTATGAATCATGTCTTTGCATCTCAGCTGAAGCTGGTCCTCATTTACCGACCCCGGAGGGATGAAAGGCCAAGTTGACCTAGTTACATACCCAGATGGTTTACCCGCCCGCAGACGGCCACCCATCCAAGTATGAACCGGGCCCGACGTTGATTAACTTCACTGATCAAGTCCAACGCCACTGACCACTACGCCACGCCGATACTTGGGGTCGACTTTCATTACAGTGAGTTTAAAACAAGTTCAGAAAACAAAACATAAACCACTGCACATCTACCTTGCATGACAGGAAGACACAATACGAAGGAGACAGATGTATTCTAAGCTACCTATCAGCCAGCCTTTGACAGCATGTCAAATCACACTGCACCTAGCCTCGCACAACAAGCCATGCACACAGTCGTGTCCAGATCACTCTGCCAATCCTAAAGGCGCATTCACACACTGGACGACGTCGTCCGACAACTGCCTCATGAATATTCATAGCGATCGACTTTTTTCGCTGATAGCCATTCTATATAACAACGTAGAGAAAACGTTAGAGAATATTAACGTTAAGAGAATATTACTTCGTGTTTACCTTTCCAGCTTTCCACAATGCATTTTGAAAAGTTGATCGAAAGTGTTTGTAAGCATGAGATTCTAG
>Ga0126335_1000766_pt1 | contig 16435 bp, 6 predicted proteins | sample OlaspJWI45metaG_FD_108409 | JGI IMG/M metagenome (GOLD analysis project Ga0126335, IMG submission 108409) | Marine gutless worms symbiont microbial communities from Oahu, Hawaii - Olavius sp. 1 OAHU.JWI-45 metaG | ecosystem: Host-associated > Annelida > Digestive system > Unclassified | place... | reverse complement strand
TCTCTCTCTCTCTCTCTCTCTCTCTCTCTCTCTCTCTCTCTCTCTCTCTCTCTCTCTCTCTCTCTCTCTCTCTCTCTCTCTCTCTCTCTATCGCTCTTCCACTTCATTGTTAATTACCGACAGAAAACTCCCACAAGGGCGAACCACTGCACTGATTGCAGGGCGTAGCGGACCTTAGGCACATATTGCGGGATTTCAGGTCGAAAAATCTCCCAAATCGCTATTTTTCAACTTTTTCGCCCCGCAGGTGGCGCCACAATTTTCGCTGATATCGGCAAAAAAATTTAAAAAATCAAAATTTTGCCGAAAAGATTGCAATTATAAGCAGCCTGTAAATAAAATTCCACCAGCATCTTGTAGCTTTTGTATTGTAGATGTGCACCTATGTAAAATTTTTCCGATATCTCTTTGCATACGGACACACCACCGTATCAAATATGTACTTGCAGTGCTAAAATGGGTCGAAATTGGTAAGTTTGTGCGCACCTAAACCAGTATATAGCATATAATTTTAGGCAAACTTTTGATGTCTTTGCATACGGCAAGGAATGTAGTTGTGCACCTATATTACAGTTTTTAGCTGCGCCCCCTACGAACCCTGTAGGAAAGCAACTGGCTATCTGTGCAGGATTATGCCAGTTTGCTGCGGGCTAGCCTTTTCTGCCGGTCTGAATTGTCTTCGATCGGCGATGCATTGTGTTTCCAGTTTATGTTAGCCGCCGCCTGGAGAAAGCAACAACGCCAGCAAATGCTCTCTTTTTGTCTCCAAATGCAAGCGAGGAGTAAGTCAGACGGCTTGTAATGGATTTATGTTAGTGTATAAAATCAAAAATACGACAGCGAAATAGAGCGCGTAAGTAGTACAGTGATATGTCTATGCTATTTATGATTTCCGTTTCTGTTTCCGTCCCTCGGGGTCGGTAAATGAGAACCAGATTTGGCTGGAAAGGCAAAGACAGGTATGGTTCATTCTATTCGTGGATAAACGCGTGGGTGTGCGGGTAAAACTGTGAAATCCCTCGACAACGCGTGCCATGTCTAAACTTTGCTGCAGTAAGGTTCTTTCACTATGGGGCGCTATGACCTTTACGTTTACTTTTACAAGTAAAGGAACTAAATCTTAATCGGACGGGTAACTAAGTTAATCATAATAGGTTGTTCACGTGGTGTCTGTATGTCTGTGTCTGTCCGTCCCTCTGTGCTTGTTTGTCGGTTAACCAGATTGTCGAAAATTGTAACCACATAACACGACTTGTAGTCTTTCACGCATAAAATCACCAGCAAGAATACATTTACAATCAGAAAAAGACTCATAAAAAGACTAAAATTCCAAGAACAATTCTTCGCATATAGTTAGTCTGTTAGAGGTACCAGCACATGGAAAATATGCATTTATAATTAGTAAATCACCAATCTTGACAACAGTAAATCGCTCATCACATTTATGGCGATTGAGAGTCCCATAGCGCGAAACTGTTTCTGTCCGTCTGTCACGCGACTTCGCTCACGCTGTGCAAACACGGCTGAACGGATCGAGGTTCTGCTTGGATGGAGACTCTTGGGGACCTAAGAAACATTGCGTTAGGCGGGGTATCCCAATTCCCCCACGGATTCGATGCGGCCTTCGCGAAATTACTTTGGCCACTTGAATGAGTGGTTTATGCGCATCCGTGTTAAAATTAGCCGCACATAACGTAATGTGCGTGAAACACAGCCTATACTTTATTGCCTGCTGCTGCTACTGGAACGGACGACTTTGACGTTCGCTCGACGCTGTCGTGGCTTCTTGTGTGACAGACTGACAACAGTGTTGCATGCCGTGTGCCTAGTATTGTCACCCGATTGGTCAGTTAGCTGAGATGCTACGACCAATCGACGACGAGCGCAGCTGTGTGGAAGCAATGGCAATTGCGACGGACCAGCAGCAGCAGCAGCAGCAGCAGCAACGACGTCAGCAAACACTAATCAATATCGTCAATAATTGTCAGCATCTGCAGGAGTTCTGCACGACGTATCGACTTGTTGCTTGCACGTAAGCCTAGTGTGCACTATAGCTGCGACAGACAGACGGACGAACGAACGAGCGTGCAAGCAGCAATATGCCTCGTGTAGTCGACGACCAACGGCGCAAGTTCTACAACGACGAACTATTTCGTAAACTCAGTCGCGAATCAGAGGTTGGTTAAAGATCCCACAAATAATGAAAGGCTCGTGGGCGTGAACTAATTCAGGGGCACAAGGGTACATATGAATACGTGTCCCCAGTAATACAGTAGGCTATTATTGGGGAGCAAAGAGACGCTCCCATGTTGAGGATGATTTCACAACCTGCAGGCCAAAATGTGGACTACTTTTTCATGCAAAAATTCAAGAAAAAGTTCTGAGGAGGGGCTTTGGCGATCAATCAAATATGATTAAACTCAAGCGTTGTTTGAATGTCGCGTCTGCCGACGCGTCTAAGAATGTGTATGCTGTAGACTAATTAAACGTTTATTATATGTTGCGATCAGATCAAAACCACTTGCAGTGCACGGATGAAAACAGAACGACACACATTGACTGATTGATTGACAGATGCCCAATCATGTATATCGGTGTCATATGTAGATACGGTTCACGGGACATCGAGGTGCGTCACTGGAGGACAGAAGAGCAGCTCTCGTCAGACAGTGTCGTCAAGGCAACGTAGACGTTGTAAGTGTTGTATCTTGAAGCCATAGACAGGTGGCAGTCTATATTTGAGTACATTTGTGGCTAATCTTAACCATTTTAAAAAATAATTTTTCGTTTCGTTTTAATCGAGAAAATTTCTGCATGCAATCATAATAAAATTTATTACATTACCTAAATTATGTATGTACCGTACTTCGTGAATTTAAATAACAACAATTTTGATCACTTTTTCAGTTTAAAATGCTATTATATTGTTCGTTTATTTATGTTCACAGCAAATGAAAACAGAAAAATCAGTGCCAATGGTTACATTTACAGCGCTGCCATTATGACGTTGTCAATTTTCGAGAGTAGCGATCATAAGCAGTATGCAAAATGTCCCCCCCCCTTCAACGTCGACACAGGCCGACAGAAAACGCTTTCACTCAGCGACGGCGTTATTCAATTTCAAATGCAAACGTTACCATCGAATGATGGCATTTGACATGATGTCATTGGCGATAAGCTGTTAAACATAAGACTGATTTCTGCAGGTTTTCGTGAGTTGCGGAGTCAACCTGTCTCTGCTCTTTCCGCCAGTCGAATCGTCCACGGGCGTCCAATCAGAGTGTGCCGATTTCTCACGTGATCCCGACAAGGTCTGTCAGATCTAGATACATTATTTTCCGCTAAATTACGAATATTACGTAATTATAGACAAATTCTGCTAGCTACGTGTATAACGTCGGTTCTGGTGTTTCCGAAATTCTGACCGACTCTACTTACTGCCTCACGCAGTAACCGGAACGGCACATGATTGATTAGCTCAGAATGATCTGAAGTTAGTTGAGCTAAAAGTTTTACGAAAACACTATAACGTACACAACAGCTGTCGTCAGTCTTATCAAGAATTTTACCGATTTTTAAAATTCGTAAAAAAATTGCGAATTTTTACGAATATTTAACATGGGTTGAACAATTTTCGAGAGTAGCAATCATTGTTTTGAGTGTAACTTGTGTTTATATCTGTGTGGTGCATTCATTTATTAAATACCACTGCAAACTGTCTTTGTATTATGGGTGTTAGCATGAAATAATTGCTATTATTACTACTGCAAGCAATCATAAACAAGCCGTTTGTGAATCATGAGAAGCCCAAAATAATAGTCAACTGTACCCCCGTGTGGGTTCCGGGGCTTTGAATAGACCCACCCCGTCTCCAGACGCACTAGACGCGCGCCATTAACCTCACAATTCGCGTGCCTCTCTCGTATAAGGTAAACCAGCTAAAGAGCCCAGCTTTACGTGAATAAACGAACATTTGCGTGCACAAAAAAGCACTGCCGTCATGTCACGCAATCAGTATGTTCAGTGAAGAGTCAGCCATGCCCGGCCGCGTGTCTCGGAGTGCTGTAAAACAGTGAATGATGGCTGTTGCGCTGCGTTGTCTTGGTGCGCGATACTCAACACGCCCTCACGCTACGGGGTCAGTCAGAACCACCCTCCAGCCTACATGCTCCAGCCCACGTTTTCCACCCCACCCGCCCTCACTCACGACTGTCAGCCGTTGTGTCGGAAACGGAATGGTGGATTTATCCAGTCGGTTATTTCGATCCACAGCAAGGAAAGCAGAGTCAGAATCGGAATCAGAACGGCAGTGCAGGCTTGCAGCAATTAATTGCCAGATTTTACACTAAACTAGATATTTTTGAAACACAATACAGGTAGACAGAAACTAAACTATACTGTGAGCCATAAAAATGCCACTTTCATTTCGGCTCTAACTTTGTAGAATGTTGACCGATCTTGCGTATTCTTTTACTGCTGGAAAGCGAACAAAATTTCAACAATTTCCAATGTCTGAGACAAGTCAGCGACAAGCAAGTCACGCAGAAGTCTGCGATAAGTCTCATCGTGTCTTGTCTAATGGAAATAGGGTTTAAGAGAACTATCGACTGATAGTGGATCGACATACTGTGATCCATTATATCTGGAGCTGTATGCAAATAGGCCTAGAAGGGGCATAAATGGGGCGTGGCCTGGCGGTGAACATGATGGAAAGGAGTGGGCGTGGCGTCACGCATCGCTGCGTGCAATTTGTTAATGCGACACTATAATCCGTCATCTTACAGAGAGTGACTTTGTCTATTGACGAAGACACAGAGACAAGACAAAACAACAACGCTCTAGCAGTCGTAGAGCCTACAGGGTGGGCAAAATTAAACGGGGCCACTTATTTCAATGACTTGTAACTTTAGATATACTGATCAGATCTAAACCACTCTTGGCAACTTCAGCGATGTTTCGTTCTTAATTAAAATCTGTCATTTTTAGCTATTTATTTAAGAAAATGCCGCGGCGCCATCTAACGAATGAAAATGGCCATAAAAACATTATCTGCCCTTTTCAGACCTCACAAAAACCAAACAAACGTTCTCACTTACTTAAATTTTTGACACCAGTGATGGTAGTAATTAACTATCTCACAATGATGTAAGTAAGTAAGTAAGTAAGTAAAACGTGAATTTATATAGCGCATATCATTTTAAAAAAACCTCTAATGCGCTGTCAGCGATGTCAGCCACTGTTGTTATTTGTTAAATTAACCGTGATTTTTTTTACTTTTTAGAGCTTTGATCAACGTAACGAAAGATGATGGCCGATCGTTATTTATTACGGTACCATGCCTTTCACTCACCAGATGGCACCACTTTACTTTGCATAATTAATGTATGCAGATTATGCCGTCATGTTATTAGTTAAATGTTCTGTCAAAAATATTGATGTTCCGAGTAGCACTTCTGGAGTTAATAGCTGAAATGCTTGGCCCCGTTTAATTTGGCCCACCCTGTATAAACACCGTGTTCCAAAAACGCTCACCTTTTTTCGATCTAGTTTTCACCAACACCGACCGATTTTCGTAGTATTGGCACACAGTATACTGAGGTAAGTTGCAACACAGCAGTTATTTATTTACCCACTTTACCCGCACATTTTTGCTACACTACCTTGGGAAAATCTGAATTGCATAATAATGACTTAATTAACAAATGTTTAATATTGCGGCTGCACACACTAAAAATATCCAATTTTTTCACACAATTATTGTCCAACAGTTCAAATACTACAATAACCTTCCCTTTCATCCACATCGGTCTATTGGGGTTGTAAGCCCAGACCAGTGAACTTAGGAGTTGCTGCAGTAACTCAATTGCCTGATGCACGTGTCAGTTGGCTGGCATACTGCCTTGCTGTAAGATGTCAGCGTTACAGTAATGACACAAGTAGATATAGCATCTTTTGCACCAGTATTCAGCTCAGCATCATGCAACAGTAAAAATCTTTCATTTGTCAGATTTCATCGTCACGTTTCGGAGTCATTTAAACAGCTTTGTTGATGGAACAAATTAGCCAAAATGGCCCAAAAGCCAAAAATTAATATTTTCCAAGGTAGTGTGGCAAGAGTACACAGGTGAGGTGGACATGTCAATAACTTTTGCGTTACAAATTACTTCAGAATACTGTGTGCCAGATATTATAGAAATCGGATAACATTTGTAGAAGCTATAGCGAAACAAAAAACGTAAGCGCGTTTTATCACGGTGTAGATGAATAGCTGAATAGAAAAACACCATTTTTACTGCAAAGTGCAAATACAGTTTAATACATAACAGCGTGGAAACAAAAATTAAAAATACAAGCTAAATATGTTCTAAATTGAACAGAAAATCTCCGCGTTTCTCCTAACATGCACGTAATAGGCCTACATGTACGTCCACCCATAATGCAAAGTCTTGCAGTGTAAGGCTTAGGCATAGAAGTACTTTGTCAATTGCTTCAGTCTTCGGAATACCGACAGTTTTACTGAGTGAGTGATGCGAGTGAGTGGTTTAACAAACGTTTTATCAGCATTAAGTAATAGGCGATATAGGGCGTGTCAGTAAGCTTAAATAACCTATTATTTAGGCCTATCCTAGATCCACTTTTACCAAGCCATATCATCTACTTCCGGTGACTTGTCAAAATTTACCAGTATAGGAGTTCCACGAAGGAACCTACCATGGTACCATGGTTCAACCACGGCATAACTATGCTTCGTTTACCATGGCGCAACCTTGTACCATGGTAAATGAAGCACTGCTTGACCACGGTTCGACCACTATAGTTGTACCTTGGTAGTTATACGATGGTGCATGCATATTATCATGGAACTGCTGCCGAAATGTAGAGGTCACCGGAAGTAAGCTTACAAAAACATAGATGACATAGATATATTATTAAATAATTACACCTGTTTGTTTCTAGTTTGGACTTGCTACGTTCATTATTATAATTATTGTTGTTTTGTTTTTTTACTACCTGTGCTGCGGGTGAATAAAGTTGTATATATATATATATTACTCACACGCCCTTTATTGCTAAAGAAAAAGGCGTGCTGCATGATGAGTAGAATGGGTGATGTGTGTCCAAGACAAAGTTAAAATGCTTATAAAATCTAAACTACAAAACAACAAGTTTGTCCTTCAGTTGTAATCGGCAGATCAAGACCACAACTACAGACTAAGCTAATCAGTTGCACTGATTGGCCGCTGTGCAGGTATACGTGAGATCACGGCTGATACTGAATGGTGTTTCGGTCATATGGACTGGATGGCTGGATCTTCGACGACTCGACGGTACTGCAAGACTGCAACTCGATGTCGACAACATATAGAAGACCGCGGTATATCGACAAGGCGTCTCAGTTCTCGTCTCAACCAGCGAGACTATAACGTGGTGTAATAAAAAACACTGTGATTCGTGGTTGGTCGTTGTCACCCGAGTATGAGTCTTCTTTCACAGTGCTAAGCTTCCTGACGTAGCGTATAACTGTGTTCACTATGCGGCTGCAGGTGACGCGGTTCTGAGCACTCCGCCGAACTGCGTGGAGGCAAAAACGGCATTATGTTGTGGCGCTAGGTCCTTTTCCACGTTGCCAGATCTAAATTCCGGTTTATGGCCAAACCAAACTCATTTTAAAGCCAAACGCTGTCGTTTATGGCCAAATTTTGAAACACACTAGAACAGTCGTACACATCTCGTTTTGATATCGTAAACCAGCCAAAAATGTCTGGTGACAACGAAGTAAAAGTGGCAACACACAAAGAAAAGTAAAAATTACAGCAGTTATATGCAGTTTTAACTTACTTACTTACTCAACGGCGACAATCTTAGCACAGCTGTTCAAAATAGATGCTTTCGACAGATAAAGCCGTGAGTAAGTAACGACTGCTGATGAAGAAAACAAAAAAATGGCAAAATTTAACCAAAATTTGCCAAATTTTTAACTTAAAGCCAAAATGCAAATTTCGCGAGCAAACCAGTCTAAAAATAAGAAAAGGCCAACAAAGCCAAACGCAAATCTGGAAACTAAAGGGTTTTCGAAAGACCAAATTTGAGATATTTGGTCACGAAAATGACCAAATAGCAACCCTGCAGCAGGTGGCTGTTGGTCTAGCATATTGACGCTTTCATTGCCGCATATGAAATGGATGGTAATGTTTGCAGTCTGGTCTCTGTGCGACCTGTAACTTCCTGCTTTAACTTTTAAATGTGTTGGTGTACACTGTGCCCCCCCCCCAAAAAAAAACTTCCCACGTGTAACTGACTATAACTCTGCCAGTTATTAACTGATCTTCATAATTTTTTGACAGCTAGAAAGCCAATAAAATTTGCTACAAAAACGTGAAGTATTTTAACCACACGTGGCGTATGTTGCTGCAGTACCTTGGGAAGTTAAAAGTCAAAATTTGTTAAAAGTTACAAAAGCGTTGAACTAAAAAAACTTAAAGATTGTACCGTGTGTGATGAAAACGAAAAGTTACATTCATATGGCTAAACTGGCATTAATACTGTCACATCAGTTTCTCCGGTGTCCATAATTTAGCTACATGCATGATCAAAAAGATCTTGCCGCTCGCCAATTGCATTGTCACTGATGCTGTTGTCAGTGACAAAGCTAAATGCTGAGCAAGCGTTGATTCAGTTTGTTGATGTCGTGGAGCCGCGACTAGTACACTGGCTGCTGGACGACGCCCCATATCTTTTAGTAAAACAGACTATGTGTGGTCTGAGCTGTTCGGTGGCCACAGGTCTGGTCAAATGAAAAAAATGCTGCCTGTATGGGATGTCATACAGTGGCGCATGACTGGAGTGCAAGGCGCTAACGTTTGGGGGTTTTGGCATAAAACAGTCCGCTCTTTCAATAAATATTTAATAGCAACCAAATACCAAAGTAGTACGCAAATCGCAAATAATAAATAAGTAAGTAAGCGATATGCAATAAAAGAAGATGCGTGTAGAAATCGATGCAATTCAGTTGCATTTTGCTCCAATTTTTGCAGCAAATTTAAACTTTTAACTTTCCAAGGTAATGCAGCAAAGTACTTAAAGCATGGTGGAAAATATTGAAGGCTTCGATAGCAAATTTTATGCTCTTTGCAGCAGTGAAAGAAGAATTTTGAAGATCAGTTGACAACTGACAAAGATGGGGCCAATTACATGCCGGAAGTTTTTTTGGGACACAGTGTAGAAATTTTATGTTCTGTATGAAGACATGACTTCACCAAGTCTAGGCCTAGATTGAGTATCATGATCATGGTTTCAAGGCCACAGAAATTGTTGATCATATGATGAAACAGGTGCGTGCTCTCATTGTAAGTGGTGACGGTGGGATTGATATCTGATCTCTACGACCAACTGGCCTTCTTCAGTGCTTTAACGCTGTTGGTTGGGTCATCTGACCTGTAGAAGCGTTCCTGAAATGAGCTATAATGTGTCGAGTGGGACGCTAAGTCTGTAGGCGACACACTCACTGCAAGCTCACTATGTGACTGAGAAAGACATTTACAGCTGACAGACGGCTCGCGTTTAGCGTTTGTTGATCTCTGCAGACGGATTAACGTGACTGCAGTAGCGAGTTGTCACGGCGGATTATCCTACAGTGTGACAATGTGGGGGCGAGAATATTATTATCTCACGGAGTGTGGCGGAATGGTAAAAAAGCTTCATTGTTAAACTGACTATTGAGTATATACTTACGTGGGCCTAAGTAATCATTGCAACTCCGATATGACCGCTTCATAGTCTACTAATGTCGAAGACAATAAGTCGTCAAAGTAACTTGGCGAAGGTCGCATCGAATCTGTAAAAGTGACTCGGTGGATGAGTGGTTAGCGTCGTGGCTTGCGGCCTGAGAGATCGTGAGTTTATGCTCCCCTGTGCTCCAGTTACCCAGTGAGGCATGACGGCTTGAGCAGCTAACAACCGTGACAGCTGTCACGTAGTGGTCTTGAGCAGACTGTTTATTCATCGCCGTGGTAGTGCCAACTCAGCCTTCCATCCTTCCGAAGTCGGCAAATAAGGATCAGCTTTGGCTGCGAAGGCAAGAACAGGTACGGCTCACTCTATTCGTAGATAAACGCGTGGATGTGCAGTTAAAACTGTGAAAGCCGTCGACAACGCGTGCCATACCTAAGTGCTTCTATAGTGAGGTTTCTTCACTAAGGGGCGCTGTGTCATTTACCTTTTTCCACCTGTTAGGAAAAACGGCGACTCCAGTCCAATACAGTGTTCCGTAGGCCCCTAGAAGGTTCCATCTTAAACAGGAACTCGATTCGATCAGCTGCTTTTGAAGATCATACAGAGAAACAGACTTACTGACAGACGCACCACGCTACGGAAACTCGGTCGCAATAGTCCGCATCTGATGCATTCGGTGTGGCCTTGGACCCAGTCTAACAAGCTTTCTCACTGATTCAGTCAATATGTCCCCCACACGGGCACACGCACAGAGAGACAGACTTAATTATACACTGTTGACAAGTGCGCGCTCATTGCTCGTCTCTGATTGGCTGTGAAATCCCCGCTTTCATGCGCCTGCGCCTGCGCATCAATCATCGACAAACAACAATAACGTCCGCCCGGCGTCAATTGAGCATGCGTGCCACCGAGTTTCTCCGTTTCCGGTCGGCGCCGACACATGGCGTCGTGTGACCTTGGGTGACCTTGACGCTCGAAAGTCGTGACGTCACCGACTGTGCTTTCACTGGCGTTATTGACTTGTCATCACGTATCACGTGTTGGTAGGATTTATCCATTTCGTAAACTCTTAATAATTCTTGGGCCGCATCGAATGCATCAAATGCGGACTGTTGTAGTCGATGATCCAAGCGTCTGTATGCCGGTATGTCTGTCTCAGTTGTGTGTCAACAATTTTCAAGTGTTTTGCAATCCTGCGATACATCAACAGCTGTGGAAAACAAACTCGTAAGTCCTGGAAATGTCCTTGATTTTTTACGAACCTGTGGGTCATGGCAACAGTGGGTTCACTGTGCATAAACGGCTGAACGGATCGACGTCCTGTTAGGGTAAGACTTGGATACCCCAAAACATATTATATCAGATGGAGGTCCCCATCCTCCCCCATGGCGAGGAGGGGGTTCGATGCGGCCATTGTCAATTACTTTGGCCACTTGTTACGCTATCGTTTCTTATTTCGTTGCTGTATTTTCAATATTTGACATTTTCCCGCAGCGATGGGCTTCGCTGGCTAATCACACAGTTTTACCTGCACACTCACGCGTTTATCCACGAACGGAATGAACTAGACACCAACACTTTGACGCCACGATAGTATCACGTACTACTGGCAGTGTGAGAACTGCATGGGGATTAGGGTGACTAAACCCCCGTAGTTGATGTTCTAACTCCTGCAGGATGTCCACTTTGACAATGACAGTCCCTTCGGCATAAGTAGGTAAATTAAATGTGTCACTGGCAGATGGTACTACACTGTACAATGAAAAAATACAAGTGGCAGGTAAAAGTGTCGTCATCAGTATTACCGAAGTATCGCCGTCGCCCAACACTAGAATGAACATTTGACTTCCCAGCCGAAGCTGATCCTCATTTAGGGATGAAAAGCTGAGTTGGCCTATTTGGCTATCAATTGCTGGTTACGTACCTAGACAGTTTATCCGCAGACAGTCACCAATCTAAGTATTAACCGTGCCGGACGTCGATTAACTCGATGAATTGACCAACGCGCTAGCCCACTACGCCATAATCTCTGACTAGGCCAGGCCGCCATGAGTGACATTTGTGTCGTAAGGCCGCGCCACCTGTCGAATAAAATGTAGGGCCTAAACGAATGGGAGCACTTGAAGCTACAACAGACGTCAGCCTAACTGCTGACTTTGTTTACGACGACGTCATGCCATAATTTCAGATAGAGCTACCAGTTTTTAGGCTGCATCGAATGCATGAGATGCGAACTATTGTTACCGATGTTCGTGCTGTATGTCTGTCATTCTGTCCGCCAGTCTGTCCGTCTGTCACGCAGCTCAACTCAGATTCACTGTGCAAAAATGTCTAAACGGATCAAGATCCCGTTTGGAGCAATCACTCTTGGCAGCTAAAGAAACATTGTGTTAGACGGTGGTCTAGATCCCCCATAACCAAGGATAGAGAGATTCGATGCAACCTTCGCCAAATTACTTTTTGTTGGTCCAATCGACTTATGTCTTATGGATAGGAACGAGCGTGTGAACGATATAGAGACCTAGGCCTACTGTTATGGGCTTCCACTCTGCTGCAGTGCTATGCTAAAAGATCTAAGCGAATGAATAAACAAAAACACAATAATGTATAAAGCATTGTTAACGACATCATCAACAACATCGGTAGGCCAACATGATTGACACGTGATACTGTAAGTAATCAATTAATCAATTTATTTGTCCAGGAGAAAGAGAAGACAGTACAACAGTACGAGGACTTACGTATGTGCGGTAGTCTATCATATACAGAATAAAATACAGTATTTAAAATACCTAAAGTTCTAAAACATCTAAAACATTTGAGAAATTTAGAAAAGTCAACCTTGTCACTTGTCAAGTGATTTGTTTGTTGTGAATCAGCACGATTAGGCCTACACAACTCCTTCAGCAATATGAATTGTAGGGCTGTCTAATTCAGCTTTTTATTTAACGTCGTCGCAAAACCCTATGTGCAAATCGAATTTCGCAAACGAAACAAGCAGATCTACAGATCTATATCGCAATTACACCGTGAGTCAAAACGCGAATGTTCGGCTGTAACAACGACTTGTCGCGATTCTTAACTTAGATTTTCAACTTATATACTATGTTTATTTTTAAGTTTTAACTGTTGTGCACAATAACGCCTATCAGAGTCAATTCTGCCTTGGCGTTTTTACTCTCGTGTATGTTTCTAATTGCTACTATTGCGCGTGGGGTCGGGTCAGAAAAGTTACAAATATTGGCGGGTCGGATCGGATCCATGCAGTTCTAGTAAAGATTAAAAATTGCTTGTTACTTTTTACATTGTATACCATATTAAGTATGTTTCATGTAGTTTAAGTTAATCATTAGAATTATTATCATTAAACTGCGACGTATTTATAGTTGATCGTTACAAGAAACAAACTTAAAAGCTTTGCGACTTTTTATCCATCGTGGAATGTCCATGGGTCTGGTCGAGTCCAGAAAGCGGGTGATATTAGCGGGTCGGGTCGGCTGGGTCACGATCACCCTGTGCCGGGTAGGGTCGGTCTCAAAATATGGACCCATGTGCAACTCTGTGACCACAACAACCACTACACTTTCAATACGCTAGGTTTTAGCATTAGTGCACGGCAACGAGGTAATTAAGTAAGCAAGTACTTTTATTGACATATGGCAAACGCACATGCAACATACAATAAAATGTAACATAGAAATAAACGATCGTTCTACAATCAGTACAAGTAACAAGATGCCAAAGTTATTTGGTAAAGGCTGCATCGAATGACTCCGCTGTGCTGCACACACTGCACGCGCCGCCGTTTGAAACGGACAGACTGACAGACAGACAGACAGCGCGATCATCAGTAAGTATAGTCAACATCTCATGCATTCGATGCAGCCTAAAATTACAAACTATAGGACTGGGCCCAGCTTGGGATAACGCACTAGAAGCATAAAATAACCTACACAAGTGTATGTAGAACACTAGCAGAGGAATTTCGGTGACGAAAATAACACCAGCAACTCGAATGTCAATGCCAGCAATACACGGCAGGTAGAATCGCACGATTTAGGAGTAAGACAACGACTAATTCAGCACGTACGAAGACTCATAGAGCTGCGTCTCAGTCTCTCTGTGAGCCTCTAACAGTGTCACTATTGGCCGTCCCGTCGATACGTTATTTCAATCAGTCTACATTCTTCCGTTTATTAGTATCGTTTAGTCTATATACGACTGTCATCATTACTCATTCATTTCATTCCTTTTCAAAACGGACTGTCCTCAGACTCAGATTCCCGCCAAGCTATATATCTCTATCTCTCTCTCTCGCTTTGTTCCGGGGATTTTTCACGTTCATCTTATTCGATCGTTATGTTTATCTTGTGTTAGATGTGCGCTACCTTTCACCGAACGATCTTTGCTCCAGAACGCTTTATTAGTCAGTTAAACACAGCGCAACTGGGTACAAAATAATGCTGTAAAAGTGAAAGTAAAGTAGGCCTATTTGGCCGTCGCCATTCTTTTCCATCTTTGTTTTTTGCTGGAATTGTTAGACTGTCGGCGAACAGTACGTGCCAACAGCGTCCTCGTTTGTTAACAGCGCATCACTACAGTTATGAGACGCGTTTCAACGTATGCCTAACCTTTACTGTAGGCTCTGTAGCAAATGTGCCCAAACTGAACGGCCGACATAGTCACGTAGACCAGCGTCATCTCCGTTGTCTTGCGCCGAAGTTTAACCATCAACATTCAGTGCTCTCATTCTCCGCTTTGCCGATATGGCACTGACTGCGCCGTCAACGCCAATTTACACTAGACGCGACATGAAACGACACAACTTGTCCACGGCTAACTTGTCACAGAGTTTAGATTTTCCTGAGTGGTCAAAGTTGCGACGTGAAAGTCATTGTAAATTTGTAGACTGGACATCGACAAGTCATAGACAAGTCCTGTCCGCGGGGAAGTCACGGGCTTGCTATACGGACGTGTTGTTGTCAATCAAATTGGGTTTTATTAATTATATTGTGAGGATATTCTTGTGACAGAGCTGGCCTTGATGATGACTTAGTCGACTCGATTCTTCGCGTTGCCATTTCGACATAGGCGTGTTTATCATCACGATAAGGCCTATATGAAGCGTCCCTTTATCAAGTACATCCCTAATATCATTGCTACCAACAATATTAATAGTATTTTACAGCAGCAGCAGCAACAACAACAACTACTACTACTACTAGCACATACACAACACACACAACAGCTAGTGATGCTAGTGACAGGAGTTTTGCCGCCGTCGGCCCTAGAGGTGTGCGGGTCTTCTTCAAGAACTGGTCGACAATTGACCGTCGGTCGAACAGACACGTTACCGGTCGGGTCAGGTCGGGTCACGAAAATATCGACCAGTTCTATCTCTGCGCCACATATATGCAATCCCCATGCCACATACTGAATCTGGCATGATTTCTTTCTATTATACCGAGTAATGGTAATCGTACGGGTAAGCTACGGGTTCGGGTATACCCGCTGGTCGGGTAGAAATTTTCGGCGCGGGTCGGGTACGGGTACGGGTAAGCAAATTGGCTGCGGGTACGGGTCGGATAACTAAAATGGTCGACCCGCACACCCCTGGTCGGCTCGCTCCTGTGGAACGATCTACCACCTTTTCTACTACTCCGCCTCAGCTCATGCGACAGCTGAATAATTACTCGAGCACCCGAGAGCACGGCGCTCTGTGGCTGTTCGATAGGCCTACGAGGAGCCTTAGAAAGCTCCTTACTTACTGATTTACATGGAAAAAGAAAATAATGCCGGAAACACACTGCAGACGAACATTTTTTGTTACTACAAAACTACAGCCTTTTCATTGTCCATCGCGCACTTCCAGTCAACAGTTGACCTTCTACGTAACAACAGAATTAATTACCCACCGAAAGTCACGCTAAACATCCAAAGTTCTACCATTTTTCCTTCGTCTACACCATCGCCGGGGGTTAAAGACACACGCATACCCTCTAACCTTTACTTGCCTGCTACCGAGACAGGAGTTGAGGAGCGAAGATGAAAAGTTGTTTTCGTGTCATGCTGCAGTCTAGGCGCAACGGTACAACAAGACTCTTGGTTTGTCTTCGAAGAAAAAATTGTTCAATTTGTTGCAGTCATCGTCGTCGTCATGAAAATCAAAAGCTAATTACGAAATAAACACCATCGCGATCACGAAACACCAAACATCGGTTAATTATTCAGTAGCAACAACAGCACAGCAACAACGTCGCGTATGTACACGGCTGTCATACAAAACCTGTGGTTTTAACATTTGTTTTAGAAAAATTCGCGAATTTTAGGAAATCTTAAAAATTCGTAAAAATTCGTAAAAATTCTTTGAGTGGATGTGGCCATCCAGTGGAATATTACTTTGGGCTACTCATTATAATTCACAAACGGCTTGTTTATGACTGCTTGCAGTAGTAGCTATAACAATTTGACGTGTTCCATGCTAAAACCCATAATACAAAGACAGTTTTTGACGATTTTTAATAAACGAATGCACCACGCAGATATAAATACAAATTACAGTCAAAACAATGAAAATTGAAAAATCGCGAAGTTTTACCATTTTTTCAACCCATTTTAAACATTTGTAAAAATTTGAAAAAATCGTAAAATTCGCATTCTGGATCCCTGAGGGCTGTTGTTAGAGACAAAAATGATAACAACT
>Ga0126335_1000765_pt1 | contig 16453 bp, 7 predicted proteins | sample OlaspJWI45metaG_FD_108409 | JGI IMG/M metagenome (GOLD analysis project Ga0126335, IMG submission 108409) | Marine gutless worms symbiont microbial communities from Oahu, Hawaii - Olavius sp. 1 OAHU.JWI-45 metaG | ecosystem: Host-associated > Annelida > Digestive system > Unclassified | place... | reverse complement strand
TCAACCACAAACTTTTCATGATACCAAGAACACAGTACAAAATGAAGCATTACCTACCTTGTCCAGTGTAGAAAATGATGTATTGCCTGACTCGGCAGACGTACTTAGTAAAGTCTCTTCTGCTCTATCCTTCATTGAATCTCCTTTGGCAAGTCACACAGTTCTTTCTGCAGAAGAAGATCGAGAACTCGTGCTGCAAAATTCAGAGAACAACACACGGGCAGAAGCTGAATGTCATCAGCATGATAGCAGTACGGCTGAAGCAGCCGATAGCCAGCTTGCTACTACAGCCAGCAAAGTTTCAGTGCAAGAACATCTAGATATTGCTCAAGAAAGTCCAGCGAATGATGCAGAATGTCCTCAGTATAACAGCAAATCTTACTTGCCAGACACTGAAGATGTCACTGCATCTGACGAGTTTGTGACACAAGAATCGGTATCTGATGGACTGGGCACAGTGGAAGATCAGAAAGCCGTGAATGAGTGTGTTGCATCTGATGGACACCTGGGTGAACTTGTCAGCTGTGCTGAGTGTGGAAACAGTGGTTTGTATTTCTTTGTTACATCGACTGGTAAGATGTGATGAAAATGCTGACATTATAGTAATCTGCTTTTTTGTCTTCTTCTTCAGGGTGTCATTATCATCTAGGATTATAGTCTGCATGGTGCTGATTTCCTGTTATTTCATTCATAGTACTTTTTTAGCCACCGGCAAAACTTTGCCGGAGGCTATGTGTTTTACCTCTGAATCTTCATCTAGGTCCCCCAACTCTCAGAAACATTTGCTTAAAAATTGCCCCTAATGTACAACAATTGGACAAATGGTTACACCACTCTAACTCAGCCGCACATCGATAGATTGCGTTCCAATTTCACAAGATGGTACTCCGTGGCTCCAGGGAAGGTGTGGACTTGTCAAAACCCACTTAGGCCAAATTCAAGATGGCGGATGATGCCCAAATTTTTAATATGCGGGCCCCTACATCTTTGGAACAGCAAAAGCTAGATACTTCAAATTTGGTGTGTGCACCGACGACAATGAGTAGTTTTGACGGCATGCAAAATTTTAGGTCAAACGGAATGTGACCAAGTTTTGGTGATGTAGATTTAAATTATGGAACCCTGCAAATATCTCTCAAATGGCTAAGACTGCAGGGTTCAAATTTAGCACTCGGATAGATTGCAGGGAGTAGAAAATAAGCAGTACAAAAGTAAGTCTAAAGGGGACATTATCTGAGTCACAGTGACCTACTTTTAGATTTTGCCATTTGTTCTATATTTCTGCAGTGACCACAGTTACAGACTTCAAATTTGGTGCACACATTGCCTATAGGGAGTACTATCAAGGAGTGCAAAACTAGGTTACAGGAGTCCAAAACTAGGTCATGTAGCTACATTTTAAATTTGTGGATCACTGTACTGTAAGGAGTAGAAAATAAGCAGAAGAATAGTAGGTCAAAAGGGGATGTAATCTAGGACACATGACCTACTTTTTAATTTTGCAAATTTTTAATTATAATTGCAATGGCTGAAGCTAGAAACTTCAAATTTGGTGTGCATACTCTCTATGAAGAGTATATACAGCTGCAAAACTAGGTCAGGGGGCATAACCTGAGTTACGTGATCTGTTTTTGAATATGGGATGGCGGTTAAGGTGGTTATGGCCCAAAGTTTTCGGGATCTGGCGCTGAGTGTCAAAGGAATGACACGAGTGAGAAGTTTAAATTTGGCCATTGGGTCTTGGAGAGGGCTGTAAGCTCCTCAAGTGGGTTTGAGCTAAGCCCCACATAAAGAATTATTCCGGTGAATTCCGCCGCGCAGATTTTTCAGTTTTTCTGAAATATGGTACATGGTTTGGTCACGTGACAGCCGACACACTACAAACGTTGAAGGTCATGAGGTCAGATGTCAAGGTCATGACATGAAAACGAGATCCACCACAAGTTAAGTAGGTAATATTATTGTGCAGCAGTGAGTCACGCTTCACCGCGCATCATAGCGCATGAGCACGTGCGTAATGTTTTATGACCCTTTGTGAGCAATTTCAGGCAGCACAGATAGTTTCACCATCTGCAGTCAAGGCAGTAGTTGTAGATGCCTACTGACATGAATTCATTCACCACGAATGATTGTCGTCAACTAGAGGTGTTGTGTTGTTGCTGTGCTGGCCTACTGTGATTTAGGATATCGGGTGTTTGGGGGCGCCTGGAGCCAGCAGCTATAAGTGGTAATTCATCTTAATTGCCACATGTTCTAGTTAGTAATTGATATGAGGTTTGCTAAATTGCTATCGATGCATTTCTGTGTTGTGAACTTGTGAGGTAAGTATGGAAAGTACACACATGTGAGTTGTTCCATGGAGTATTTGTCGTCATCATTTTCCGTTGACTTGAGAGCTGCTGGCTGGTGTCGCAGGTCATGCCGAGTGCCTCGGCTTCAGTGAAGTTGTCTTCTCTCGTCTGCTTACAGTCCGCTGGCAGTGTCGGTCATGCAAAAAATGTTCTGTTTGTGGTGAACTGCGTTCCGAAGTAAGAATGTGCAAAATATTTTAGTATCTGCGTGTATTTGTCTTTAGTTTGACAGGGCACTGAATTTATGTAGGACTTATTATTTATTGCACTACATTCTGACTTAAAAATGAATTAGCAGAAGTCTGCTGATTATTTTAAGTTATTAAAATTTTCAACTAAACAGGCATGCATGTAAGTAGAAATTATTTTTGAAAATGCACTTCTAATTATGATTTTGAATAGCAACTGATTTGTTGTGCACATTTAGATGGCTTTGTTGCAGTGTTGCATGTGCAGTCTGGGTTTTGTTGATGAGATTGTAATTGCTGCAGCTGTGTTGTGAGTTTTGACACAGGTTTTGTTGATGACTTGTTGCATCAGTGTGAACATTCATTCAGACAGATTTGTTGTGAGTGTGATTGGGGCTTCATTGATGACTTTTTATGTTGTTATGAACATTCAGACGGACTTGTTGCGATGTTGCGAGTGTGATCGGGGCTTTCACATCGACTGCATTCATCCTTCACGACGGCCGCAGTCAGCGGGTAATGTCTGGCCTGCAGTGACAAGTACACAAATAGATATAGAAATGGATGAGATTCTAGATGCAGTTTGTGTATATTGCATTTAAAATATGCAAGGCTTGCATTTTATACTGTCTGCATTCTGCAGTCATAGATACATATTGTCAGAGATATCATAAACTATGGAGTTGCAGCAGTCCAGGTGACTGGAGATGAACACCTGGACCATCAGTCATCTGTGCAACATTATTCTCCAACACACATTGGTGTCTAATTGTGTGTGTAGACTTGTGGAAGTGCAGTTTCTGTGATGGCAAACGTCGAGCCAGCTGGCGGTTTGGCTTTCTGATGGAGCATTCACTGAAACGTGCTTACCACAGGGACCTCACAGAAAGGTAGGCTATACGACATTTTCCTTTGCTCCTGCCACTCAGTTTGACTCAAACAAACACTGCCACCTTATATTATGACATACTTCAGCAAAACTACTTGCTTTGCCATTAAAAATGTACATAAAAGCTAGATAATTATCATGTTAGATTGGTTATTGTAATTTCTCATGTTGTTGAATCTAGCTGGCTGTAAGTGCCATATAATGTTCGGCATAGATAATTAGTTTAATAATTCATAAACGGAGATAGATCTTCATTGTTGAATTTGTTGTCGAAAGTGACGTGTGAAGCACTATTGTAGCCCCAGAGTTAAAAATGACATGACATTGTGGTCTCATATTCAGTGCAAACTGGGGAATCAGAACAAATAGGCAGTCAGTCATATAACAGTTCATTAGTCACAAACTCGACAGTAGGCTCTTGTTACTTTGTGCTGGGTCCACAGCTTCCATTATCAATCACAGAGTAATGAATGTTGCTGCCTTGTGGCCAGTATTTGGCAGTGCTGCTTGGTGACAGAGACACACAGAGTCCGAGACCTAGACAGCAAGTTCCCTGTACCTGTCAAGTAGAGTTGCACGTTATGAACATGTATGTGTGTAGGTGTACAACACCGGGTTGTGATGGCAGTGGCAATGCAAACGGTCGTTCGGCTCGACACCGAAAGTAAGACATGTACTTTGTAATGTGACGTGAATTTGTACAATTGTTAGTTTTTGATTTGTAGTTTATGTGTTTATAAGAGCCTCAGTAGCTTCAATCTGTGACATTTTTCTGCCATAGTTTGATGGCTAAGGCTTACAGTTTGCATTCCGTTTGTGTTCTTGCCATTCGTTTGCTTATCTGTTTTGTCTGCCATTAGCTGTTGTGCATGAATTTCCTGATTGTGAAGGCATAGAATGTTGAATGTTGAGCTGATTCACTCAGTGGGGGCTGACCACCAGCTGTGAAATGAGTTCAGTGTCATAATGTTGTATATCTGTTGATCTAATATGTCGTGTAGTAAAGTAGTCTTCTAGTGAACGTTTGACTTATATTTTCTGATGACAATGGTCATATGTAATTTGATACATTGCAGAGCGTATGCTTGTCCGTTGCTGTCAGCTGACAAACGACCACCTAGACCTCAGTCTCTCGTCACACGACCACGTCACTCACTCTCTGACTCTGGTATACTTCTGTCTGTCTGTCTGACTTTGTCATCAACATTATCGTAAGATTTATAGTGCACCTATTACTGTGATAGGACATAGGTGCATTATATCGTCATTAACTTCAGCAGACATCAAATGCCAAACTGTAAAAGTGTGTTTTAAGTTGTTTCCTGAACAGTACAGGATCAGTGACAGCATGTAAGTACTTGGTAGAGTGTTCCACACAGATGAGCCGGAGTACTTGAAGGTGCACTCGTCGATCTTGGTGGGTAACCTTGGCAGTGAGACGTCGGAGACGGTGATGAACGCTGTCAGTGTGACTCACAATGTTGTCCAGATAGGCTGGGCACTTCCCATGGAAGATTGAGTACAGTGTCCTGCTTTGCTTTGCTTTGTGGTTAGTTGATCTGTTTGATAATGGTCAGTCATTGTGGAAGCATTGCCGCAGTCATCCTTCCAAATGTTGGGTGGACCTAATCTGCAACGACAGCCAGCACCCACCAACTGATGTATGGAGAGATGCTGTCAGACACAGTCATCATGGAATGACACAACGGTGCTCGCTGACTACATGTTTACAATGAATGTTGACGAGTTAGTGTGTTGATTTTGTATTGTTTTGGCAGAGACGTGTAATACACAGCTGGTGTGAAGTAATGTGTTCTGTGTGTATGTATTTCACAAGTGTACGTAATATGTCTTACAGAGGAGGACCTGAGTCAAACAGCACTTAACAACCTGCCACCAGAGGTCACTAGCGACGATCATGATTTGTACAAACAAGTTCGCGAGAAAGCGCTGCAGGTATGATTCATAGTCTAGGTGAAATCTTCATTTCTAGTCTTCTGCCATTACCAGCATGTTTCTGAAATATTTTCTCATTCTCCTGCTCTGTCTGAGATTAAATCTTTCAGCTGACTGTATCCCTCCCTTCCATAATAGCGTGCAATAACTTGTTTTTTCTCCTCCTTCAAGTAGGCTTGTTCACCATGTTCCATGCTGTGATATCTTGGATGAAGCCATCATATCTGAGAATATGTCCGAGCCATTTATGTTTTCTGTTTGAATCACTGTCAATAAGTTCCTTGTTTTGTGTGTAGTAATCTTGGACAAGTTATTTGCATTTGTGTTTCTTGCTCATGAAGCAGTATAATTTGGTGCAGGCCTAACGGCTGGGAAGTACCACATGATGCACTAGCCCCATATCCCTGGTCTTGCAGTGTAAGCTGGTGTTTTTTTCTGAGGGCTGCTGAAATGGATATCAGTGCTGCCCAGTGGGCTGCGAGGCTTGAACACAGAAGGCTAGATTTGAATATTTTTGAAATTATCAACATATTCAGTTTCTGTTTTGTAGTATTTTACAGCAAATGTTGACATATGGTGATATTTGTGAATGACAGAGTACGTTGCTGGGAAATTCCGAGTTTGACCCTCATTCACGCAATCCTCCATTCATAACATTTGGCAACTATGAGGTCACCACTTGGTACTCATCACCGTATCCACAAGAATATGCTCGGTATTTTTTGTTACTTGTGACACATTGATGAGTTACAGAAAAAATATTTTGACATTTTGCAGGTCAGTGGAATTTGTGTGCATTCAAGAAAGTCCACGAAATTTGGGAACAGTGTTGGAATTCAAACTTAGAGTCTTGAAATTTCACTTTGTCGAGATTGATAATTATCTTTAAAAATAGCTTTTTTCAAATTAATTTTTAGATTATTATTTTAAACTTTTGGACAGACATGTAATTATCTGAAACTACTGTTCTGGCCCAATTGATATTTTCGCATTTTTTGGATTAAGTCATGTTTGCTATGAACTCCTGAAACTGGAAAAGTTTTTTTTGCCATTTTTACATGGAAAGTCACAGAAATGGCATAGACATTCTTTTGTGAATCTTGATCAGTTCTAGCTGATGTGATTTTTCAAATATATCATGTTAGTCAGTTTTTAGTATTTTACATATTTTTGTAAATTCTCCTTTTGATTTTCATAAGTTTAGCTTCAGTTTTGAGCATACATTTTTTCTGTATTGTCTGCTGTATATGAATGTTGATCGAAATTATGGTAAGTTTTAATGTCTTGTGTCACTTTCTTGTAATGCTTTAAATATATCTTTGCATATTTGAAGTGTTTATATTTACATCGTGTCCCAGAAAAGAGAACACCAGTATTTTGTACATAACTTTAAAAAATCTGCACCTATTTTCCTTATTTTTTACGTGTGAAATACTAGTGTGACAAATGTCCACTTCACCTAAGTAGTGTTGTTACTATACTTTGCAAAACGAAACCTTGCTATAGTCTGTTATTACACCACAAAGCAAAAACAGAGATGCCCAACTGCACGTGTCGTCAGCAACCGAAACAACTGTTAGTAACACAATGCTGGAATCAGAAAAGTTGTCGAAAATGTCCCCAGCAAGCGTTACTGCATACTGAAAGACTGTAACATTTCATCTTGACTGCACCAGGCTGTCGACTGCATTAACATATTTGAACAGATAACTGCACGGTGACGATATCCACTGCCAGCATAGCAATTGGCTGAACCAAATCAGTCAACTTTCTGATGTGATTTGATCCAACAAGAATTAGTTTCTGTTGGGAAATTCTTTTATGAAATTGTGGATTTACTGTAATGTTTTCCTCTTGTGAAACCTCGACTAATGCTTATTTTTTGTAAATGGCAGTTTTTGTGCTATCACAATTACATCATCGCCAGTTCGTAAACTGTTCACATTATAGAGGAATATTTAGCAATTTTTGGCTTACAGATCAAGTGCATTGATGCACACCAGAATTACAAAAATATATCTAGATTTGTTACTGTTAGAGTTATTTACAAAATACTGATGTTTTTTATGGGACACTGTGTATTTTGGCTGATATATGCATGTTAAGGCTGCCAATGCTGTACATCTGTGAATTCTGCCTGAAATACATCAAGAGTTACAATATTCTTCGACGTCATCTCGTGAGTCAATATATTATTTTTACTGTGTAACATTGGAATGTTAAACTGTGCTCACTCATTCACTTAGTTGGTTTCTAAGGTGGATTTCTCTCTGCTGTGGCCTCTAGGACTGTAAGATGCCTGCCCCATTTCCTGGCCAGATTGTCTAAGAGGTGCCTAAACTAGGCTTGTGTGTAAATAGGTTTAGTTTTGTATAAGTTAGTGTTTTTTGATCATTTTTAGGTTTTTTATTGTTTACATGTTAATTTTTCAGTTGTTTGTCAGTACCAGTCAGGCACGGCTTCTGGTAGGATGACCTGTAAGATTTGCATATATCTGGTGTGATAAAGGTGGTGTCTATGGGGGGTGGTAAATGCTACATTTCCATGTGTGGAAATGATTAGATTCGGTGTTTGGAATCTGTCTGCTGTCACACCATGTATAAGCAGCATGTAGCAGTGTCCTGTGTGGGTGATGCACCTGCTGTCATTAGTCAGTGTCTCTCTCGCTGTCAGCTGCATGGCTGCTGTGGCACTGACCTTAATAAGCGTTAAAGCATCAGCTGCAATCCAGTCATGCAACAAACTCTGCCAGCCTGTCCATTTTTCAGCATCAGGAGCTCAAAGATTGGATGCTGCATCACAGCAGCTGACCCCGTTCCATCATACATGCCGGGCTAGATAGTTGAATTACACTACAAGTTGTAGGTGTATGCCAGTTGACGTTGGACGAACAGTGCTTTACATGTAGTCGACACAGTGTCAGAAGTAGGATGCAATTGTTGTTTCTACTGACACTGCGTTGAGAATCTGAGAGATCCCTTGTATGAACTCAGAGATATCAGCAGTGCTGGTACCCTCAGTCCAGTTCAGCCAAGAAACGTCAAATTCAGAGGAAAAAAACGTTTTGGTGAGAGGACAACTGCACTGAAGCGACTATCTAGGTGTTCAAGAAGTCTGATGCACCAATTGAAGTTTTTTTGTACTTTTGAGTGCTTGTTTTCTGCCTGTTTCAGTAAGTTATCCTACCATCCAAGAAAATGTATTAGATAGTTTGACAAGATCTCTGTGGACACTCTGCCAATCTCAGAAAGGGCTTTTTAAACAAAAAATACAGTATATTGATCTTTCATCGTTTCATAGGTTTAGGCCCAGGGGCGGTGTTCCCATAGCAGCTGGGTGGGACAACAGCATTCACTTTTTGAGACGATGGAGATCAGCAGGGGAGAAAAGACTGTGGAGATACAATCCACTGATGACCCATTATATTGTAAAAATTGGGTTAAATATTTTGTGCTCACTTTGCTCGCAGACTATTTTTTGTCTGATTCACTTCCAAAGTGCTGCACCGCCCTAGGTACCCCAGCCAAACAGTTTACCTGGACCCCATCAGTCTCGCCATACCCGCTGCCATGCCTGGTATTAGTGCAACCAATTGTTTGAAAATACTCTGAAATGACCTGTTAACGTGTTGACTGAGACACGAAACTCTAGTTTACTATTTCCAAAACTGGTTTGATTTCTAATACCTCACGCTGCATCATTGGACATGTTACAGATGAAGCTTTATTGAGAATAGCTATGATGAATACAAGTCGTCTGATGAAGTCATGTTTTTGTACACCCGTCTTATGATGGAGCATATTACGTTATGGCTCTGTCCGTCATCACTTTTGATTTCCAAAGAATAACTTGAGTTCCTTAGCACCGAGAATGACCAAACTTTATACACATATAGTCCAGGCCTTGGCCATGCTTTGCATTGCTTTTGGGATTACAAGGTCAAGGGCACAGGCAGACAGATGTATAATGCTGCGCTCTATGTCGCTCTTGTTGACCTGTGTATTGTGCGATATGATGGTAGCAAAAATGTGACATGCGTTGTCCGCCGGGAGATGAGATATACCGCCGGCATGACCTTGCGGTGTTTGAGGTCGATGGCAACAGATCAAAGATCTTTTGTCAGAATCTATGTTTGCTTGCGAAACTCTTCCTTGACCACAAAACACTCTACTACGATGTCGAGTCATTCCACTTCTATGTACTGACGCTCAGCGACAGCGATGGCTACCACCTTGTGGGATATTTCTCTAAGGTCAGTTGACAGATGAATCATACAGTACTTCATGGTAGAGAGAATAGCAACAACATACATGTGAATGTTGCAATCACAACTCAGGAATACAGCAATAATTTATAATAAGTCAACATTGTTGTTTTCTGGTTTTATGGGGAAAATAAGAGGCTATGGCAGCTGAATCAACTATTGTTTCTATTGTTTTTTGTATGTTGACCAGTAATAATGTAGAATTTATAGCCCTAAAATGCTGGATGAACTCCAGATTCTGTGCATATTGGACTGACAAAGTACACACCCTGTACATAAAATGTACAGTGTGTGTACTTTGGAAAGTGGCAGCAGTTGTGACTGTTTTCATATTCGTGCAGAGATGAAGGGCGCAGGCAGACAGGCATATAATGATAGATGTTTCTCATGTGCTGACAATCTGTGATGCAGGAAAAGTACTGCCGACAAAAGTACAATCTCTCATGCATTATGACGCTGCCTCAGTACCAGCGGCTCGGATATGGACGATTCCTCATTGACTTCAGTCAGTCTTGTGATGGTTTCCTGTTCTTATTTTACATAAACTTGTTTTCTGCATGTTAAGTTATTATTGACGCAGTGCATAGTTCAAAGGCCAGATGCTCATATGCTGAGATATATGATGCCAAACTCTCACAACAGTTCTTGTCTTTTGTGTCTGAAATTTTATGCAAATTAAGCATTGTTTGTGTCTTTTATTGCTGATGATTTGTTAGAATTGGGCATTCCATGAAATGTATCAAGCACTTTAAAGTCTGTTCTGTTTGTATAGCATGTAAGGTTGAGGTGAGCTAACAGTAGCGGCCTGTGCTGACAGATTAGCAGCCATTTTGTTATAGCACAGTTTGTTATTATTACATGCTTTGACATCCAGTTGTTGTCCGTGATAAACTGATTCCAGAGAGGACCATGTCAGTCAGCTGTTCCATTCACAAGCAATGCACTTCAGTATCAGACAGATGCCCAAGTGGTCAGCCGCAATGGTGAAACACGTTTTGGAGTCATATTTGTTGACCAAATTTGATGATAACGGCTTTCTACATTCTGCTGATGACAGCTTTGGTTACTTGGCTCCGTGAGCTCTCAATTAAAGCACATGTGATAAGAATAAGTAAATAGCTGCTGACATTGCAGTGTGTGGTTGTAGGTTATCTTCTGTCACAGGTCGAAGGTCAGCCTGGTTCACCTGAACGACCTCTCTCTGACCTTGGCCGAGTTTCTTATGAGTCTTATTGGAAATCTGTCGTGCTTTCTTATCTGCATGCCCATCGTGACAGCATCCAGCTTTCTGTTGCAGGTATCTACAGACTGTAGCAGAAAACGACAACAATATAACTTTAACGTATTTATGAAATGATTGTTGTAATATTAGGCAAGCAACACGATAGCTTGTTGCTCTCGTTGTTGCATTTGGAAGTAGATATACATGCATTGGAAGGCAGATTTGTTTGATTGAGACGTAGTGAAGTTTTTTGGTTGAGTTCTGACAAAGTTACTGATATGGGTTGATTGTCTACTTTTTCTAGGACACGATTTGCTGGCCTGCTGGCTTGGTTTTTGCTGATGTAGAAAGTAAACAATAACGAGAAGACAAAACAAAAACAAGTATTTGTTTGCAGAAATGTCTGAGCAAAGTGGAGTCTGTTCAGCCGATATTATTTCAACACTGCATACACTCAGCATACTACAGTGTGAGAATGACAGGTATCTTCTTTGGTCTGAATTATTATTTTATTATTTGTTGGAGTGCAATGCTGGAAGTGATGGAGTTATGATGATAGTACCTAGTCATTATGAAGTCAGAATATCTGTTGATATAATTTGCTGTTTGGTGATGGTTTTCCTATTTTGAGCATCCAAGAACATCGTACTAGCCAAGTCGTATTTTTCTAACAACTAGACATACTGCCAGGGTCTTTCTGTTTTCGTTCATGTTGTGAGTTGTGTAGTCAGTGCTCTCAAACAGTTGAATAGTTTAGTGCGATTTTGATGACGGATAGACATAAGTGAATGGGTGATACTTTGAACTGCTGAGTTTGACCAATTGCATCCTATTTTATGGCATAAATTTCAGTGTTGCCATCGCTACATGTTTGTTGTTTAGATACACATTGGCAGTGGATTGGTCAGTGGTGAGTGACTATATGTCGCGGGAGAGAAATGGTCGATTGTTGTTGGACCAAGACTGTCTACAGTGGAATCCACCGGTGCACTCTGACGACGATGATGATGATGATGACAGTGTTATCGCTGATAATAGCAAAGTATTTATTATTTTTGTTTGCTTTTCAGCTCTTGCAACACTGCATACAACTCAGTCATTTCCTATCATATCTGCCTCATGCAGGCTTCGTGGATGTAAGATGAGCCTGCTGTTAACTGGCCAGATGTCGAAAATGCAACCTAACCAGGGTTGCTGTCATGACGTGGCCGTCTGTGTGTCTGTTAGATGTGTTGTGTCCAAACGACTGAGTCGATTATCATGCGACCTTCACAAGATTGTAATTCAGCCATTCAAGTTTTCCCATACCATATATAAACCCGATAGCTTAAGGAGATCCTCTCATTGAGGGTGTCAGATGTTGGGATCAAATTTTGGGGTATGTTATTCTCACAGTTGCGTCGCACCATTTGGCAAATACGTTCCTACAAGCATTTGGGTGGCATGTCAGCTACAGATGAGCTTTTGTAGTTTTATGTTTTTCTTAGCTACGGCATTTTTCTTATGTTCCTCTTTCAGCAACTGTTTCTGACATTATATTTCGACTGTATTATATTTTTTACATTGCTACCCTCTAGTTGACTTCGAAATAGCATCTGTCTGCTAGTTAGACCACTTGAAAAAATCCAGTTGAAATTCGTTTGATTAGAGCTGAAATGACGCAGAGACTCTGTTGATGTGGTTTAGGCTCAGAAGCATGAGGAAATGTCAGTGGCGGAGAGAAAAGTGCAACCGGTCGTGTTGAAATTTGCCGATGTGGATGACATGACCGATGACAAACTAGCTGTGAAAACTCTGAGAAGTCACTCCACAGCAGTGAAACTGCGAGGCCGGTCCCTGAGTCTTGGTCAGAAGGTGAGACTGGATGCGTGCAGTGGTCGAAGACGACGTTTGCTGAGCCATGGCCGAGCAGTGCAGGTTATCAGACTGAAAAGAGCTGTCAGCTTCCCGCCAGCAGCATCAGTGGTATCACCGACACAGCCGACTACCGACAATTCTATTGAGACGCCTGATAAATCTTCACTGTCAGTTGGGGGGCTGAAGACAATGCGTGCTGGGGTGTTTGAAAGGAGCTGGGATGATACCGACACTTTGACTGCATCTGTACTGGTAGAATGCACCAAGGCCGCAGCAGCTGATGAAGATGACAGTGCTGTGATAGGCTCTACTCCTGCTGACGATGAAGTCATTCCAACCTCAACAAGTGACACAACATGTATTGTGGATGTGGAGAATGACGACAAGAAAATGGATATTTCTTTACCTGTTAGTACTGCAAGTTTTTTTTTTTATTTGTGTTGTCAGCAGTATGCATTTATTGTCTTCATTTTAGAGGTGCTGCTGGAACAATGTAACACTCGTCATATTATCTGTGATCTGGAAATGAGAGCAGCTACAGCTCTTACACAATGAAATGAAACAAATTGATAAAAACTGGTATCCATAAATATTTAAAATTGTCTTAGTACCATGAACATAGATTATTCTGTTTGTATTTATTGCAGGCTGTGACAAACAGTGCTAAAACTGTCTCCAGCCCATGTATTCTTGACAAAGTGCAGTCTCTACCACTAGATATACAGTCATCACTTACTAGTACAGAAGCATCACACGATTCACGGTTCAGCCAAGATGATGCTAAGCTGCTGTTTGGTAACGGGAGACTTGACCGGTGGCTGTCACAACACCGTGCGTTCTACAAGCAACCCAAGCTGAAGACGTTGGACAGCTGGCTTTCACCTAGTAAGACGACTGCCCCAGAGTTGTCACCAAAGAAAAGTCCATCAGTTACAAGGGCTAGAGTACCATCACCAGAGAAGAAGAGTCATCTTGCACTGCAGCACGAGAAGACTCTAACAAGCGACAGTTTGAAGGCTTCAACTCCACCGCTATCTCCATCTGTGGACATTCGGAAATACTTCTATGGGCGCATTGTGCCACAGTCGCCAATGAAAAATGAGGAAAAGTCAAATTCAGAAGGAGATCAGCTCAGTGACGTTACAATAATAGACTTGGTTGAGGACAGTCCACCAAGAATGATTTCAGAACATCGCACTGAAGCCAGCAATACAGTAGCATCATCAGTGTATGAAATGCCTGAAGCTTTGTGTCGGCGTAATTTCAGCACCATTCAGAAGACACCTGAATCAGAGCACACTTTGGACTGGTGGGCCTTGAGTCGGACTAAATCCTCAACACGTAAGGGTCCATTCAAGAGGAGTCTAGGGCTTGTGCATTTTCTGAATGAGGTATGTTTTCGTTTTCAGGGATGATGTATTAATTGTGTGTTCATGTGTACTGTGATTTGCTATTACTGCAAAGTGATCATAAGCTCATGTATATGCTAATAATTTGCAATTTTGTGAAAGCCAGTCATTCTAATCCCAGTGCTAAGAATTAACCCTAAATCATAATCCTACGCGTAATAACTGATGATTGTTTGAAATCCCGATTAAACAGTCTTACTGATAACGTAAAGGACACATGTTGGTAACATTTTGCAGCTTAAAATTATTGACTTACATATACATATTCCTCAGTGTGGAGCACTGAGGTTCACGGATGGCAAAATAAGCTGGGTGTGTGGGTGACTGTTTTTGCTCCGAACGATATCTCAGGACTGAGAAGGCCGATTTGGCACAAAGGTGGCATCTAGTATGAGGATGATGCGCACTTAGATTTTGGAAAAAGTTTTTGCAAAAAATGCTAAAAAGAGCAAATTATGCTCCACAAGCTACCCCAGAAACCAAAAATAGTAGAAATGCGGAAATTGGCGTAAACATAGCCCATAGTAGGAGGAGGATGACCGAACTTTTCGTTTTCCAAAGTTTTCAAAAAATTAAACAAAATTACACAAATCGCTAATTTTTTCTTTTCTACTCACATGGTGGCACCACGTTATATGCAGAAGTAGTATATACGTGTCACCACACCACCTCAGACAGTGCAGAACACAAAGGACCCTGTGACGATAGTCACCTTACCTGTAAGTCAGTAATTTTAGAGACATGCTGTGCTATGTACATGCAGGAAGAACTGGGCAGCTGATGAGTCTTTTAAAACAGTAATAATGTGGGACTTGTATTTGTAATTTCGTGAACATTTAAGATCACAGCCTTAAGACATACATGACTCAAGACCAAGATAGGTTGGTCTTAAGTTAGGTCTTGCCAGGAGCATATTTGTAGTCTCAGACCCATCACATGTGAGCAACTGTGCATGTATGTTCCTGTGACATAGCATATGAACCATTGAATTTGGTGAAAGTCTGATAAAAGTGTCCTGTGTTTGAAACATAAATGTGCTTCTGTGTGTGACTTATTGCAGACTGATACTGGTAGGAGTGATTGCAGTCTGACAGCTGGCTACGTCTGCCAAGATGTGCAACGACCAGTGAAAAAGCCACGGCATGCTGATGCTGACTTGACGCCAGCACAAAATTCAGGTCGGCAGTCGGGTAATCCAGACGCATCAGTTACAATGACCAGTGAAGAAAGTCCCTCATCCTTCCTTGATTTCACCACATCTGACAATAGTAAAGTGTTACCGAGCTCCGCCTCGCTGGACACACAATTAAGTGATTCAGAAGATTTACTGACATCTATGCCCACAGCTCAGGAGTCATCTTGTAAGGCACCACAGTTATGCTCAGTCAGCCACACACTGTCACCTCCGGCTTCACCAAAGCCACTCACAAATGTTGACCATAGCTCACATTTGCATCACCATAACATGAATGGTATTTATGATGTAACTTCATTGAAGCCGCCATGCCGGAATGCTGTAGCAACCGAAGACAGAAATGGCTGCCGTGATGACATTAAAGAAGAGCTTTTGCACAACTGCCCTGACAATAGAGTACAAACTGATGGGTTACTGTCATTGGAGTCACAAGTCACTGGAGTGGTCATAAATGGTGGAAACGTTCCTGACTGCTCTTGCTCAATATAGGCAAGTCACTGTCCATTAACACAAAAGCACTGCCGTCACATTTCTGCAGTGGGGCTATAAAGTATGGACGTTTCCAAAGATACGTGATCTTGTTGCCGAACTTACTAACGAGCCACTCTGTTCTTGGCTGAAGGGTGTTGTGACATCCATACAGCACTAAATACAGGCTATTTATTGTACAAAGAAACTCCAGCCAGGTACTATTCTGACACATGGTGGAAAACCTCACTTATGTGCCTGTGTACAGTATATTACATCTTTGTCATTCATTTACCCATTATAAGAAGGGCGGTGCCTGTACCTGATGTGGTGCTGATTTTGGTGGAACAGATATAATGAGATATTTAACTGTAACTTAAAACATCAAGAATCTTGACTGTTACAAAGAAACCGACTGACACTGGGTGAAGTTCTTGTGTGTTAAGCAGGAAATTTAATGTGAACTTTCTGTCTTGTTTCAAACACAACCATCTGTGTGGGTTCCGGGGCTTAGAATAGACCCACTCCGTCCCCTGGCCAGATGTCGTAAAAGGCGACTAAACCAGGCACCCCTCAACCTCTGCGGCCTCATCTGATTACTGATGATGGTCTGGAGTAAAAGAGGGAACATTAACACAGCTGCTCTAGTTACTA